>ERZ809504.5-NODE-5-length-52468-cov-14.074352_pt1 | contig 52468 bp, 37 predicted proteins | sample MGYA00521273_ERZ809504 | MGnify/ENA primary metagenome ERZ809504 (study PRJEB31581, sample SAMEA3312979) | metagenome | study: EMG produced TPA metagenomics assembly of the PRJEB8939 data set (Metagenomic analyses of Rumen microbiomes reveals...
GGTGTATTTCGCTTTTATGATGAATAAAGGGACAGCGGAAATGGACCGCTTCACCTTTGACGACTGACAGGCGTTCTGCTTGTCAAAAAACGGGCGGTGTGCTATAATTCGCCCGTTGCCGTGGAGCGTTATCGAAGTGGTCATAACGGGGCTGACTCGAAATCGTGCCGACAACACGGAAGACTCCTTGGCGAAATCCCTTGTGCTGTAAGCTGTCTGGCATCTCGGAAAGGTCCGAATTCTTCGCTTTCTCTCCTGGCTTTCTCTCCGATCTCCGGAGCGGAAACCGGGGTGAAAATACCATTGGAGTGGTATCGAAGCGGTCATAACGGGGCTGACTCGAAATCAGTTTGTCGGTAATTCCGACACGTGGGTTCGAATCCCACCCACTCCGCCAACGGCCCGTCTGGAACGTAGATTTCAGGCGGGTTTTTACGTTCTTGTAAGCTCGGCTTTTTCACGGCGTTTGTTCTTATCAGCGGGCTGCTTGAGGAATTTCAGGAGAGAAAATAGACATTTCAGGAGAGAAAAGCCGAATCATGTCTCCAACGAATTGAATCCAGTAGCTTTCAATCCCAATCCTGCCAGCATGGCTTCTGCCGACGTGATTTTGGACTGATAGTCCAGATGGGCATATATATTTGCTGTGGTGGAAAAATCGCTGTGCCCCATCCATTCCTGAATCTGCTTCATCGGAACACCGTTGGCAAGGAGAATAGATGCGCAGCTATGCCGTAAGTCGTGAAATCTTATGACACGCAGTCCATGTTTTTTCAGAAACTTTGGAAACGCCTCTGTAACATAATTTGGACTCGTCCTCACGCCCAGCTGGTTAACACATACATAATCCAGATAATCTGTACAGTAAGCATTTCCACATAGCCGCTGGAATTCCTTCTGTTCCGCTTGTTTACGTAAGAGGAGCTCTTTGAAGACCGGCACAAGGGGAAGTGTCCGAAGACTGGATTTCGTTTTGGTCGTGTCCGAAGCCAGATCAGTATCTTTCCCATCAATTTCCACTGTAGTGACGGTGTGATTGATAGTGATGGTATTATTTTCAAAGTCAATTGCATTCCAGCGTAATCCAATACATTCGCTTCTTCGGAGACCATAGAAAGCGGCCAGTTTAACGGGAAGTTCCAATTCAGTATCCTCCACAGCTTTGAAAAGAAGGTTGATTTCTTCCCGATCATAAAAGCTGGGTGTGAAACTGTTTTTCTTCGGCCTGTCCACTTTATCTGCCGGATTTACCGGAATCAGATCTGTTTTCACCGCATACTTAAGCGCCTTGTGAATAATTGCATGATAGTGAATTACTGTGTTAGCGGAAACCCGTTCAAGCTGCTTCAGGTAAAACTCCTGAATATCACTGGCCTGCAGTCCTACCAGGCTCAAACCTTTCTCTTTAAAGTATGGACGAATTGGGCTATGGAGTATTTGACAATAAGAAGAATACGTCGCAGGCTTAACGGTGGTTTTTACGATCTTGATCCACTTGTCCAGAAAACGAGCGAAAGAAATCTCTGCATCAGCGGATATTTCCACGTTGTCATCCTGCTCAGGCGGAACAAACTTTCGCCTGAGCTCCATCAGTATCGCCTCTGCCTTTTTCTTGTTACCCTTAACTGCGAGTCCTGTAGAAATCCATTTTGAACGGCGTTTGCCGCTTTGATTCTTGTAACTGAGAACAGCATAGAACTGTCCACTTTTTTCCTGTAGATGTCCTGCTACCATAATAGCCTCCTTTCAATTTAGCAGACATCTCCCTGCTGAATGACAGAGACAGTCTACTATTTGATCAGGGAGATAGCAACTATGCTGATCATGTATTTTGTGCCATTATTTTCAGATATTTTAATATGTGGACTTTGGGAATGCGATATGTACGCCCGACTTTAAGTGCAAAAATCTGCTCATTTTTTAGCAACTTATAAGCGGTTTTAGTGCTGATTCCTAAGAGTTCACTCATTTGGTCAATGTCCATTACATCAGGATAATCCTTCAGCATGACATGATAGGCTTTCTTTTCTTTGTTAATCATGAATGCCTCCTTCCTGACGTAATGAAATGCCGGCATCAGATGAACCAAAACACATCTGGTGCCGGCGGAATTGGCTTATTTCGCTGTGCCGTATTTATCCAATTTCCCCGGCTGGTCTCCTGTCAATAGAAAACCGGGCGAATTACAGGCTGTGGTGCGCTCCACCACATCATAGCCCCAGAGTATCGATGCTGACCTAAGCTGTCGTATACCCCAGGGACTCCATCTCAGTCTTCGGATGGTCGTGAGAAAGTATCATTATCGCCCACACGGATCATGGCGAATCTGCTTCGCTTCGCAGAATCTGCATGTAACGTGGATCGCTCTGGTCTACACCTTCGTCGCGCCGTCATGCACGTCGCTCTCCCCATAGGTTAATGTGTCTGTAATTCGGTTATGTAATTGTCAAGGTGCATTCCCTTCAGTCTTCTGATTTCGTTTGTTGTCTTCTTTTCCAGATTCACAGCTCTTTGCAGACTGACTAAAGGTATTGCAAAACAGGAATGAACGAGTCAATCACTGCTCAGCACAAAGGTATCCGGTTTAGAGAAATCCAAGCCGGTGGTCATCCGGTCAACTGCCATAAGCAGTTCACGTGTTGTGATTGCTAGTGGCTTTGGAACAGCAATCATTTCCGAATCAGAACTGTCCTCTGCTGTAAAAAAAGATTCCATGGGCACGTGAAAATAGTGCGCCATTTCATATAGCTTCACGGCAGAAGGGCGACCGGCACCATTCTCCCAGTCTCTGATGGTAGAACGGCTGACTTGAATTACGGTGGCTAACTCTTCCTGCGTCATCCGATGACTGGAACGTAGAAGAAGGACACGCAGACTCATAGAATCCTCATAGGTCATTACAATCACCTTCCATATTTTACCCTGTAGATTTTGATTACATAGCGCCTGGGAATGGCGGTTTTTCCGCCATTCTTGGGATATGGAGGTGCACGAGCATAAGGTAGAACAGAATTCCGGTTTATCGACTCATCACAAATTAAGGAATAAAAAAACTGCTGCCTTTTATCCAGGCAACAGAAGAATATGATCGGCTTGAAATATAATTCATGCTTCGAAGCGTAGTTCACCAGTACGCTGCAAGAAAATTCATATCCTCACATCGTTTGGAAGGCCTAAAATCAATCATTCGAAGTCCCCAATCATGAATGAGATTTCATGTTTAGCATGAAACCTCATGTATTCATTCTTTCAATACCCTCCTCTACAATGTTTATGGGGTGAACGTCATGGATGATTGGCTGAAACAGTTTGGTAAAGTTGTATTCCGGGCTCGTGAGGGGTTGGGAATGACTCAGCTTGATGTTGGAAATGCGATAAATGTAGATCAACGAACTATACACAACATTGAACATGGGCTTGCAAATCCGACGATAAAGATTCTGTTTCCTCTTGTTCGTGTTTTACATATTGATCCAAAGGAGATTTTTTATCCGGAACAATCACAGGATTCTCCAGCACGCAAACAGCTCCGTCAGATGATTGATAATTGCAATGAAAGTGAAGCTTCCACGCTCCTGGGTATTACACGGGATATTCTGACAGCGATTCGTTCGCCGATCTCAAAGCCGGTCAATTAGTCGGCTTTTTTTCAGTATTCCTGTTAATCAAGGGAATATCATCCGGATATCTCTCCACTGTAATACTGCGTTTTACCAAGGAAACAATATACTCCTTCCTGCACCATGGACAATAAAGCGGAAAATGCAGAAGAACAGTATCAGCAATTATCTTTGTTTTTGTTTTTCTGTTACAGTAAGGACATTTCAACCAAAGACCAGTATCAGTTTTATTCATTGTTTTCCCCCATAAACATCTGCTCTGCGACTGGCGTCTGGCTTTTGTTTTCTTTCTATCAAAGAAGGATTCTCATTCAATTCTAACTAAGGCAACTTATTGTTGAGATTATCGACCCTGTTGATTTCAAGAACGATAACTGTATCATTAGAGAAAGCTATGGGACTTGATTCATTATTTCCACTGAGGTTTCGATAAAGATCTGTCTACTCCGCAAAATTTTTCCTCTATTGAAACCATTACCTTTTGCTTACCTGAAAACCAAAGATTGTTATCTTCAATACATGGTAGAAATGAGGAAGCGCCTATGACGAACATCATAAGCGCTTTTGCTTAGTGCCTTTACTTGGCCTGCTGAAGTTCTGTGGGAACTTCAGGCTCATACCCGCCGTGAAAGCTTGCTTCATTTGCAGTCCATACACCATAAGCTTGAAGCAGCCGGACGATCAGATCACGGATCACAAGTCGTCACTCCCCTTTCCGAAGATAATGATATCAGAAAATATGAAGAAGATATTCCTTTGGCATAAATTGCTTCTGCAGCGGCATGAATACTGCTATTTTTAGGGGGTGGAGTAGTATAATTATGCGCTAATGAAGGAATCATACTACACCAAAAGGCTTAGAATGACTTGTGGACACTGAACTTTTCATAGTAAAATACATGCGCTGGAATTTGTTCCGGCAGGAGGAGATTTTTATGAGGATGAAGGTCATAATATGCGATGATGAGAAAGTTTATCGCTCTTCGATACGGCAGAAGATAGAGTGTTGGGCGCTGGGAAGAGATCATGAGAAGGAAGTCTTTATTTCAGAGTATCATTCCAGCGAAGATATGTTAGAGTCGTTGGAAGCGGGTGGGGAATGCCAGCTTTTATTTTTGGATATAGAGATTCCGGGTGAGATGAACGGAATGAAAGCTGCAAAAGAGATTTATTCACGCAATCCTTATTTGCCGATTGTTTTTGTTACTAATTATTCTAATTACGCCTGTGAAGGATATGAAGTCAATGCACTGAGATACCTTGTTAAGCCAGTGATGCAGCCTGCAATTGATCAATGTATGGATATCGCTTGGAAAAAAGCAGAGCTGACTCAGGATAAAAGCATGATTGTTCGGGACGGCAACACAGTAATTGCACTACCTCTTATGAATTTTGTTTATGCCGAATCAGCGCGGCATAATCTTATTATCTCAACAACCGAAAATATTCAGTACAGTGAACGGAAAAAACTATCGCAATTGCTGGAAGAAGCGCCGTCCAGCCTGATTATGCAATGTCACAGAAGCTACGTTGCGAATATAGTGCATGTTAGAAAATTGACACCAGGTTGGGCGACTATGACAAATGGGATAACTATACCAACAAGTTCCAGATATGAAGATATATTTTATGACCGATTTATGCAGTATCATCAAGGCAAGGGGCTGATTGATTAATGGAAATAATGGCTGAATCACTGGTTAATTTATACCAGGGATTCTTGATCATCTACTTTTTTCGAAATTACTTTAATGGCGATAAGAATATCGGGGCTGATATTGTGTGCTCCTTAGTAGCAGGAGGCTTTCTTATTGCTCATGAGTTTTGTGGATGGAATATATCTGATACCCTTGTTTTTTTGATCGGTTTTGTTTATATGACATTAACACATCGCGGGAGCGTTATATGGAGAATCGCAGGATGTATTATGATTGCTGCGACGTGGACGATAAGCATGACAATTGTCAACATGGGCGTTTCTTATCTGTTTCATATTGATACTTCTCTTGTTGAGTCTTTTGATTTTAGTGGAAGGATGCTATATCTTGTTTCTTGTAACGCGCTTCTGACGGTCGTTACCTTTTTTGTCAGCAAAATCGTGCATCAAAAGGTTCAGGTGGGGATGACGAAGTCGGCTTCATTGCTTTTTATGCTTCTGTTGTTTTCAGAATGGTTTACAGCGGAATCGGCATTTGTTTTTTTATCGAAAGGTGTGAGGAATGGATCCGCAACAATATTGTTTTGTGCTTTTATATTGGCTACCATCATGATAACATTGTTTTTGTACAATTATCTTTGTAGGACGATAGAAAAAAGCTTTGAAATAGAAAGCAATGCGCGTATGATTGTAGAGGCGCAACAGCATCAGGGTGATTTGCGAGTTCTATATCAGACATTATTACGGTCTCAGCACGATCTGAAGCATAAAATAGCCACAGTTGAAGCGTCTATTAAGTCTGGAGATGATCATGACAACTATCGTATCCATAAAATCTTAGAGGAAACAATATCGGCGGATGTGTTTTTAACGGGAAATGAGATGGTTGACGCGATTCTATCAGCGAAAAAAGCAGCTATGAATAAAGCAGGGATAGTGTTTCGGTATCAGGCGTATCCGTTGCAGAATCTCCCTGTTGATACAGTTACTTTCTGTGTTCTGATCAGCAATTTATTGGATAACGCTATTCAGGAATGTGAAAAGCTGGATTCGGAGATAAGACGGCAACAGCCTATAGACTTTGGTTTTTCAAGGAGTATGGATATGTTTATAATTTCCTGTTCCAATCCGACAGAGAAGGAGCATGTTGATATATCGCCCTCACGGCTTGCTTCTATGAAACTATATGGTCACGGTTATGGAATAGAGAGTATTCGAAAATCAGTTCAGCAATGTAGTGGTCGCTGTACGTTTTCTTCTGAGGCATACAGGTTTAAGGCGACGCTAATAATACCTATGGAGGAAGAAGATCATGATATCTGAATTTAGCGGTGCCCTGTATGCGAAACTTACACGTTCTATGCAACTAACAGAAAAACAGTATACTGCGGGTCTTTATGGGATGAATGGCGCTATTTATACAGCCCTAAGCACAGCAGTGCTTGTTTTATTCGGTTCTATGTTTGGGGATCTCAGTAGTACATGTATTATTATTGCTGTTTACTACTTGAATCAGACGGTTGGTGGCGGTTTCCACGCAACAACACATACAAAATGCCTTATGACTATGTTGGTAGGGCTGGCAACAGGAATCGTCATATTAAAATATTGTTATTGGTCAGTGGTAAAAACCGTTGCATTGACCAGTGTTGCGTTTGTTTTGATGTGGTTTGTTCCTCTTGTACTGCATAAGAACAAACGGTTTCTAGAAACTCAAAAGCAGACACTTATTCGAAAATCCAGGATGTGTTTGATCAGTGAAATAATACTTTTCCTCATAATGGTAGCGAACCATTACGAGCTTTCAAAGGCATTTGTTGTGGGCGTTAGCCTTGCTGCAGTATCCAGAGTTGTGGGAAAGATTATTAACATGCGAAACATCTAGCCCAAATATTCACGTTTAATGATGTTTCCAGCAATAGGCTGTAGGGAGCATATAGGAGAGATAACATTCAAATAAACTAACGGGGTAATTTCAATGATGACACCTTTTGTCAATATAGACTTGGATTACAGTTTGGCAAAGCGTCCGTAGACATTCTTGGTCTTTAGAAGAGATGCTGGAGGGGATCGTCACTTTGTTATCACTTTTCTCATACCCCAGTAGATCGTCAGCGGATACATGGAACTCCTCAATGATTGCCCGAAGATACTCTACACCCGGATCGGAAATACCGGTTTCCCAGTTCTTCAGTGTTTTTACATTAGCCCCGATCTTCTTGGAAAACTCAGCTTGCGATAGGCCGTGTGCTTCCCGGATCTCTTTGATCCGGATTCCAACACGTTTGTCGTTCCTCACGCCACCTCACCTCATGAAATATGTTAAAGCCTCAAGGAAGGATAATCCTCATCCATTTAGAGAATGATTATTCCACACAGAATGGGGTTTGTGGTTGGGGTCTTTTCAGGACAGTTTTCTCTTTCCATACCATGTTATAGATACTTTTTTTCATGGTGAAGAACATCAGGTTTATTTTCTTGCGCTAAAAAAATACCAGGTGAGAATTCTGGTGCCATATTGGCGATGATTTGTGCCAAATCAGACTATTCCATCAATAATGGGCTATGATTTACTACGTCCTTGGAATGTGTCGGAGGGTGGAAAGTAATCTGCATGCTGCAAAGAAAGAGAGATTGGAGGTGAGCTATGAGCCGGCAGCGCATAATTAGATGGATCCCCCAATATCATTGTATGGTGAGAGAATATCTACTGGCTGAGGGGAGGTGCGTTTGAAATCAGCAAATGATACAGTTTGTTCTCTGAAGAATAAGGCTCTCGTAAATGGAAGGAGGAGTTCGACGTGAAGCGTGTTTTATTAGTAGCATTGGTTTTGATGATTCTGTTATCAGGAATGATTGCAGTCGCAGACGATACAACCTACACAAATTATCTCCTTTCTGGTGGTTCGTCTGGGAAAAAGAATACAAGCCATGTTAAAAAAACGGTAACTGGGTCTGCAGAGAATACGGTAACATATCTAAGCCGTACATTAAGTGAGAATGATCCTGTCATAACAAAAGTAAGACGTAGCTCAGATGGTCAGCCGGTGACTTCTGCAAAAGAAGTGACTGCATTAGGTGTATATTATATGGGATATGGAAGTAGTTATGGGCAGACGGGAAAAAAGTATTACATGAAAATGCAAAACACAACGGGGTCACCGGATGTCACCATATCTGGAACCTTTAAACCTTGACATTTAATTGATTTCAGTATATTGATCGATATTGTTTAGCCCACTCCAGTTGTGCTGGGGGAAAACGGAATAGGTAGAAGCGTTTGAGTTACCAGAAAAGCCTTCTATGGTAATATTGGGGAGGTATTGAGAGCCAAGCTAACATACCATAGGAGGCCCTCATATTGATGGCGAAAGTTTGTAATACACAAGATGAAATGCTGTTATCATGTTATATTTCCCCGAAGCATCGAATAAAGGTGATACACAGAAAGGGATAAGATGCACGAGAGATCATCAAGGCGTTATGTTGCTGCAAGAAAGAGAAACCTATCGATAGGGCGATATCAAACTACCACATAAAGTGGAGTTCATGAATGCGCTAGATAAAAAGGAGAAGTAACATGTGTAAACGAAGAATGATCATTTCACTATGGATTCTCTTAGTTTTTGTTGAGGGCATGGCTGTTGCGGATACTGCACCGGTTATATTGGCGCGATTGAACAATATTGACGCAAGGGATATTATTTCCAAGCTATCATCAAATCTTTATGATGTTGATAAGATTGTTGCAGAACGTGAGACGAGCTTTGATCCTGATGAAGTCATCTCCGGCGAAAAGGCTCGAGAAGATGTGTACACAATTGGAAATGTAACGCTGACAGTGAGTGAACCATATGGGGACGTGTATATATCATGGCCAGCTAAAACATACGATGATTATCTGACGGTTGAAGAAGAGCAAACTCAAAAATACGACATTGATCGGGATGGCTATCTTGATGATGGCCAGACGAGAATGTGCGAAAAAACATTCGTGCCTGAAGATGATGTACAGCCTGAGATCAAAGAAGCATGCGACAGTACCGCACGGTTTGTTGCATCTCTTTTCGGGGTTGAAGTTGTTGATCATTATGTAACTTCGTTTGCGCTAAAATCATGTTTTCCAGATGGCCAACAGTATCTAACCGGCACTTTTAAATATGGAATCATTCGAAACGGATTGCCAGTAGATACTGCTGGTATCTGGTCGGAGGTTTCCAGAGCGGGTTTTTTTGTTAGAGGGGAAAGCATCACGATTCAATGGATTGAAACGGAAGTATTGAGTGCCCATGTTGAGTTGTATCAAATAGAATCAGAAGATTTTCTTTCTGAAACCTTTATTTCATCTGAAATGGCTGAAGGCAAGGTTCATCAGGAGATTGAAAAACTGAGCTCTGCGTTCAATTCTGAGCCATATGTAGATTTGTGTTATATGGCTGTTCCGGATCGAAGGGGATTGTTGTATGCAACGCTTGTGCCTGCGTGGCGTTTTCGATTTACAGGGGAATATCTTGAAGAAAGCAATTGTCATCGTGTTAATGCATATACAGGCGAGGTCATTAGATGAGATATGCTTTGAAGAATTGTCTATATTTGACAAGAAAACCTATTTGGTGGATTGGTGTTGCTATAAGTTTTTCCTCTATGCTGATTGGTATTCTGCCAGAAAAAACGGACGATCAAACAAATCTTATATATCACTTGTTTCTTGCTATGGATGCAGGTGTTTTTCTTCCGCTTGCCCCGTTGTCTGCAATCATTCCAGCAGCGTTTGTATTTGAGAATGCCTTTAAAAAGTCATGGCGAAATTTAAATTTGATTCGCTGTAACAAAGTGCGTTATATTGTAAATACGGCCGTTGGCTCTGCGCTGGCAGGAGGTGCAGCTCTATCCTTGGGATGGCTATTAGCGTTAGTCGTTTCAGCTGTGATGTGGAGACTTCCATTAACAGGTAGCAATATGTTGGGGGTTGAAAATACGGACCTAGGGGCATTGCTGTTATCAAATCGAACGACGTTATTATACTATATGTTTCGCTTCTTCCTCGTGTTTTCGTATGGTTTCTTTTGTGTGATGCTCTCACTTCCAACCTCCGTGATGATCCCGGATGCTGCAACAATTTGCTTAGTCCCTTTTGTGCTGTTGCGAATTATGCAATATTTTTTTGTGGATCGGATTTTGCCAATCTTATCTCCAACGAGAGTGCTTCTTGGGAAAAACATGGGTTTTAGCTCTCCTCAGGTTACTTTTGCAGCAGGACTTCTGGGGCTGATGTGCTGGGCTCTCTTTTTGGTAGTCCTTTCCATTATATGCTTTCAGGAGAGATGTAGCTTTGAATAATAGATGTAGTTCGTTCGTAAGAGTGGCTTTTTACGAAGCTTTTGACCGCATCGGTGTTCTTTCAATACTTGCTGCAGCGGGGATGAACCTTTCATTTTTATCTGAATTACATACGGTTGTGAAGCATAGTGCACCTGTGAGTTTTCTGACGCCATTCCTGTTTATTTGGTGTTCTCCTAGAATCTTTCCGAGTCCACACTTCTTTATGAGTGCATTTATGTTCTTCTCTCTTTCGAGATATCCTAAGGCTGGCAGTGATTTGATCTATCATATCGTCCGGATGAATCGGATCAAGTGGATCGCTTGTGAAATCGCTAGCATGTTGCTCTACATTTTTGCGTTCACCATTTGCCAATTTATGCTGTCCATTTTTGCAATGTTGCCATTCGTCACACCTTCTGTCGATTGGGGAGAGGAGATTCTGATATTGCTGGAATCAGCGCAGAGTAAATGGAATGGCGGAATTCCTTACGCAATTATATATCAGCTGAAACAAACCGATGCGTTTGCGTTAACAATCGTGCTGTGGTTGCTATACTGTGCATTTGGCGAGCTGGTGATCCTGGTGACACGTTTGCTGAATCCAAGGCTTAAGTTTCTGGGAATTGGTTTGTTTTTTGGATTGTATTTCTATGATTATATTTGTGAGTATTCATTGCCTTATGTATACAGGTATTTTTCGCCGGTCGCTTTATCACGCATGAGCTACCTGAACCTGGGTTTCGACCCGTCTCTCCCTCCAATACGTTACTCGATGTGTTTTTATTTGATTTGTATTACTCTTTTTACTTGCATTACCGTGCTGCTTGCAAAACATGTCAATATCGATGATCTCTCTTCGAGAACTTACCAATAGGGGTGTTGGAATGATCACTATCAATCATGTAAATAAATCATATAATGGGTATCAGATCCTGCGTGATGTTAACATGACATTGCAAGCAGGGCAAATCGTTGGATTTGAAGGTGAAAACGGAAGCGGAAAAACGCTCCTCCTCAAGATCATATGCGGCCTTGTACAGCCGGACAGTGGGGAAGTTATTTGGAAGGATAAAAAGATCGGGAAAGATATTGACTTTCCAGAAGAAACAGGAATCATGATAGAGGAGGCAGGATTTTTTAATGGTTTTACAGCCAGAGAAAACCTTCGCCTTCTTGCATCATACAGGGGGCGAATGACAAACCTTGATGTAGATGCGGCCATAAAAATGGTTGGGCTGGATGAAAGGAGCAAAAAGCCAGTTGGAAAATATTCAATGGGTATGCGGCAAAGGTTATCCTTTGCCCAGGCAATGATGGAGAACCCTTTGCTACTTATTCTTGATGAACCTTTCAATTCACTCGACTTGATTTGGTCGGACTGGGTCAAGAAAAAGATCAAAGATTATTTATCTTCCGAACGGTTAATTATCATTACGAGTCATCATCAAAACGATCTCGATATGCTTTGCTCGGCGATTTATCATTTCCGGGATGGACAAGTGGAGCTTGAATGATAATCTGCAGCGCTGTTATCAGACACCCCGGACAACATTCTGGGCTCCAAAATCGGAACGGAGCATCAGCAGGCCAGTGATCCGCTTCAGGACGCCGAAGAACTGGACGCGGGCAATACATACACCAGGACGATGTCCCCCCAGGGTATACCGCACAGCAGGAAGGCCAGCAGCACCGTGACGGCTCAGGTATAGACGGCGTCGAACAGGAAGGTGATCAGCATCCGCCCGCCGGAGCGAATGGTGAAACAGGTGACATGGGCGAAGGAATGAATCGGCAGCGCAGCCGGTGACGAAGAACAGCTGCCAGCGCGTTCAGATCCTGCACCTCCGGGCCTACGTCCGTTATACAGCAGGGGCAAGAGCAAACGCTCATACATTCTATATCAGCATACCACCATTGGTTCCTTATCCATCAAAGATAGCAAACCAATACAAATAAATTTAACAAAAATTTGTCCTGTTTTCAACGATCAATTGGTGAACTTTTTGAATACGTGAAGTGAAAAGTTTGCTTCCAGTATCGGTGGTGACGTCTGGAAGTAAGGCTTACATAAGAATCCAGTTTTATTGACATGAAAACAAGTTTTACAGATGCCTTGCGAAAAACGAACAGGAGAAGTGACAGAAAGTTCGTTGTGCGTGGTAAGGTGCAGTTTGAACGTGAAACCGGACAGTAAAGACGCAATTGACGGACAGTTAAAGACATAATTGACGGACAGTAGGTGTTCTAGCCAGCGAACATCTCCATAAACTGGGGCTTTGCCCCAGACCCCAAGGTTTATCGCTTTGCAAGAGACATTCAGCCTTCATTGAAAGCAGTTCCCAAGCCGAAGCAGGTTACATCTTACCTGTCCGGAATTAATGGCCACATTTGTCCGGGGATTATGTCTTTGCTGTCCGGTTCGGATGGCTGTCTGCAGGTAAGGTGGTTTTGCCGTCATGGGGGGGCTTGACATTTGCACAGATGACGAGTTGGAAAAACTGACGCCTGGAGTGAAAAGGCCAGGATCTACTGCGGATTCGCACAGCAAATGTTTTATAATACTCCGGATTCTTCAATAAATTCATTTAGAGGTACTTTTATTTTGCTTATCGGATAATAGTTTTTTTAAGAGGGCATTATATACTGTATTATCGGCTATATGTTCGCTGTTTTTCAAATAATCCAAGAAATAATTCTTGTACAGATCCAAATAGCTTTCTATCCAGGAATTGAAGGCATTTATCATTACTTCCTTATCATCATAAGAACCATTGGAAATGGAATCACGTGTTTTGGTAAAATATGAAATATGTGAGAAGATGACTCTTACGACATGTATTTGAGGACGGAATGTACGTTCCACAAATGTAATTCTACCATTGTTCGGATTTTTAGTTCTGCGGGGATTTGTACGGGGATGGAAGCCTTTTTTGAGAACGTCATCCAGAGAGATACTATACTTCTCCTGATATTCATTCAGGAAAGCAATTGTGCGCTCACAGCATTTTTTTATTGCATTATATACAGGACTAATAATTTGATTTATTTCATCTACGGAAGTGACCTGATGAAGCGCCTTTCTCACTGTCGAACAATACCGGCCGGAATAGAATTCGAAATGTGCAAAGATATCCTGAATCAGAATCATTCCTTCATCAGTAATGGCAAATTGGATGCGATCACCATCCTCTGAATATAGCCTATCCCGAAAATATGTGTATAAGGAATCTGCTGTCGCTGCCGTATGATGAGTTTTAACTCCACCAATAAAATACATAGGACGACGCCATATTTCATCTTCATTTGGATCAAATCCATGGCTGTGAGTATTAGATGCATTGGTATTTCTGGCACACATCTCAGCTAGCCTATGCAGAATCAGCTCCTTTGAATCTTCCACGGATACTTTTTTTCTCTTGTCAGAAATTTGAACTTCATTATCGGAACACTCAATTCGCATAAAGGTAATTTTTTCCAACTGCCCAACAAGGTCATTCAGGGATATATAATTATTTCTGAAAATGTTATTCGTCTGTCGATCATATAGCCTGTATAGATCTTTTTCAGCACGAGCGACATAAAGCATATTAAGAATTAATCTGTTTAGCGTTGTGGGATAATCCTGCATACTGCAATTCTTACAGCCAAAGCCCAGATCTTTCCATACATGTTTTCGATACAGTAAAGATAAAGTGAAGATCACTAAAGATACTTTTTGCCATAGCTGTGAGGTTGACTGTATAGCAGAAGAAATATCCATTTCTATTAAAATATCTAAAACATTGGCAAAGGCACGATAATTATGATTGAACAGAGCATCAAGGTTAAGATGATCCTTCGTAATATTGATACGCTCCCAGGTAGTATCATCAGAATCGTTATTCGAGCTTGTGGCTTCTGTCTGCTCTATTTCTTCCATAGGCATTCTATCATCTTGAATAGCGAGCAGATTCCCAAGCTTTTGCAATTTGTTTTTTGCTTCATAATCATTCTTATCAACTGTATCTTCCCAGAATTTTACACGATGTTCAACAATACTTCTGGAAAGGTACAGCCTTGAAATATCACAATTAATAAGGGCGCTGGGATCCAGGTTGGTATACATTTCCAAATCAGGGAGATACGAAACAATATGGGAATGAAGGATTTTGCGAATCATGATGTATATTTTTATATCAGGAAGGCATGGATCTTTTTTCCTGTCCTTGTACTCCCGGATCCTACACATTGTAAGCCATAAGAAATATACTGCTTCCGATGAAAGGCAAGGATCGGTAATCGCATCAAGATTATCGAATATGAAGGCAATATCGGAATTTGTTATGTTTTTGCAAGCAAAGCATATGGCATATTTGAGAAGAAGAGTGAGCGATGTAAGCAAGATGATATTTCCCCTGGTATGCCATACATTATCGTTTTGCAAGTGCTCTCCAGCATATCGATTATTTAATACATCCCGTATTTCATCAAAGGTTTTTTTTCCTCTGTATCGCTTATTGAAAAGATTGACAACATCTTTCAGTTCAGGATCCAGTATTATTGAATCATCTTCTCTTAATAAATCTTTGAATTTCTCCAATATTTTCCGTTTCTTTCTGTCCGAGAAAACACTTTTGTATAGTGTCATGAAAGTGTCCAAAGTTTTTGTAAAAAAGATAGAGCATTCATTAAACGGGGTTCCTACATCCGCAACATCTGTATACTCAAAATTGGTACATTTAGCTTTTCGCTTGATAAAATTAATAAAAGTTGTCTTTCCACATCCGGCATAACCTTGAACGACAAAAAGATTGGTCATTTTACCGTTGATGAGGTTATCATTTATCCATCGGTCACATTCCTCATTTTCATAAAAAACAATCTGAGCATCAACAGACATTCCAGTACAGCATGCTAATTGCCGTTTGTCAATTGAAGAATAGTCAAGATATAGTTTTTTGCTTTCAGGAGTTTCACCCCAGAAATCACGGTCGGAGACGATAGAAGTGAATTCTTCACCTTTTTTAACCTTGTAAATCTGTGAGAATGAATCGGCGCGTAGATATGCATTCAGCGTAATATTACCATCTTCAAGATTTATGATAGACATTGCACTTATTCTCCCTTATTTTCTCTCGCTTTCGCCGCTTTTAGGGTAGATAATTATCTTTTGCTATGTCGCCTTTCTTGTTTTTAACAAATCTTTTTTTATAGTACTTGTCTTGAGTAGCTGAATTATCATCAGAAGGGAAAAGAATACGGTTGTTTTTCAACAGAGCGAATATTTCATTTGCAGAATTGTCATCAACGGAATAATGTTTCTTCAGCCATCTAATGATTTTGGATTTATCATAAGATTGATAATCAACCATTTTGCCTAGGGCGGAAAGGGAAAAGAAAAAACATGGGTTTTCTTTCAGGACACCTAAGAGAATAACTCCAGCACAAAAAGCTGCGTAAGCCTGTAGTTTGTCTTTCAGATGGTCCGGAGGGGTCATGCCAGAATTGTTCAGGGCATCATCTATATTTTTCTTTTCTCCCCAATCACAGATTGATTTGATGATAAAACAGGGAAGATTAGCATACACAGTGCATTCTTTTGCAATGCCGTAAGCTTCCATCTCACCGCCAAGTTCCTGGTCATTTCGATTCGCTTCTATAATTGCCTTTTTTGCGTCAGATGAAGAAACGACCGCTTCACCGGTGCTCATGCTTCCCATCCGAACGAATGTAGACAGATGAATAGTCTTTCCTTTTTTTCCTGGTAAGTCGCAGTCAATTACTCTACCATCTGCATCATTGCAATACTCTCGCAATGTTGTGAAAAGTTCGGATCGATGGAAAAACTGATCCAGAGCGATATTATAATTATCGCTTTTAATTTTACAACTCTTTTGGTCGATTTTTTGAGCAATGGACCAGGGATACAGCTTTCTGGGGATAATGACATCACCCAGATTTTGTTCTTTATAATTGCGACCATAACAAATCCCAAAGGAGAGAATACAGTTTGGCTTGATTAATGTATGATTTACAATATATCTCGTGAGGTCAGAACTTCCACCTGGTGTAAATGCACCAGTTTCAACAGCATGTAAATGTAAGATATAGGAAGATTGCCAATTATAAATATAAGCATCTGGACAAAGATATTTAGCATTTTCAATGATGGGCAATGGGTTTTTTCGTTTGAATGATGGGCATTTTTCGATCTCTGCCATTGAAAATGCCAAAGCATCGCATTCAATTTTATTCGCTGTGAAGATTACGAGCGATACCAATGGGAAAAGCGAATCAAAGACAGCATCTTCCTTTATTTGCATCTGTTCGATAAAGGAACGGGATTCTTTTTTGTCACGGATCAAGTAGTAGCAATCGTTCAGACACTTAATTTTTTCCTTGGTTAAAAAACGCTTCATGTATGTATTTACACTGACCGGTTTTCTTGTTTTTATGCTCGGCTTTAGATTTTTATTCAAGGGTCTTCACCATCTTATAATAAATTTGAATGCTGTGTTCATTTCAAGAATACAATTAGGAAAAAAATATTCAATGATACTCCGAAAAGAGTATCAATAACTGGTTACATATTATCTTATCAGAAGATTTTCTAAGCAGCAACAACATTTGTTGCGAGATAGCAAGATGTCATGCATTTTTTTTGTTCTGCCGTCTTTCTGATCTGGGAATTCTATATTTGGAGTAATATATGCAAAGGAAAAGAACAGGTAAGCAATGAGCACGTCGTATCCCGCATATTTTTTAGTAGTTTGTTTCGCCCGTTGACTTCAGCGGCTTTATCGTGAACTTCCTCAAACAGATCTGGAATCCGAATGTACCGTGTTCTGTAGTGCTCTTGCTAAGCCTCCTTTCCGAGTGCACAAGCCAGATATGCTTTCTCTGAGCTGGTATATCCCTGCAAAATGATGTTTTTGTTTGCTGAGATATAATTGCAGGTGGCTAGCTCATGAAAAAGAGTTAATTAGTTTCTATCTAGACGGATTGACACAGGTTGAATGCATAATATCGACTAAGCAACGAATTGTTTTGTATCAACACCCATGGTTAGGAAAAGTATTGGTAATGCTTGTCCTGCACACACGCAACATATCTTTAACCGAAACGATTACTTATGCCTCAAACATAATCATGGTAAGATAAAATCGAAAAAGTCGACACTCAAATTGTCAAGGGTGGTTTCCTATTCCGTGAACAGGTAAACGCAGAATCATAATACCATGATAACGAAAGGATGTTAAGGAGCAATTTGCGCAAAACTATTGACAGTACCAGCTGGACATGATGCTGCGCATCATCTCTGCCAAGGAGAAAGGAAAGTCTTAGAAAACTGGTAACTCTAATACATCTTCAATGGATACCAAAGGAAGAGTCTTAAGTACTTCTAGATTACTTATCGGGTTGCCACTTAAATACAGGAATTCCAAATTTTCCAATTCACACAATGGTGATACATCAACAATATTATTATCTCTAGCATCCAGCCACTCAAGGTCTTTCAGTTCAGCTAATGGTTTTAGATCCGATATCTTATTCCCATGCATTTCCAAAGCATTTAAATGTATTAAAAACCTCAATGTTGAAATATCAGTGATCGAAGTATTAGAAATATATAGTCCCTCAAGCTTTATCAAATCTGATAAAGGTGAAATATCACATATCTCCTTATTATCTTGTATAATCAATTCCGTCAGATTCTTCAATTCCGTCACAAATGAAATATCTGATAGATCGTTATCCTCTAAATTAAGAAATTCCAGTTTTTGTAAATAAGAGATTGGTTCACCATTATCAATATGATTATGCGGTAATGCTAATCGCCTAAGATTTGTTAATTCTTTCACAAAATCAATATCAGATTGGCAAGCACTTTCCAACACAAGAACGTCTAAATTCTTCAATTTTGTAATTGAACTATAATCGGCACATGATACTCCTGCTTCTATTCTTAATTCCTGTACATTTGGAAAGAACATAAAAGCGTATTGAGGAATAATATTTACACCATTCTCATTATATAGAATTTCTAAATATAGGCATTGTTCATATTCAGCGGTTTTCCCATCACGTATTGCCGTAATAATATCATCTGCCGTTTCAAATAGTTCTCCTATTCGAGCATTATCTGATAAAGATACTACTGGAATAAACAGTATACCAATGATAAGCATTAGTATAATGGCTTTTATCCTCATTACTTGGTTACCTCACATTCGTATAATTGACATATGTTAATTGTGAGAATTTATTATATGTGGTTTTTTGCCTTTCAGCCTGTTTGGTTGTTGAATTATACTGGGGCTGAAAATACTGTTTTTGCGTGGTTAAATTGACATAATCAATTTTCATGTTATCTTTCTTGTTAGCGGCATTCGTTACAGATACCACTACTTCATTCTTTCTTGTTGTATCACGTCTCGTTATTGGTCCTACATGATTAAACCCACTATCAACAATACGCAATAAAACAGTCCCCTCAGTTGCATATTTTTTCGCTTGTTCAGTCAAGCCATTTTTATCAAACAAATCTCCCTTTTCCATTTTCTTCGTATATTCCCCTTGTGCCGTCCAAATCAATATAGGTTTAGTTTTTAAGTTCCCATGTTTCTCCTGGTCTTTATACTGTTTACTTGTCAAACCTAATTTGGCTAAAACTCGTATCACACCATCGCAAACAATTTCACCAGGTTCCATTTTTCTACTTGAGGGATATATCCAATCATGATCATACATATCCTTTGGTCCAGCTATTAAGTCATAAGGAGTAAGCAATTCATAATTAGGGTTTATACCCGGAGAAAACGCTGTTTCTTTCCAATCAACTTGTACACCATTTCTTGTAAAACGTTCACTCAAATAATTACGGCCTATAACATCGTTTTCATCAAATCCATTATCTATAAGAATAATCGCCAACTCACATGCATCTATATGATTTTGATAGTTTAGTTTGCTTTTCTTGTCTTGCGCTATATTTTTATTTTTGTCTATTTTATCAATTGCTCGCTTCGCTTCCTTCATCATTCTTACTAGATCAGCTGGCACCGAACTGTCCGCATCTATTATTGCCTGCATTTGGCTATATGCCTCAGAAAGCTTTTTCATCTTGCTAGCTGCTGTGTTTTTCTCGTTCTCTGCATAATTCATTGCTTCTTCAGCTATGTTGAGTATTTTTTGTATGCTTGATTTTTCATCTTTAGTTTCTGTGCCCATTGGATCAACATACATAACCGGATTATTTCTGCAATAGCCATACCTATTCAAAGACAGCGGAGTAATTACTTGTCCCATCAGAATATCCTTTTGGCTGAACCTGTTCATCGCTGGCTCATACTGCCTTGCCCGCAGGTTCAACATACCCGTAGCCGCGTCATATGCTTCCGCATTGTAAGTAAATCCGCTTGCTTTTGTATGTTGCTGTTCTCCGAAAGGTGTATACCAGATAGTTATTACCTGTGCGGGATTGTTCTGCGGACCTATAGCCTTACCTGATATAGTCGCTGTCACCATCTGCACCACAGATCCCCTGCCATCATAAATATATGTAGTCTTTGTATCTGCGGTATATCCTGTTATCCGTTCCAGTCCATAGATATAATTGGAAGTATTTGTCTCACTTCCCTTGGTGGTTGTTTCCTGCAGCACCTGATAATATTCCTGAGTAATATCATACAGGTATTCCGTTGTCGCCCATTCATAACCTTCCTCGACTGAATTTTCTACCGGCTCGACAATCTCTGGCAGTCCCAGGATGTTCCCTCGTAACAGTTCTTCCGGTGTCGACCGGTTGGCATTTCCCTTTTCCGTCTTGCTCAACCGCATCCCGTTGGCATCATACGCCACAACCTGTGTGTAACCGTCATAACCATAGTATCCAGCAAACTGATCCAGCACATCATATGTGTAAGTATCAGTCAGTGTCCCATACTTATGACTGTTCAGCACCTTCTGAACCATGTTGCCGTTTGGATCATAACCGTAAGCAATCTTGTTTTGTCCGACTGCCATCTCTGTCAGCTGGTTGCCCTGGTTGTATTTCATGTTTATTGTGACAGGCTCGGTTTTCTTCTGACTTTCAGTCTGTTCCGGGGATATCACTTTCCGCGTCATGTTTCCCGCAGCATCATAGGTGTACTTTTCACCGTATCCTGTGCTTTGCCGGAAAGAAACCAGCTGACCCAGCGCATCGTAGCCATAATGGCTTTCTGTGGTTTCTCCGTTTTCTTCTCTAATCTCTTTTGTAATATATCCATTTTTGTTATGGCTGTAACTGAACGCTATGCTGCTGATCCCGCTGGTTTCCTGCCGGATCAGATTGCCGACAATGTCATATTCATATATCGTTGTCAAGGTGCTGTTTTCAGTCTTTATTCTTCTTCCGGCGACATCATAAGTATACTGGGTTATCTCACCGTCCAGGCCTTTCACACTGACCATTCGGTTCATAGCATCATAAGTATACCACACTGTCCTGCCATCCGGATAGGTCATGCTTTCCTTGTTGCCGTACTGATCATATGTATATGAAAGAGTTTCTCCACTTGCGTTTTTTACAGAGATCAGGTATCCCTGCTCATTATATTGGTATTCGATTGTGCCGGCTTCACTGCTGACCTTGGTAATCTGTCCAAGTTCATTGTAATCACTGGAGATCGTGTACTCATCCCCAGCATGCTGTGTCAGCAGATTCCCGATTTTATCATACTCAAACGTGATTTCCGCGCCATCCGCCTTAATGACCTTTTTCAGCCAGCCTTCCGGGGTATACAGATAATAAACTGTATTTCCAAGCGCGTCTGTTTCGCTGGTCAGATTGCCGTTTGCGTCATATGTATAACTTGTAATATGCCCTAATGCATCCCGGACCTGTGCGATTTGATCCGTTGGGTCATATGTATAGCTTGTTCTGTTTCCCAATTCATCTGTCACACCAACAAGCCGGTTGACAGCATCGTAATGATATTTCTTTGTATACCCTTCCGCATCAGTTTCTGCCGTGATGTTCCCGGCCGGGTCATAAGTAAGAGACTGTCTGGAACCGTTCGCATAGGTAATTCTTTCCAACAGGGATTCAGGTGTATAAGAGAACACCGTAGTACTGCCAGCCGGGTCTGTTGCAGAAATTAGATTCCCCAGCGCATCATACTCATAAGTGGTTTCTGAGCCGTCGGCGGATATCGTCTTTGCCAGTCTGCCCAGCAGATCATATTCATATCTCGTGATCTGCTCTCCTTGCTGAATGCCGGTCACGTTTCCCAGCGCGTCATATGTGTATTCTGTCGCCAGCCCTGTCCTCGGTGTGACCTTTGTGACTCTGCCAAGGATGTCGTATTCAGTTGTTTCTTTGCTCCCGTCCGGATAAATCACCTCAGTGATATTCCCGGCTTTGTCATAACAGAATTCAATTCTTCTGCCCTCAGCGTCCGTAACCGCAGAGATGTTTCCGGCTGCGTCGTATTCATAAACACTGGCGTTTCCGTTCACAATCGTCTGGACAATCTGTCCGGCAATGTCATAAACATACTTCGTTTTGCAGCCTACCGCGTCGGTTGTATCTAGTAGTCGTCCTGCTATGTCATAGCTATACAGGGTTACAGCATCCCCCGGCGCAGTAATTCGGATGATGTTCCCCAGCGCGTCATACTCAAAGGTTGCTTTCTGCCCGACCGCGTCTGCGATTTCCGTTGTCAGGCCGCGCGTATTGTATGCATACTGTGTCTTGTGTCCGTTTGCATCCGTTTCAGAAATGATTCTTCCAGCCTTGTCGTAAGCAGTACCCAGCACACCGCCATTTTTTTGTCTTGCTGAGACAGCCTGGCCATTCTTGTCATATCCGACGGTTGCTTTCTGGCCCAACGCATCCGTGATCGCTGTCAGGTTGCCATTCACGTCATACCCGTATGCTGTTCTGTTCCCCAAAGTATCTATGGTTGCAATTAGGTTCCCGGTTACGTCATATTCATAACGGGTTATCGCTCCGTTGGGCGCTTCTTCCGCTATTACCCGGTTCAGGGCATCGTAGGTGTATTGGGTTGTGTTGCCCAACGCGTCTGTTACGGTCAGTAGATTGCCGTTTGCATCATAGGTATATTCTGTCTTGGTCCCCAACGGGTCTGTTACAGAAGTGATCCTGCCCAGCAGATCATATGTGACAAGGGTTTCTCCGCCCATGGCGTTCACCTGACGGATTACCTGGTTCATGTCGTCATATTCCGCCGTAACGGTTGCGCCGTTGGGCAAAATCCTTGTCAATATGTTCCCGTTTGAATCATAGACGAACGATTGCGTGACGCCGCTTGGATCTGTCACGCTCAGCGGCAGACCCACAGGATCATAGGTATATGTCGTTTTCCCGCCCAGCGCGTTTGTCTGTGAGATCAGCCGGTCCGCCAGGTCGTATTCGCTTTCTGTGGTATATCCGTCCGCGTCTGTCTCTGTCAACTGATTACCGCTTCTGTCATAGGTGTAGGATATTGTGTTTCCCAATGCATCCTTCGTAGCTTTCAGCCGTCCGCTTGGGGTGTATTCCGCTTCCTGCACGCTGCTGTCAGGAAGAATTGTCCGGATAAGCTGACCCAGACCGTCATATTGGTATTTTATGGTGTATCCGCGCGGATCGGTCATGGAAGTTTGGCGTCCCAGCGCGTCATAGGTATAGGAAATTGTCGTTTGATCCGCGAAGGTGATCTTCAGAAGATTTCCCTTGGCGTCATACTTTGTACGGGTAACTTCACCCAGCGCGTTGGTTTGCGTCGCCGGGTACCCATTAACGTCATAGGTGTATGCCGTTGTGTTTCCGAGCGGATCGGTTTCTGTTGCCAGCAGGCCCTGTTCGTTATATGTGTATTGTGTGGAGTTGCCCAGAGCATCGGTTTTGGTGATCAACTGCCCGGCATCGTTATAGGCATAATGGGTGATCCCGCCGTTTGGAGCGGTTTCTGTCAGCAGATTGCCTTTTTCGTCATAAGTGTATTCCGTGATGTTTCCGTTCTGATCCTTCCTGCTCAGCAGGTGATGATTGTCATCCCAGGTAAAGAATACAGCCGCCCCGCGTGGATCGGTTTCGCTGATCTTGTCTCCCTGTTCGTTATAATCATACAGGGTAATCTGTCCCAGGGGATCTGTCTTTGAGACAATTTCTCCCTGAATGCCGTACGTAAAGGATATTACGCCGCCCCGGGCATCGATGACCTTTGAGGTTCTCTGCTTTTCATCCCGGAAATAGGTGATAGTATTGCCTTCCGCGTCCGTGGTGACGGTATAATCATCCCCGTATTCCAGACGATATTCTCCGCCATTCGCGTCCGTTTGGGCAATCACCCTGGCCTGGTTGTCATACGTATTTTGGACCTGGCATGTTCCGTTCCCGTCATACCAGGCGGTCATCAGACCGTCTTCATCATATTCGTACCGGGTTGTCTGGCCGTTGGCATCCGTAACCGCTGTCAGCAGATTACCGGTATAGCTGAAGCGGATTGTAGAATTGCCAGGTAGGATGATCTTTGTAATCTGGCCTTCCTTGTTCGTTTCGATATGGATTTCCCTGCCGGAGGGCAGGATGATCTTTTCCATCCGGGCAACAGTCTTTTCTTCGTTTGCCGTTTCCAGATAAACGAGCTGAATGATCTGCTGCCCGTTATTCTTCTCAATCCGGGACAGGCTGCCTTCCGCGCTGAAAACATACGCGGTGCCGTCTGTCAGCCGGATCGTATATCCTTCTTCCGTTTCTTCCAGGGTTTCATATTCAGAAGTATCCGTAATGAAATATCCGTCTTCCGTTTTCATGAAACGGACCTGGCTACCGTCTGCGCGCCGCCAGTAGATTATTCCATATTCGTCCGCGGAAAGCGTCTGCGTAATCTCGCTAGACCATTTCGCGCCGATCGGCGCGTATCCTTCCAGAGATTGGCTGTTATACGTACGGATCAGGTCAATCCCTGTTCCGGCTATGTCGGTTATCGTGAAATCGCGGGCTTCCACAAAGAAATTACCTGTATTGAAATTGACCGGTTCAAAACCGAGGGAACAGAAACGGCTCGGCCCCAGCAGGCTCTGGTTCAGGGAAAAGTTCTGCTCCGGTATTTCACCGTCTGTTCCATAGGTTCCGTTTGCATAGGGGCTTTCTTCCTGCTGGAAATCAATCAGTTGTACACCCTGCGAAGGAGACGGTGTTGTCTGGACTGATACATAGGTGGGAAGATCTTTGGGCGGGGCGGTTACAACTACCGGACGCAATGTCGGCCTTGGTGTCGGAGCTGAGGAAGGCTGAGGAGTTGGATCGTCCGGAACACTTGTTTGGGTGGTTGTAGTTCTCGGAGCTGGCATGACACTGTTTTCAGCGACAACAGGCACCGCGCTTCTGGAGAGGATATTTTCCTTGCCGTCCTGCGGATCTTCGTATTCCCGGCGGATGACAATCTCATATATGGCTTCCCGATAGTACTTTCTATCCGTGAAAGAACATTCGGTTACGGTTGCCAGCAGTTCTCCGTTGCGGTATACATCGTAATAGGTTGTATAAGCATGGGTAGTATCTTCCGGATTGGGATCTGTCCAGGAAAGCTCATACCGCCTTTTGCCTACATGTTTTCCGTAATCCTTTGCGAGGACGTCTGTTGCCGGACTGACCAGCAACGGCGCGATGGTCGTTTCAGCCAGGGTAACGCCTTCGGCGTGAATTCCGGAAAGCGTCACTCCTTCTGGCAGGGATGCCCGCAAATATATGGATTTTGTCGCGGTCTGCAGGAAGCAGTACTCGGATAAAGTAAAATCTGTCCAGTCCGTTCCATTCAGGGAATAGGCAAACTGTCCTTTCTGTGAAGGCTTCTGATCCGCGTCCAGGCAGAGTGCTTCCACGCGAAGGGCGAAGATATTATTCTGAAGTTCGATTTTCCTGGATTCATAGGTGCCGGTTGCGTTCGGCGTATCCCGCAGAATAATGGCTGTTTTGGCGCCGCTTCCGTACAATGTTCCGTCTTTGTTGATTCCAGCCTGGGCAACCTGTCTGTCCAGTCCGTCCACATAGGGCAGCAAATGAACCGTATCACTGTCCGCCTGCTTTTCACTGTCAATATAAAGGGCTTTGTCGGTCAGTGTTTCCGTGCAGTCACTTTCCGCTGTGATATGCGCGTATTGTGCCAGGACAGGCAGTTTCAGGGCATATGCATAAACCGGTCTGAGCAGCACGCTCTGAAAGCGTACAGGGTTCCCCTCGTAGATCCCCCTGATATCAAGGCCCTGGATGATCACGCCTGCTTTGCTGATCCTGCAGCGAACCAGGACAGTTTTACGATGGGAATCAAACACAATGTCCTGATCCTGCGGGAAGGATTCCCAGTGTTTCCCTTGATCCGTGCTGTATTCATAAGTCACTGCGCTGCTATTATCTGACAGGCTGTGCAGCCGGATCACCATGGATGCTATCGGGATCGCAACCGGTTTTAATGTGAAGGAGGCGTTATCTGTATTCGAAACTGCACCGTTTTCTGTGAAGTCAATACCCTGATATGATTCGATCTTTTCGGAATCATGCAGCAGATCACTGAAAGCAAGTACACCCTGATAGCCCTGCGAATAATGGGATTGTCCGGTCTGATCTGTGGAAATGACAGACAATGTATGCGTCGAGTTTTCCGGATACAGGATCGGATAGACAGGGAATTGCAGGTTCTCTGTCTCCCGGATGGTTTTTCTGTCCAGAATGAAAAAACCTTTTGCTTCGTTTCCCTGATAAAGGAGTTGGTAAGATCCCGTTGTATACGGGACAGATAGCTCTTCGTTATTCTTTGGCGCGGTGATTTCAATGCCTTCATCCACCTGCTGTGCCTGATGGACCGCTTTGATATAGATCCCTTCACAGGTAGTTTCGTGACCTGCGGCATCGTGAACAGTCAATTTGACAGAGATTTCATCCCCATCCGGGAAAATTCCGGTATCTACAAGTCCGAGACGTTCTTTATCTTTTGTCTCTTCTCCTCTGAGCTCAATGATTCTCCCATCCGCGTCGCTGGCGGTAAACATCCAGTCTGTCAGGGAAATATCCTGTATGGTCCCTTGAATATCCAGCACACCGGATACAATGGCTCCGTCCGCGGGATCTATAATCTTCGTTTCCGGCGGCGTACGGTCAATCTGATATCCCAGCGTGATCTCTGCCGGATTCTTTGCCTGGTCCGTGAAGCGCAGGATGATCTCATGCTCGCCATCCGGAATACCGGAGACGGAGATTGTTTCATCGCCGTCTTTTCCACGTTTCAGTTTTGCGAAGGATTTTCCCTGGTCCAGACTGTATTCCACGGCGTTCAGTCCGCTGTGTGCGTCTGCCGCTTCTTTCCAGAGGACTTCCAGGGTATTCGTACCCGCCCAGGTGTTCGGAAAGACAGATGCTTCTTCGATAGTCGGAGGTGTTCTGTCAATATACAGCGTTTCGGTATATTCTACCGTCACGCCTGCCTGATCTGTCACTGCAAACGTGAAGGTGTGTTCCCCGTCTTCCAGAGAAGAGGTATCCACTGTTGCTTCGCCGTTTTTCTGGAGTGAGAGCAAAACAGCATCCTCTTCGTCAATCTGGTAGTTTATCTCCTTCAGGCCGCTGCTTTCATCCATGACACCCTGCCATGAAAGGGTTGCTTTTGTCTCATGGTTCCATTTGGCAGGAGTGATATCCCATGCTTCAACAACCGGCGGCGTACGGTCAATATAGATCGTTGTACTTTCTTCGGTATGGTATCCCAGATTGTCTTCGACGTATAACACCATGCTGTGCGGTCCGTCAGTCAATTCTGACGCATCCACGCGGCAATAGCTGTTTTCGACATATACCGCGGCGGTTTTCTCGCCGCTGTCCAGTGACCATGCGATTTGTTTTACACCGCTTCCTTCATCCCGCACACCGGTCCATCTGAGAAGCAGGATATCCTGCGAGGTCCATGAAGCCGGGTCCGGTGTGATGGAAGTAATGATCGGATCAGATCTGTCTATGCAGATCCATGCCTGATAGGCAACAGAAACGCCTGCGTTATCAGTCAGTTTCAACAGCGCGGAATGTTCACCATCAGACAGGTTTTCCACATTGATTGTGACAGATCCGTCTTCAGACACTGTTAATGCCTGATAAGATCCATTATCCACGGCATAGGCAATCTCTTTCAGGCCGCTGAGATTATCTTTTGCGCCTTTCCAGGAAAGGATAACCGTTTTCTGATTCGTCCAGTCAGGAGGAACTACGGATAAGGAATCAAGCGTTGGGGGCGTGCGGTCAATATATGCTTTGGTTTGGCCTGCAGCGCCGACGTTTCCAGCGCTGTCTACTCCGCGAACGTCAATGGTATGAATACCATCTGACAATGAAGCGATATTCAGCGAGTATCCCGTTACTTTTCCGCTGTAAACATTGGTATTGATATAACTGCCGTTGTCTATACGATATTCTACATGGAACGGATTGATATCGCTGATCCCATCCCATGAAAGAGCGCCTGTATTCTGGGATGTCCATGAATCCGGAAAGAAAGAAACTATCGGCTTGGCAGGACCCGTGCGGTCAATATAAAGGATCTCGCCTTTGGGCGTTCCATAGTTTCCGCTGGCATCCACGCCTCGGATGTATACGGTATGGCCTCCGTCTGACAGGCCTGATACGTTCAGATTGAAAGATCCGTTTATATCGGATGATCCGGTATTATTCCACGACCAGCCGGTTGGATCTGAACCGCTTGGATCTACAGCGTATTGGATCTTTCCGCCGCTTGTAATTCCCTGGTCTGACGGCAGATCTTTAACGCCTGCCCAAGTCACCTGCACAGAGGAAGCGTTGGTATAGCCTGCCGGGCTGACAGCTACCGAGGATGGCTGATTTGGAGCCAGCCTATCAGGCAATGTGGTCTGGGCAGTGGCGGCTGTATTGCTGTCCGCAACCTGTCCGTAAGCATTTGACGGAAGAACCGTGAATATGTAATTCAGATTGCTTTGTGACGCGCGGGGGATCGTAGGCAGTTCCTGGCCGCCTCCGTCCCAATGAAGGGCATACCGGCCTGAGGATACCTCTGCCTGGGTCGGCCAGAGCTTTTTTCCGTCTGACGACCAGGAGGTTGTATTTCCGATATACCGATACTCATAGCTCTGGCCGTTCCAGACTCCAAGGACATAGCCCTGTGCGCCTTCGATAGCGTTCCAGTTGAGTTCGACCCAGCCGCTGCCGGAATTGACGCTGTTACCATGCCCTGTGGCGGTCAGCGTTGGTTTCCCGATACCGGTATAATAGGTCGCGGTAAACTTCATTCGATCTGTATATGGCCGAATATCGGAAGCACAGATCCTTGCCCAGGAGGATGTGGATGTAATGGCAAAACCGTAGTTCTGCTTCTGATCCAGGGCATTGAACCACGCGGAAAAGATTTTGGTAACATCAATTTCATTCCAGCCGGCCTGCAAACTAACGTCTATATAGATATCTGACGAAAGTGAAGGACGGGTATTATATGTGACGGTTGATGTGTTCCAGTCTCCTGTAATCAGCGAAATACGGAAGGGACCGCTTCCATGCACCTCATGAACATTGACCCGCCATGTAGCACTATGGATCAGAAGAGGCGTATTTGTTGGGAAATCCTGGCTTCCCAGTTCATTAGACAGGCCGCGAAGGGAAGGAATCACATACGCGATGCTTTCTCCGTTTACTGTTCCTGCATACAGATTTGTTGATTCCAGATTATGATTTGTTTGTCCCGATCCGTTTTCCCTATGCTCATAATGCTTTGTAGGATTGCTGCTTGTGACATAAACGTCACCGATTCCGGTAGAAAGATTATTGACATACTGACCAGTCGGATCAATCGTAACCGGGTAAACAGCCGCCTGCATCCAGGCATCGTTGGGAATGTATGTCAGCGTATAGGTTCCGTTACTGCCGGACAAACTGACCTCTATTTCCTTGCTGTAATTCCCATTAGCGTCCGTCATGTCCGGTGCGTCAATGGTTGCAAGGTGATGGTCCGCTTCGTCAAACAATTCAACTGACTTTCCGGAAAGAACGGCAGAAAGGCTATCTGTACGCAACGTATAAGCATACTGGTGATTGCCTGTATACTGTGAAACAATGATATCTTCCTTGATTCCTGTAGTTGTTGCAGACAGGCGGACGTCTGTCACCGCATCAAAAAGGCTGGGATAGACAATGGCACTGACGTTTCCGGCAGAAGAAGGTGCGCTGCGCAATCCTTTCGCTCTGGATGTACCGCCGATCTTTTGTCCGGTAATACTGGATGGACGTGCCTGCTGAACCGGATGATCCTGTTGGGGGATTGTATCCTCCTCTGGGTTTTCTTCTGAATCAGCAAGCTCTTCCTCAGCGCACGCAGAGGGAATGATCCAGCCGAGAAAGAGATCCAATGCGGATGGCTCCCTGGAATGAATATTGCCGGTTAGATCTGTCGGAGTCGCTACCTGTGGCGTATCATCTGTCGGTTCGGATGAGGATTCATCCTCTTCCTCGTCGGTTTCTTCCTGTTCTTTTTGCAAACGGATGAACGTCGTCGTTCTTGGGAGCGGATAATCCTTATATTCTCTATGATTTTCCGTATTCCGGATTACAGCGATCAGATCTTCTTCTGCTTCTTTTTCCAGATTGATCAGTTTATCCGTGTGGACATATCCTTTGATCTCTTCGTCCGGCGTATCAAATATAATATGGGTGTATTTTCCGGATACAGAAGCGATATACACAAAAACACCTGTGGGAAGTGTACCGATGGCATCCTTCCCATGGGCATCCTGATATATTGTTACAGCGTTTGTAGTTTTTCCATAGCCAGCATGGAGTAATTCTTCATCTTCATAGGATTCGTTTTCGGTGTCCGAATCATCAGCGGGAACCGGTTCTTCCGGCTGATCTGTTCCGGGCTGATCCTCTTCTGCATTCTGATCGTCTTCAGGCAGATTATCCGGTTGATCTGCCTGCTCTTCTGGGTCCGCAGCATCATCCTCGGCATGTTGATTGTCCCCGGGTTGATTGTCTGCTTGATCTTCCGGTTCTGCTGTATCACCTTCAGATGCCTCATCCTCAGGATTATCCGGTTCATTTTCGGTTTCGGCTGAATCTTCCTCTGCAACTTGAGGATAGTATTCATCCAGCATGATCGGTGCGAATGAAAAACTGGTTCCTGCCATACTAACCGTTGCCAGTGTCTGATTTGTATGATACACAGTCTGGATTTCAGTTTGCACATTTCCTTCAGCATTAGTCAGGAAGGAACCTTCATCCAACATGGATGTACGGGAACCAGTGATCGGTTCAAGCGTATATTCCGGATTCATTGTCCAAGTTACAGTGTGGAACTGGGGTTGGGCGTCTGTTGAGGCCTGCTCAGCAGCAACCGAACAGGTGAAATTGAAAACTGTCATAACGGAGAGAAGAAAAGCAATAAAGCGCTTCATAATCATTCTCTCCCTTCTGATAGCATTGCAGTTCAGTGCTGTCTTCCCCTGATTTTGCGCTGTAGACCCAAAGCCCGTATATCCCATATGCTTCCCCCGCAAGACGTTGTAATAAAGGACATGCAGACTTCCGAGGATCAGCGCTTTTCTGAACGCAATGATAATGCCTGCAATTTCAGTCCATTCATATAGACTTGCCAAAGAGGAAAAATGTTACATGTCTTGATTTTCCCTGCTTTTTCTCGGTCAATCGTCTATACTGTGCCGGAATCATGACAAATCCATACGTTAGCGTGGTCGAATAAGGCATTAGCATCTTGAGACAGCGGAGCAACAGCCTATATTACTATAATACAAAAACGTGAAAAGGTGAAGCTTTATTCCCCTTTGGGTGAACGACATTCTTTCCCCTTTCGGATACCATTTGTTCGGAGGGAGGCGAAGAACATGATTGGAGAAAAGCTTCGGCAACTTCGCTCAGAGAAAGGAAATACCCAGTTGGAACTGGCAAAAGCTGTTGATGTCAGCGTGAAAACAGTAAAAAACTGGGAAGCAGATGTTAATGATCCGGACCTGTCACATACGATTGCCATAGCTGATTATTATGATATTACCATAGATGAACTGGTTGGGCGGGATCTTGGAGATCATCTCCTGCTTAATAATCTTGATGAATCTGACAGGAACAGGATGCGGAAGATTTATCGAACCTTCTCATCCGAAAGCACAACTGAAACAGAGTGAAAGAATGCGCTGAGGGAAAGCAACCCTCAGCATATTTGTTTTTCCATGAACAGGGAGGTTTCGGCTCAATGTCATTATTCTCGATTATAGTGGGCGGGATACCGATATACCATTGGATTCCGGTTCCAGTATTAATGCTGGCAATGATGAGCGATTCAGATCGTGAATTCCTTCAGGAACTATACTTTCAGCACAGAAAAACCATGTATCACGTGGCACGTAAGCATTTTGCAGACAAGCCGGAAGAACTGGAGGAGGCAATCAGCATAACTCTTGAACGGATGTGCCGGTACATAAAGAAGCTTCAGGAAGTACCAAGTAACAAAATGAAGGCATATGTGGTCTTAATGGTTGAGAATGTCTGCAGAAACCGGCTCAGACAGATCATACGGGAACGCGATCAGGGAACCATTCCGTTTGACGATTCTAACCTGTGCAATACGGACAACGTATCAATAGATCCATATGAAACGCTTTTCGATTATGCAGATGCCAAAACACTTCTGGCGTCATTTCAGGGATTAAGCCAGAGAGATCAGGATCTTATCTGGATGAGGCATGTCGAGAGAATGGATTATACGGAAATCGCAGATGAGCTTCACATGAACGCGGGAGCCGTGCGGACAGCATTGAGCAGGGCAAAGAATCGACTGGAAGAAATAGCACGGGAAGGGGGTGTCGAAAAAGATGAAAAGCAATCCTGAAATCATAGTGGATCATTCTGTATCAATTCAGGATTCTGCATATGATCTATTTGGTGATATGCTTCTGGAAAAAGAAACAAAAGAAATCTGTGAAGAAATCGAATTGGAGAAAGGGACCAAGGCCGAAGATGATATGAGAGATTTCTTCACCCGTAATGAACAAAAGCATCTTAAAATCATTGAACGCAACTGTCATATCAACAAGGGCAGTCAGATTGGTTATTTCTATGTGCTTCAGAGAATCGTACAGATTGCGGCTGTACTGATAGTATGTTTGGCACTTGCAGGCGGGATTGCACTCGCCACAAGTCCATATGTCAGAACACAGATTATGCGGTTGTTGGCAAATGTGACACCCGAATATACAGAACTAAGCTTTTCTGTTGAAAGAGAAATGAACATTCCTGCAGAATGGCAAGGAATGTACTATCCCAGCGTGGTTCCTGAAAACTCGCATGTCTCTTTTCTGGAAAGTGATGAAATATCTTCATGTGTCACTTATTCAACAGAAGCCTCTCATGATGAATGGATTCTTTCATTTATTGAATATGATGAACCTGTGAATATTCGAATGGACACTGAAGATTCCGATCATAAAAGCTCTATAGTAAATGGATATGAAGTATCAATTACAGAGAAAGATGGGCTTATTTCATTATATTGGAACGATGGACAACGAATGCTTGTCCTGCACACACGCAACATATCTTTAACCGAAACGATTACTTATGCCTCAAATATAATCATGGTAAGGTAAAATCGAAAAAGTCGCTAATTATGATAATGTATGAAATATGACTCCTGTAACAGAATGTCGGGAAAAAAGGTCTATATAAGTATATATCAACACAAACGAGGAGGTCTACCCATGAAAAAGACATGGAAACAAAAACTATTTCCCCTTCTACTAATTGCGATTATGCTTCTTGCTCAAACCATTGTTTCAGCCGAAAACCTGAAAACACAGGATAATGAACCGCTTCCTTCCAAGTATCAAACAATCATACAAATCTCTGCCGCACTCAAAATAACCGGTAATACTGCAAAATGCGTAGGTGAAGTAATTCTTAAAAGCGGGTATTCAGGCACATTGACCGTAACATTACAACGTAAGAATGGAAATTCATGGGTCTATGTTAATTCGTGGACTGGAAATGTGCCAACAGGCGGGATAAAAAGAGTGGTTGGAACGCAATCTCTTTCTATTCATGGAACTTATCGTGTGAAGGTGAGTTTTGTATCCAGTTCAGAAAATGAAACTTTATATTCTCAAACAGCTGTTTACTAAAAAAACGCCTCTCTATAATATGCTTCACGTAACCATACTAATTCTTGGACAGGCAACTACTGAAATGATAGATTTTTAATCCGTATGGATAATGCTCATTGATATTTCATTGAAGGAAGGAAATTGATGATGCTATACTGGGACACATTTACATCAAAGCGTAGAAGAAAAGGAAGCAGTGTGGCAAAAGCCAAAAGCGACTTCCGTTCACCATTTAAAAAACTTTGACATGATTTACAATAGTATAATAATGGTTCTAAGGAAATATTATCGAAGGTAGTATGGTTCAATGTTGAATCTATCCGCCCAGAACGCCAACCCATTGTGATAAAGAAACAACGAAATAAAGGATACAGCGAAAAGTGATGTCCTATTTATTATTGAGGTACTTATTATTATGATAAGAATAGAAAAAGTACATTTGTATGTAGAGAAATATGATCGAACCAGACAAGAATTATTGTTGGATTTTGTCAAAGAAGACGAGTTTATTTACTTTAAGTTTCGTGGTGACTATACAGTAAATATGCACTTATCCGCGGATGAATATGAACCAACCATGTTGCTGATTCATGGGTGCGCCCCAAAGAAAACCACCTTATATCATGGTTCGGTACTGATCTTGAATATGGATAGTCTAATGAAAATGAATAATGAGCGGGACTCCAATATAAATCAATACTCTTTTGATCGTCCTGCGACAGTCTTTCTTGAGATTCAAGATGGAGAATACTTGGCGGAGTTGATTGATGATCCTGACAGAAGTTCTGTGTCTATGTACATTTCAAAGAAACTTTTCTCTCATCTTGAATCATCTTGGGTTGGTAATCCTTGTGCATTAAAGTATTTGGAGGAAACTTTTGAAGTAAGTGTATGGGATGTTGGGCAAGGAAACACAAATTGTATTTCAGACGAAAGAAACTTGACCATATTCGATTTCGGTTCGTCATTTTATTATTCCCACAATAAGCAGAATATGATTTTAGATGCGCATTGGGATTTTATAAATAAACATGAAAGAGTTTCACTCATAATTAGTCACTGGGATATTGACCACTATAACCTTCTCTGTGCTGTGCCTGATACATTTTTGCAGAACCTATGTTGCGTTTTCTACCCATCATTGGGAATTGGACTGACAATGATACAGGTCGCAGAAAGAATCAAAAGGAATTGCAGTTTTAGGAACGCAATAAATGCCCCACAAAAAACTTCGCGTAATTGTGGAATCGTAAAAGTTTCTGAAGGAAAAAACTACGCACTGTTTACGGGGGAGAACAGTAATAATAAAAACCATTCAGGGTTGATGCTCTCGGTGTTTAATAATAATGCAACAGCATTTCTAACTGCAGATCACTCGAATTACCAAATTTGGGACCGTCTATATAGATCCATTAATACGACAACAAACACACTTCATGTTGTTATTCCTCATCATGGTGCACATTGTGGAAATACTCCTATCCCCCATGGAATACACCCTGGCGTTGCAGCCATTTCTGTCGGAAGCAATATGTATGGGCATCCTAAGTCCAAGACAATTTCTACATACAGAAAAGCGGGATTTAATCTAATGAGAACAGACTGGTATGGACAAGATATTGTGATTAAAATGTAAAGGGTAATATAATAGTGGGCAAAGTCTCCTATTCTGAACGTGTTATTCATCTTGATACCATCCATAATCTCGTCAACTTTGGTCGGTCAGCGCTTTTTACTATAGTGTAGTGTGCTTTCTGCTTCAACCTCTTTCCTCCTTGCCACGCTCACTTTGAATCATATAGGAAGATCTAAACGGGAAACCTTCCAGATGTCTAACCGATTTAGCTTAAAATAGCCAGGGGAAAGATGAGAATAGTGAAAATCTGATTCGTAATCTGTTGTTTTATGGTGAAATTGCAAATTCCGGAAAAACGGAACGTCTATTCCGAACCCCCGGCTGCACCGCTCGGCCGGAATTTGCAGTGAAATAACGCATACAATTATGCAAAAACAATCAGCAGAATAATTGCAAATGAGAAATTAAAAAAAATTTTTGCGGAAAGAGTGACAAGAAAAAATGAATGTAACTGTATTAGAATCGTCTGTAGCTAAGTATATGAGAGTACCCATCACCATAGTGGAAACAGAGACTAGCTATACTAATATGCGGAGTTTGTTTTACTTTATTGGCAGTTACAATGAATCACACAGTTCTGATCCGAATGTTGCAATTGGTCATGCATATAAATTGATCCGAAAAAAAGCGAACAAAAAGGTCAATTATTCCTGGCTGTAATCCCATTAGACTCAATACCAAGATAAAAGTTGACTTTAGGGAATATTAAGCCTATAATCATTTTATAAAACCATCGTATATTAAAAGATAATTTTATAAAGGAGGCGTGATTAATGCGGTTTGTTGGAAGAGAATTACAAGCTTTGGAAGACGCCTATAATAAAAACGACTTCCAAATGGCTGTAATATATGGACGGAGAAGAATCGGAAAAACGACATTACTTCGTCAGTTTTGCCAGGGTAAGAAGACAGTCTTTTTCACTGCAATAAAAACAACAGCCAAAAGGAATATTGATCTCTTCGGCAAATGCGCTCTGAACGCTCTTGCACCAGAAATTATAAAGGAAAAACGAGGGATCAATACTCCCTTTTGTTGTCCTGTCTGTATCAAAACTGTCATATGCCACTTTATGAAGTGAGCAATCTATCCGAATCATGTCCGTATCATAAAAGGGGGAACATTAAAATGACATGCCTGTCTGAAAACGTGTTTTACAAGGAATTAAAATCCCGAAAAGATAATCGATCAACAACTTATACAACTTATGTTACACAACTTCCGGAGCATATCGGTCCTGTTCTGAAAAACATACCGAATATGTTTCCGTTACATCCGGATCATGGTGAACAACACTCATTACGCATTCTTGATTATTTAGGTTTGCTCGTTCCTACTAAAATGATGAAGAGCATGTCTACATTGGAGTTATTGGTTCTTATCTTTTCTGCATATTTCCATGATACAGGAATGGCATTATTCCATAAAAAGCATGCGGATAAGAATGAAATCAGGAAACATCATCCTGAGTTTGCTAAAGAAGTGATTGATTCGTACTTCAAAGAAGTAATGCCCGCCCTTAATGATGGAGACAGAATCAAAAGCGCGATCACCTTTGTATGCCAGGCACATGGATTCCAGCTTGATGAACTGACAAATAATAACGATTTATATACAGTTGACACAGTAGATACTTTTGAAATTCGCTATGGAATACTGGCTTTCCTCATCAGGATCGGAGATTTGCTGGATCTCGAGGCAGAGCGTGTCAGTAATTTCCGTATGAAATTATATTCTGATGCGTTCAACGCTGTAGAAGGTGACGAGGAAGAAAGCAAAGCAAGAGAAACAAGCAAAGAGCATAATGAAAGACATCTTCACGTAAAAAATTATATGTTGTCAAATAACGCAATTGAAGTCACTGTCACAGCCATGAATTCCGCACAGTATTTTATCTGGGATGATTGGTTTAAATGGCTGAAAGGGGATATTGAAAAATTCAATGCTATTTATGCCAGTCAAGGGCTCTTTTTCCCCATCCCGAAAACTGAAATCCAGAAGCCGGACGGGGCGAAATATGAAGTTCAGTCTTTACGGTTTGAAATAGACGATAAAGGCAGCATGCTGGAAATCCTGTCCAATTTCATCTACACTGATGAAAAAGACTTTGTCCGTGAATTGCTTCAAAACGCTATTGACGCATCCTTAAAACCCATATATCTAGACTCTGCAAAAAAACTGAACCATGCCTCACCCAGATCATGGGGTGATGAAGCGGATACCATTCTGGTATGCTATTCCGCTTCAAAAAAATCCCTCTGCGTTATTGATCACGGAATCGGGATGGGTATAGATGAATTAAGAAACGATCTGTTTAAAATCAGCAGCAGCGGTAAGGCTGAATGTGAGAAAAGAAAGTTCAAATTCCCAGGAATTGCACAATATGGCATAGGTTTCATTTCATGCCTTATCAATGCTGAAAACATCATGGTATATACAAGTCGGGACAAAGAACACCTAATTAAAGTCGCCCTGGAAAAAGCCAGAAATTATGCAATGATTGAAACGGATAAAAATACAGACGAGTACACAGGGACGACTGTAATGCTGAAACTGCGGCATCAGTTCACAAGCCGGGAAATGCAGGATTATGTAGCCTCAACTTTCTGTTTCCCTTCCGTCAGTATCTTATATGTGGATGTGGACGAACTACAGTCTGTGCTGAAAAGGCAAAGAAAAAAGAAACCGTATGACCTGATTACCCTGATGCAGGAAAAACCTTATAGTATTGTACCAATTGTTGAGAATTCGCAAACTTTATACTCTATGGAACTTAGTAGATTGAATGATGATTATTTCAAGCTGAAAAAATTACTCAGAGATTTAGATGCAATAAGCTTGGAATATAAAGAAAACTATATCTCAATCAATACAGATACAGGATATGAAGAATATAATACAAATATCACTAATTATTTGGCTTCAATCGCAGATAGTAAACTCAAATCCAAACTAGAGAAGATGACAATCACAAAAGCACTCCTAAGGATACAGGATGCTGATGAAATTGCAACTATAATCACCGAAAAGCTGGACAAGAACAGTGAGATGCTGATGAATCAGTTAGCGTATGTAGAAAAAGAAATAAGAAAATATACTGTCCCCGTAGTTAGCATCGGAAAAGAAATGTTCAATGCTCAGAACACATGGAAATACATGGTCGTTCTGATTAATCAGGATCTGCAGATAGAAGAGATTCTGAAGTATGACGAACCCGTTTCTCTTGGAGACAAAACAGGCCTGTTGCTAATCAAGCAGGAAGAAAAAGACTATGACCTTGGAATCGAATATTCCGCTATAAATGGTTTCCTGTTTTCTGAAGGGAAAGTATGCAATCGGATAGTCAGGATCACTCCCACCTATACCGAAGAAAACTCCAGAAGGAGAGTGGATAGTTTTTCGATTGGTATTAATGGTTGGAAAGATAATATAGAAGATGACATCCAGGCATATATGGATGAAAAAGAAGAAAACAGATATTATATGCAGGATTTTTATTATGGAAGTTCCTCCTATGATGACGATGACGATTCCAGCCTTTGGGAAAACAGTAGCTATGGTACGCTTCGATTCAGAAACCTGTATGATGAAATAAATATCATGAACAACGAAATCAATAAAAATCTGGAAAGAGATATAAATTATAAGGGTGATATTTGGGATGAAGACATTCATGAAGAAAGAAGCATAAAAGCCAAACTGATAGATCGGAATGTCCAGTTAATCCTATCCGCTTCTGATTTGCAGAATATCATACATTTCAAAGATCCCGCATTATATTTGGATGGAATTGCCATCCCCAGCAGATTAAACAATTTGTTTCCACTTGGTTTTTTTAGAATTGTCTGTAATTGTACAGCGGATGCCAGGATGAAACTCAATGTTACCAGGCATGAATCCAGTGAACTCCGTGAAGATGTTGATCTATGGCTGAAAAAGACAGGTTATGCTATTCAAAAGAAGTTAATAACTAATCTTACCAGTGTTTTCAATCGCTTTGGATTAGATATCGAATATGATGAGATTCTGTGGCACGAGAAAGCAGACATGGAATATTTTGATCGGGCATCTCGTTCTCTTCTCTTAAAAATCATTAACAAAATATAAAATTCATAATAACTGAGATACATCTATCAACTTGTTAAAAAGCAGCGTTTATCAAAACGCTGTTCAGACTGTCGACAAAGTCCGAGGCCTGACCTTGGATTTTGTCATATAAAAGTGCTAAAAAGTCAATAAAATCAACACTTAGAGGGCGATTTGTGGTATAATAATGGCAGAGGAAGTGAGCCATAACATTACATATAAAATGTTTATGAATTTGGAGATTTGGGGAATGCCTGGGCACTTCATTTGTAAAGACTGCGGAAACAAATTTGACAATACCACTACGGCAAAATGTCGATTCCCTGATGTTTCAAATGCGGAATTTTTGGAAAAAATGTTAGATGAGCTCTCTGCCTTCTATGTGGCTACAAATCGTGCAAAAAAACAGGTTTATGTATCAGCAAGCCAGAAAAGAGTAAATGGCAAAACCGGTAAGTATTCATGTTTTGCTGCATTACCTGGGGTGAAGTTAGTGGATGCACAATCTATGGAAGAACAATAATTGGAATTTAGTCGGAAAACTCTGGGGAATGAGGTATATGTTGACTTTTGGAGCTGATATCAATATAATAATTTTGTTAAAACTGTTTTTTACAAAAGTTCATTTTATAAAGGAGTACGATAATGATATTTATAGGACGAGAGATAGAATTGAAAGCATTAGAAGACGCTTACAAAAAAGATGATTTTCAAATGGCAGTTATATATGGTCGGAGAAGAATCGGAAAAACTACATTGCTTCGTCAATTCTGTCAGGGTAAGAAGTCGGTGTTTTTCACTGCAATAAAAACAACAGCAAAAAGGAATATAGATCTCTTTGGCAAATGCGCACTGAACGCTCTTGCACCAGATATGCGTTCGTCCTCTTTTCAGTCATTTGAAGCTTTGTGTTCATTCCTGGGAGAAAAAAGTAATAACGAGCGGGTAATCGTTGTCATCGATGAATTGCCCTATATGGCAAAAAAAGATGAGAGCATCACTTCCACGTTACAAAAATATGTTGATGAAGAATGGCAATTCGGAAAAATGTTTTTTATTGTTTGCGGTTCTTCTGTCAGTTTCATGGAAGATGAGGTGCTCAGTGAGAAAAGCCCACTCTATGGACGCAGGACAATGCAAATCAAACTGAGTGCATTTCATTATGATAGAATTGCACAGTTTTTGCCATCCTGGTCAGTGATAGATCAAGCTATTGCATATGGAATCACAGGCGGTATTGCAAAATACTTATCTTTAATTGATGAACATAAAACACTGGATGAAAACATTATTTCACTTTTCTTTTCCAAGACAGGATATTTATATGAAGAGGCAGACAATTTGTTAACCCAGGAATTCCGGGATGTTGATGGCTACAGCAGAGTAATTGAAACAATTGCTTCAGGATCAAATCAGGTACAGGAGATAGCTGATAAATCCGGGATTTCCGCGCAAAACGTGCTTCATTTATTGAAAAACCTGGCGGAGACAGGAATTGTAGAACGGCAGCAAGCAATTACTGAAGAGCATAATAAAAAGAAAGTTCAATATGTATTATCAGATGAAATGTTGCGTTTTTGGTATCGCTTCATTCCGGATGCAATGGAAGCCATTGAAATCGGAAAGGGAGATTTATACTATTACCAGAATGTCAAGCCGAATCTTTATTCGTTCATGGGAAACGTTTTTGAAAAAATGTGCAGACAATATACATTGAAAGCTGGAATAACGGGAGAATTCCAATGCACTATAACAAGAGTTGGAACTTGGTGGGGGACAAATCCGGAAAAGAAAACAGAAACAGATATTGATGTTGTTGGACTGAATCCGGGAAACAAACAGGCGATAATCGGCGAATGCAAGTTCAGGCATGAGATTACAGATAAAAAAGCCTATGATTCATTGGTTGAACGTCACACGTTGCTTCATCAGAATTATCGTGTTGTGCAATATCTGATTTTTTCAGCGAGTGGTTTTTCTGATTGGATCCTTGCAGAAAGCAAAAAAGGTCTATTGCGATGCATTGATTTGGATGAGATGTTTCATTTAAATTCTTCGGAGAAATAGATAGCCCACTATAAACTTATGACCATTGCATAGCCAATTGCGAGCTTGCACAAGCAAGCTCAACCCAAAAACATTGAAAAAAACGGTAGATCGTCGATTCATAGAGGTTAAAAAGTCTGTGAAAATGGGGAGAGAGACTACTTGATGGAATGCGTAGTATTTAACGACAAGAACAGGTTGTTGGAATGTGATTTTGATAGAATTGTAATTGACGAGTTTTGGAATAAGTCCTCAAGGGGAGAAGCTCGTATGCATGATTATATTGAAAAGGCATATGTACCGGAAAAGAATAACTTTATCTTCATTGATGAGGTTCAAATGTGTTCCGACTTTGAGAAAGCTATCAACAGCTTTCATGCCTCAGAGAAATACGACATCTATATCACCGGCTCCAACGCATTTCTTTTGAGCAACGATTTGGCAACGCTGTTTACCGGGCGCACCTTTGAAATAGAGGTTTTTCCCTTCTCCTTTGCTGAGTTCATGCTATACTTCGAGCTGACCGATCAGTATGCTGCTTTCAATCGATATATCCAAGAGGGTGGGATGTCTGGCTCCTATCTATATAAAACACCGGAATCAAAATACGACTATATTGCCGATGTATTCAATACGCTGATCGTCCGTGATATCCAGCGAAAGTACCATGTACGCATTATGCCGTTGATGGAGCGCCTGTGCGATTTTCTCATTGACAATATCTCAAATCAGACATCCACTCGCAGCGTGGCAGCGGCTTTCACCAGCGAACAAGTTAAGACCAATGACCGAACCATCAGCGCCTATATCAAGTATCTCTGCAACGCTTTCGCTTTTTACAAGGTACGGCGATATGATATTCAGGGTAAACGTTATCTTGCCTCTAATGACAAGTATTATCTCAGTGATCATTCCTTCAAGTACGCGAAGCTGGGTACGAAAAATGCCGACTACGGTAGGATGATTGAAAACATCGTTGCAATTGAGCTGAAACGCAGAGGATACGAATTATATGCCGGGGTTCTCTGTAAAAAAGAAATCGACTTCGTTGCCATTAAACGCAACGAAAAGCTGTATATCCAGGTCGCCAGCAACATAGACGATCCCGACACATTCCAGCGTGAAGTTGATCCTTTGCTCAAAATCAAGGATACTTATCCGAAGATAATCCTAACCCGCAATCGGCAAGAAGCATATCAGTATGAGGGTGTGAAGATCATGGATGTGGCAGATTGGCTGATTGTAGATTCTTTATGATTTGTAATAATGCAAAGCTGAAAAAGCAATACCAGCATAGAAGGAGTAAGAATTATGGCTGCACTTCAAATAAAGCGTGAAAGCGGCAAGATTTTTTGCCCGCTAACCAACTCATGGCATATTGAAACACCTGAAGAAAAGGTTCGTCAAGAGTATATCAAGATTCTTGTCGAGAACTATGGTTACTCCCTTGATCAAATGGCTCAAGAATTAAAAGTCACAAATTCACAGCGTGGTCAAGGGAAAGCACGTGCCGATATTGTCATTTGGAAATCGAAAGCAGACAAAGACGCATCTAAGGCCGCATTTATCGTTGTTGAATGCAAAGCTGAAAACGTCCGTATTCGTGAAGAAGACTACTATCAGGGATATAACTATGCTTCTTGGGCCGGAGCAAGTTTCTTTGTTACAACTAACGAAAAAGAGACAAAGTACTTTAACGTGGATAAAGACTACCTCCCTAAAGAATTGGTTGAGGTTGTAGCAATCCCTACTGCCGAAGAGGCGCTCGTAGACAAAAAAGTCAAGGAGATTTTGGGTAAAACCAAGACTTTCACGCGAGAAGACTTTACCAAAATGCTGCGCACCTGCCACAACATCATTCGTAACAATGATAAGTTATCTCCTGAAGCTGCATTTGATGAGATAAGCAAAATCCTGTTTATGAAAATTAGATATGAGCGGGATAAAAACGGGAGCGAAGTTTTCACCCTGAAAAAGTTTAAGAAGTTAGAAGCTGATTATGAGCAGTACACTCGACCGACCTTAAAGCGGCAAGGGATTGATCTTCCGTACATGCAAATCCTATTTAATGACACGAAAGACAAATTTATGGAAGACCACCTTTTTGATGAGAACGATTCTATTAAGATTCGCCAGAACAGCTTTGAGCAGATCCTTGAGAAATTGCAAGTGTATAACCTCTCCGATACGCAGGATGATGTAAAAGGCATAGCGTTTGAACAATTCTTGGGGACAACATTTAGAGGTGAACTCGGTCAGTTTTTCACACCCCGCACAATCGTAGATTTCATGACACATGTACTTGATCCCAAAGAATTTGAGATAATATGTGACCCAACCTGCGGCAGCGGTGGTTTCTTAATAAAAGCATTTGAATATATCCGTGAACAAATTGAGGAGGACATTAAGGCTGAGAAATCAAGGCTTCGTGCTGAAATCGAAGGCGATCACTATGATGAACTATCTGAGAAGGAGCAGCTTGCCATAAGCGAACGTATTGAAGAAATGCAGACGGCGCTGAACAGAGAACTTGACACGCAGGTTGAAGGCAGCCGGATGTATCAACTATCTCGTAATTGTATTTACGGAACAGACGCCAACCCCCGCATGGCCAGAACATCTAAGATGAATATGATCATGCACGGCGATGGTCACGGCGGCGTACATCATCACGATGGTCTGCTGAATGTAAATGGCATTTTTGAGGAACGTTTTGATGTAATTCTTACGAATCCTCCTTTTGGCTCAAGAATTGATAAAAGCCAGAAGATTACTGAGGCTGACAGATTCACAGATGAAGTATTGATCGCAAAATATAGGGAAATGTATGGTGAAGCTTATGACGCTGCACTAAAGCAGGTCGATGATCACATTGGAAAGACCTTGCTATCCCTTTATGATACCGGTTCAATGTCTGGACTAACAGAAGTCCTCTTTATGGAAAGATGCCTTCGCCTTTTGAAAAAAGGTGGGCGTATGGGTATGGTTCTTCCAGAAGGCGTGTTGAATACATCGAATCTGCAAAAGGTGCGTGAATATTTTGAGGGGCGAGCAAAGATCATTCTGATCTGCTCCATCCCACAAGATGTTTTTATCGCAGCAGGTGCAACAGTAAAGCCCAGTCTCGTTTTCTTTAAGCGTTTCACGGAAGAAGAGGAGCGTCAATATGCTGAATGCAACCGCAAAGCATATCAAGAATGCTATGAACAATACAAGGTAGAGGCTGATAAACTGCTTGCCAATCATCAAGCTTTGGTCGATGCCGGAAAAAGCAGATCAAAGGAAGCGAAAGCCATTCGTAGCAGACTTGATGCTATTACAAGCGCAGCGATGGAAGATGCAAAACCCTTGGTGAAAGAATACTTTGATTACGAAATCCCCATTGCTAAGATTGATGATGCAGGTATTACTTCTACTGGTGCTGCTTCTGCTGGAAACCAGCTTCCAGCACTTGAAGAGGAATATGCGAAATATCGTCATGCCAAGAATCTCTGGGATGAAACAAAGAAATCTGTCTCGTATAGACAAGGGAATCCAGGAGAGATTATTCGAGTTGAAAACGGCAGAGAGGTGAGACTCTATGGCAACAACTGACAACAATGTACTACACATTACCCGTTTTTCCAATTTAACAAAGTGGAGTGCGCACGATTATGTGTTTGAAAACATGGACAATCGCTTTCCGCTTGTACCATTGTCTAAGGTTCTCAAGAGAGTGAAAGAACCTGTTGTAATCGAAGATGGGATATTATATAAACGGATTACCGTGCGCCTTTACGGACAAGGAGTATTGAAAAGAGATGAATTGCTTGGGGAAGAAATAGGAACCAAGCGTCAGTTTCTTGCGCATTATGGACAACTCATCATTTCCAGAATTGATGCACGAAATGGTGCTTTTGGAATTGTCCCGCTCGAACTTGAAGGTGCTATTGTAACAAATGACTTTTGGCTGTTTGAGGTACAAGATGCCCTTTCCGAGTATTTAATGCTTGTTCTATCATCTAAGCCATTTCAAAAATACTGGCAAACTCAGAGTAGCGGAACGACTAATCGCCAGCGTGTGTCGGAAAGCAGTTTTCTTAATACAAGAATTGCGCTGCCAACAATTCAAGAACAGACAAAGCTAATTGAGGAATATGAAAATGGAATGAAAAAGGCAAAGGAAAATGAAGAAGAGGCTGATTCTCTTCGGCTTTCCTTAAATCAAATAATAGCTGACTTTTTGGGCGTTTCTTATAATTTCACAGCGATGAATGGAATCATGTCACAGGTTGGTTTTAGCTATTTGTCTCGATGGGATCCACTATATTTGGCAAATCGTGTTGTTGTCAAGTCAAAATATCCTATGGCAATGCTATCTAAAGTAATCAAAAACTTTCTTATTGACAGCACAGGAAAAACTCTACGACGGAATACAAAGAATGAGGAAGATCAAATATATCAATACATCGGAATGGAGAATATAGAAAAGAATACAGGGAAAAGAACACTTAAAGAAGTTCATGGCCATGAGATCTTGAGTCAAACGCTTCTAGTTCCCGGAGGATACATTATTTATGGTAAATTGAGGCCATATTTAAACAAGTATTGGGAAAATACAAGCAATGATAATAATGTAATATGTTCATCTGAGTTTTTTGTTTTTGACACAACTGGCATAGACAGAGAATATTTTCTAACAATTTTGGCATCCGATATTATACAGTGTCAATTACCACCATTATATAGCGGAGCACGAATGCCACGCATTACCGAAGATGATTTCTTTACTCTACAAATACCGCTTCCTGTGGAGTCTGTACAAAAAGAAACTGTTTCAATATCAAAAACAATCAAGAATGAAATTGACACTCTACGTTCCTTAGCAAATCAATTGCGATTAAAAACGCAGACAGTATTTGAAACGACTGTGTTTGGATAAACTGTAGTCCAAGGAGGTAGAAACATGGATTTTCTAAACAAAGAGACAGAAGAATTGCTGAAAGAGTGTATTGACAATTCAGGTAGTTTTCCCAAAATCCTTGCAGATAAGTTTAAAGGTCTGTCTTCTGCTGAGGAAAGCCGCCTGCGAGGACGTATAAAAGTATTAGTGGACAATGGCTATTTCTCAAAACTCAAATGGGCGGATAATGTACCTTGGTTTGGATCGATAACTGAAAAAGGATATGACTATTTTCACAATAAAGACACCTATATCCGAGCCAAGCTGAGGAAAACTCCTGACTTCAAACTGTTGGATGAGGAGAGTGAAGAATGCCTTCGTAAGCTCTGTAACAGTAATGAAAGTTTTATAGTGGTTCAGGGAAAAGCTAAGGACGCCAAGGTTTTAGAACACTTAGCTCAGTTTGGCTATATTGATCTTGGGAGCAAAGGGATTAGCTATACTTTAAGCGGTGACTATGCTGGAGTCATTTCGGTTACCCAATCCGGAAAGACGTATTTTTCTGAAAAAGACAAGCTTATTGAAGAACTATTGATTATGGAATCGAGTAACGATATTCCAGTTTCGGACGCGCCTCGAACTACAACTCGAAAAACTGATCATCAGCACATTACTCAAGATATGCTTGGTGAGAATATGATTTCTTTTTCTGGTCTCTTGGGCTTTGACTGTGGCAAGGTTGAACCTTATACCGGAGCTGATCGGCAGATGCAGGAAAAAGGATTCGTGGTACATAATGGGATACCTACACTCAGGGGCTTTGCAAAGATGTCCGATCTTGCGAAAGCATCCAAAGCAAAGTATGAGGAATACCAGCGCCAAAAGAATCAAGATCATGTTGATGAAATAGCTGCTTTTCTAGAAAAGTGCAAAGCAGAAGCCAGGTTTTTACCCGAAGTAGTTTTGTCGGTTAACGCTCCAGATAAGGCAAGACTAAGGCGATATAATCATCGAGCTTTTTCAGGGGCAAGCGCCACACTACAAGGTGCTATAGAAAATATGGATTATTATACTCTGGAAGTTGAAGAAGGCACTTTATCTCGGGTTGATGGTAATCATCGGCTGGAAGCGGGAAAAGATAAAGATTATTATGTCCCATTTTCCATTATCGTTTGGGGCATTGATCAAGAAAGCGATGATAATCTACTTTCTGTTGCTTCTGGATATGATAACACCGAAAGTGAAGCGTTCTTGTTTTATATTCTGAATAATACAGCCAAACGCTTGGAAGCTGAAGAGAATTTCAGAGGGTTAGTTAGATCTGAATCTTGGACGTCCGATGAGCTGACAATTATCAACCGGCAACTTCCCATCTTAAAACATTTTGATATAACATATGCAGGTAATCCGTTACTTGATAGAGAGGCGTTATCAAAACCACTTTCGCAGATCTGTGAAATATTGGTTGAAATTAATGATCCGGACTTGGGAACCGATGAATTTGATGTTCTTTTCAAAGATACGATAAAACTGCTTAGCCAAGCGGGATCATTTACATATTGTCGAGAGCAATTTCCGAATATCCTTTTTCAGTTGGCTTTTTATACACGGTATAGAAGCGATAATTATCAAGATTCAGATCTGAAACTAAAGCTTGTAGATAAGTGGCTCGAAAAGTATAAATACACAGGGGAAACATTTTCTAGAGCGTCCAAATTATTCGATATTGCATATAAGTTCATTTCATCTTCACCAAAAACTGTTTTTATGGCAATGGAGTATAAAAGCGAGCAAATCGTAGCCGACTACAATGGAGCATTAAGCCGAGCTGTTCATGAGCTCAACAATATGGGCAGTAATATTGTGGTTGAAGCTTATCCTATTATGACAGGAAAAGGAAAAAGCTTTAGCATTACGGCTGATATATACAACAAAATTGAAGAGTGTGCCATTTTTATAGCAGATACTACCGAAGCCAATCCAAACGTTATGTATGAACTGGGTATTGCTTACAATAAGAAAAAACCAATAATCATTGTCAGGGAAAAGGGAAAACGTATCAAAGTTCCTTCGGATATTATAAGCGATTACTATTATTCTTTTTCGGGAATGACAGAACTTGAAAACCTATTTGTGACACATATCAAGGAGATCCTTGTAAGCGATTACGGTGCTGTTTTTTCAGATTGATGAGTCCAGCTATGAACGAAAAGAAGCTTAAGAACGCAATAACGGCTTTTGTCAATAACAAAAAGGTCAACTCTACCTACTACGTCGATAACTGGGCCGAATACAAAGAGCGGAAACCATTTTACCAGTCATTTAATAAGAACAAGTTGTTGACGATGACCGAGGAAGATTGCTTTGAGTACACCCATTGTGGCAAAGGCCACCATCGACTTTTGTTTACCATTTAAAAAGACTTTGACACAATATACAATAGTATAATAATCTAACAATGGTTCTAAGAAAGTATTATCGAAGGGTAGTATGGTTCAATGTTGAATCTATCCGCCCAGAACGTCAACCCATTGTGATAAGAAAACAACGAAATAAAGGATACAGAGAAAAGTGATGTCCTATTCTTGAGGTACATTATGATAAGAATAGAAAAAGTGCACTTGTATGTAGAAAAATATGATCGAACCAAACAAGAATTATTGCTGGATTTTGTCAAAGAAGACGAGTTTATTTACTTTAAGTTTCGTGGTGACTATACAGTAAATATGCACTTATCAGCGGACGAATATGAACCAACCATGTTGCTGATTCATGGGTGCGCCCCCAAGAAAACCTTACAGCATGGTTCGGTACTGATCTTGAATATGGATGCTCTGCGTTGGCGGGATCGTAATAGTACTTGTCTTGTCAAAGCGGCAATGGCTGTAATTCTTGCATCCGTTGCATGCACCAGGCGACCGATCCCTGCGCTTACAGGCAAACGGAACATAGTCCTCGCATTCCGGAAAGCATTCCCGACCATATTTGCAGTTCCTGTAATTCGAACATTCCCGCACAAAGGAACTCTTGTGCTTCATTTTCCTATGAAGCTTGATCTCTTTGCCCACGGTGGAGTTGTCTTTCCCAATTGTTCTCGCTATAGCCGTCTTGGTAGAGCCGTTTCTAATACCGGTTTCAATGATCCTCCTTTCCTCGGACGTGAGATGCGTTACATCTTTATTGGAATCCATGAAAAACCTTCCTTTCCTGAAGGCATTGTCAGGGATCCAAATTATACTGATGTGAAAGACTTATTTCCATGTCCGTAGAACTGGATTCTCGTGAAAGACTTGCTTCCAGTTGCCGCCCCCGGTACTGGAAGCAACCTTTTCACTTCAGCCGAAAAATAAATGATAAAGTGAATCGAAAAAACACTTGACACTATTATAATCATCATATATTATATGTTTGTTGTATGTCTGAGTGTCCTATATGGCCTCAGGCTTTATTCTTGATGTGGCGGTGTGGCAGATGGTGGTATATTTTATATGTTTCAGCAAGCACTTTGAAAAACTTGTTTTCTATAGGCACATCAAATAATGCAACACCAAAAATGTTAATTCGTGTATGCAATATTATTGTAAATCGTTGATTGATTTCAATTATATATTACGTATAATATAAATGTTAAGCAGCTGCTTTTTACGATGAGGTGATGCCAATGCCAACAGTTATAGATCTATTTGCAGGAGCAGGTGGGTTAAGTTTGGGTGCATCCCGTGCAGGATTCACAGTAGGTGCTGTCGTTGAAATAGACAGTCATGCAATGGAAACGCATAAAATTAATTTCCCCAATGCTATTCATATTCAAAAAGACATTACTACATTAACCGGTGATACTATTCTTCAACAAGCACAGCTCAAACGTGCCGATGTAATTGGTGTGATTGGCGGGCCGCCTTGCCAAGGCTTTAGTGCAATTGGTCAAGGTAACGTTGAGGATTCTAGGAATAAATTATTTGTAAAGTTTTTTGAAATAGTCTCTGATCTTCAGCCAGCCTTTTTTGTTGCGGAAAATGTTCCTGGCATAATGAAAAAAAAATACGATAATATTCGTACTGAAGCATTTAATAAGATCGATAATTATATTATACTTCCTCCAGTATCCATTAATGCAAGCGAATACGGTGCGCCGACGACAAGAACAAGATATTTTTTTATAGGATACCGCGACTGTGAACAGATCAAGCCTTTTAGCATTGCTGATATAGAACGCAAAAAAGTTTCAACTGAGAATCGAACGACTGTTGAGAAGGCTTTAGAAGGACTTCAGGCGGATATTAGGTATACAAAAACGCATAAAAGTTGTAAAGCAACTATCCCGAATTATACTCTGGAAAAAAATCATCATCAGTCTGATTTCTTTTATTATCGCGTGACAGATGCTATACCAGAAAATGTTGGGAACGTGGATTATATCCGTGATTATAAGACCTCACATATTGTAAATGGTTGTATACCTACAAATCATTCACCTGAAGTCCGAGCTAGATATGCCAGGTTACAATATAACGAACAAGACAAAATCTCAAAATCAAAACGTTTAGATCCCAAAGGCTATTGCCCTACTTTACGCTCTGGAACAGGGCCAGAAAAGGGAAGTTACCAAGCAGTTAGGCCAATCCATTATAGGTATAATCGTGTAATCACTCCCCGTGAAGCTGCAAGACTTCAAGGATTTCCTGATTGGTTTAAATTACCGGAAACTATTTGGCATAGCTTCCGGCAAATAGGTAACAGTGTATCACCGATTGTGGCTGAACAAGTTTTATCTGCTATTTTTCAGAAATTAACACTCAGAAAACTCGGGTAATACTTATAGAAAGATGTGTAACTACAGATTTCTTCTTCTTTTCCTTCAAAAACAAAGTCAAATGATTCTTCAATTTGCTTTTCAGCATCATTACTGGGAAGCATCTTATTAATTTCAAGCATTTCCTTTACGGTTAATCCAGGTATGTTGATTTTAGATGGATTATCCCACTCAAAATCCACATATGGAATATCGGAAAAGAATCCCTTAATTTTGTTTACTTCATCGTAATCGTCCAAAACGATGCCAGTAAAAGTTAACATCCGATGTTCGCCATCCTGATAGACAGTTGAAAAAACAGGAAGTAGAAATTTTCTGTCATACTCATTTTCTATGAATGCATCGGATATTAAAAGTCGTAAGCATTTTAGAATGAATAAAGGGTAGTTTTCTTTGTTAAAATCGGCAGGGTAATAATCCGCAGGAAGATAATCGGACATCCTTGATTTGAACTTTTCCATCCTATTCTCTAGGCCATATTCTTTTGTTAGTTTCCCCAAAGTATCAGCATTTGCATTAAATGTAACACGAACTATATCGTGTGCTATTGTTTTATTGAGCAAAGAAGCAATGTCACTGAACTGCTTCGGAAGCTGTTTTGGTGATGTGTAATCAAGCCAAATAACGCTTTTCTTATCATCCCAATCCCCGTTAGAAATATAATCAGTACTTGTTTGGTTAACGATTTCAATACAATTATATGGTGCATTGTATTTTGCTCTTTTAAACACAGAGGCGTCGTTCTCAAGTGATATCATAGAAGAAATGTGAAGCCGTTCATGGACTAACTTGAAATCATCAAACAAATACGATCCAAAACCTATATAACGATAATCCATTATGCTTAAAAATGGCCCTAGCCTTTCCAATACATTGAGGAAAAGACATCTATCCACATATTTGTTAGGGCGCAAATGATAAAACGGTTGAGACATAATCACACTTCACCCTTTGCTTCCTTCAGTACTTTATCAAAACACTTTTCTCCGATTATTGAGGGACTAATCTCTTCCTCAGGATCTCCATAAAAGAAACTTATAAGAGTAGTGATATCTTGTATGCTTTTTGAGAACCTAATTACCTTATATGGTCTCTCATTTTCCGGTTGTGGAAGAGAAGGTTTATACATTGTACCACCACTTCTTGCATCAGATCTCATCTGAATTCCATAGTCGTTTTTTGCGCTATCGGCAAACAATTCTGAATAATTCACTCTTTGCGCTGCCAAAGAATATTCTCGCTCCTGAGTATTTCTTCCTT
>ERZ809504.6-NODE-6-length-51102-cov-31.174271_pt1 | contig 51102 bp, 86 predicted proteins | sample MGYA00521273_ERZ809504 | MGnify/ENA primary metagenome ERZ809504 (study PRJEB31581, sample SAMEA3312979) | metagenome | study: EMG produced TPA metagenomics assembly of the PRJEB8939 data set (Metagenomic analyses of Rumen microbiomes reveals...
CACGACGCTCTTCCGATCTAGCTATTGCCAAGCCGCCGGGGGTCGGGGGAGGTATCCCCCATATATTTACAATCATGCATCCGCCCTGAATGTCAACCAGTCCGCATGCTGTTCGAGGAGATCATTCGGAATTAATTTATCGTCCGCGGCCACTAAAAAAGACTTATCCATCAGCTTGTCTGATTTTTGGCGGTTGCATGTTCTGTGTGCCAGCTGGAGGTTGTTAATGTCGCTTGGGTGTCCACCTTTGGCGACTGGGATGATGTGGTCGACTGTTGGCGACAGCGGATGTGGATAACGATAACTGAAATCCACAGGCTTGCCACAGATTCCACAGACAGTCTGAGTCTTCAGGATCTTCTGCCTGGCTTTCTCAAAGGCTCCGCGATTGCCGGGCGTACGGTCAGTACGCTTACCCCCTACGGGCATACACTGCACCCCCTCTTGTGTCTGAACGTATGCCGGGGGCGGTATTAACTTCCACCCCCGGGATTAAAACGCTTATGCCGGTCCTTGGGATCGACCCCCTGCTGGGGCCGTCATCCAACAGAGTCAACCTCTGCGGCAGAAAGGAGAGAACTGTTTGCCATGTGAAGGTGTAGCAATGTCTGACTGTCTGGAAGTAAACACAATGATCATCAAAACAAGGGAGGTAAAAGCATGGCAGACAGCAGGACCCGTGCACTGCGTCGATTAAATTGCAAAACAAAGGAGCGGTGTTGCCGCCCCTTAGCCACAGTTCGCAGGTGTGGTTACCTGTTGAGAAATGGGAGAAGTGTGTTGCAACCATTATCTCACGGTACAATTGTACCATAGTATTTTTTGCCCGTGGGGACAACATTACTGGTCAGAGTAATATCCAAGGCGGACAGCAACACGGTAAACAAACTTACTCTTGTGCCTCGAGTAGGTGCGTCGGTCTGCGTCATCCGGGTATCTGGAGCCGTGCATGATGTTGTCCCATACTCCCTGCCGGTACTCAGGCAGGATACGGTCACGCTCCTCCTCGATGATCCGCAGACGGCTGGCGCTGTCTCCAAGCTTCAGGGCCTTGGTGTAAGTAGGATCCGACACACCACCAGCGTGAGGCTGTCCGTCATGGTCAGGGGTCGCAAGGATTATGTCATCGACGCGCTCCTTCAACCAGTAATAGCCTTTTATCTCCCATATTGTTTTGTAATAGATGTGATGAGGCAGGATATATGGATTCTGCTTTCTGGGCTGGTAGTGTTTCATCCATCATACAGCAGGATACCCCGTCCTCTTTAGGGCGGGGGGAGGAATGCGTGGCTTTTGGTGCATTCTTTCCTGCTTCTCCTTTCTTAATATGATATGATCATCAGATACAATGGCTTACGCCTCCGGTCTGCACTGATGTGCTGCCGGATACTCGCCTTGCGGCGGTAGTCCACATCGCCAATGTTATCCTACAGTTTTAACAACCGAAGCTGTATGACAGCAACACTTCCCCGTACCCTTTAGGGATGTTTAATCACTGTCCGCAGAGTGCCGGACTTGTGGAGCATCCGACAGTGCCTGTATTATTTGCAGGTAACGTAGTACTCGAAGTACTCAGGCTAATCAATCAGGCTTGTTATCTTTACAAGCCCCCGCCTCTATAGGCGGTGGGTAATTGACCTCGTCAGTCCTCCGGGTTATTAGTAGCATCGTGGTACCTGTCGTTGCTGAGGATCAGGACGGCAGCGGCAAGTATGCCTATGATCTCACCGGCAACGAAGCCGATTACAAATCCTATTACGGTCATCATGTTGTTGTCTCCTTTCGTGGTTGTGTCGGCCTCATCAGATTGTGGCATATCACATCATCAGGAGCATGATTGATATAATCATTGATAAGGCTATCCGCTTCTTGTCTGGTCTTGCATCTGTACTTCCTGAGTGGTCTGTCTTTCAGTTCGTCCCATGTCCAAACGTGATATACATTTTTCTCCTCGAACCAGAACACGGTGCAATATTCCGTATACTTATATTCATTGCTCATGATTTGTTCGCCTTCTCTCCCCTGAACTTCTTGCGGATCTGTGCCACGCCTTCTTTCCAGCGAAGATAACCCAGCCGTCTTTTGCAGGGGAACAGGCTCTGACATAAATCATTTTCGATACAGGTTTTACATGGGTCTTTCATTCCTTTTCCTTTCTTGCACCATAACTGCAGTAATCATCATCATTGATATCAATCTTGTGATACTTGCAATATACCCCTTGTCCCATATGGACACAATCTCGGCACCTGATTAACTCACCATGATTGTCGTTCCAGATATAACTTCCACCCTCATCAATTTCATGGATGTATGATTCTATGAACTCAACTTTTACTTTAGCCATCTTGTTCACCTCGCATTACGGTATATATAAGCCATCGTAGTCTGTTAGCAACGGATATCTGCTTTTGCACACTCGGTGAAACTCTTCCAGTCCTTCATCCCTTATCAATTTTAATAAGCTAATAATTAACATTTCGGTCTGCGGATGGAAGTGTCTTCCTGCTCTCACCTTATTGTAATAATCCAAAGGATCAGACTGTGACCAGTTTCCACCGCCGTAAACCTTACCCGCTCCAATCCAATCACATATCATTTCGATAACATAATTAGAGGGGATTTTGTTGACGATGATTTCACCATTTGAGTCATAGTCTGTCCAATACTCCCAATGATGTGGATTATGCCCTTTGTGATGTAGCCATGCCACAGAATATCCAATCATTTCTTTTTCTGCTTCTATCGGGCTTCTGTTACCTTGAAAATGTCTTGCAGATGAAGCAAACTCTGTGGGGCCGAATTTTGACATATCATGGACTATTCCTTGCCACATGATTCCACACGCCTTGCATTCACTATATACAACCGCCTTATGCTTGCATATAGTTTTAAAGTGTTTCCAATACTTTGATAATCTCATTCATTCCTTCTCCTTTCCTCAATCATGTGGTTTCTCCTTCCGTTAGTTTCCTGCCACACTCTGGACAGTAATTGATTATGAACGAAGATGCAGGAATTTCGTTCTTTGCACAACAATCTGCAAAAGGCGGGCATCCATGTGGTTTTAAAATCAGAACCTTATTTCTGCCAAAATTACTGATATACATATCCATATATACGGTATGCTGATACAGTTGCCTAGTATGGGTTTCGCAAAACTTACACATCGGCTTCACCTTCTCTCAGCTTTACCAGTTCCTGAATTTCAGACAATTGCTCCTGTATATATCTGTGTTGAACATACCGCATATACTTGCACTCCTCATCAACGAGTTCGCACCGCTTTTCAACCGCTTTGAACAATCCATCATCTGCGATTTCTTTTCGGAGATTTTCGATGTATTCTTTGTGCGGCATAGACCTCATTGTTATCTCTTTCATTTTTCTCCCTTCATCGCCTTGAGCAGGTCGGATAATTGACTGAAATGACGTCCAGTTTTCTGCAATCCTTCTATCTTGCAAAAAGGGTCCAAGCCACCATCTTCCCACATGACACCAACACAATCACTGTAAACATCATCAGCATAAATGCGTACCACAACACCATTTTTTTGGTTGATTTTACCGTAGACACCATCCCCTACTTCAATCTTTGACTCTTTCTCCGCTTTCCATGCTTCATATTTTGCTTTGGCTTCTTGATAAGAGTGAGTTTTCATAACATCTTGGATACTGCTACATTTATAGCATTCGTACAATTCAGTGCGACTCAATCCACCATCATAGGCTTCTAAGGAAATCAGCCTTGCTAATTCCCACACCTCATCCTCGATTAAGTCCCAGACTTCGTCCTCAATCTGTTTGCGGTCTGGCTCGGTGTAGGGTGTCAGATTTAAGCCTGTATCGTGATGCCCTTTATGTCCTGCCATCATATAAGGCATTAGTAAATGCGTACTTCCGACATAGTCACAGACTCTATCATCTGGTATATCAATTATATATTTGGCCATTATTTATTCTCCTTTATCTTGTTTAGCAATTCGGCAACATCTTCAAAATGTCTTCCTGTCTTCTCCAGATCATCATGCGAAACAACGATTGTTGCAAAACCATCTGTAAGAATTGTGCCGTATTTTTCCTTAGTTTCTGGAATTAAAACGACAGCTTTTGTTCGTGAGTTATATATTACTTCATCACCTACACGAATATTCCGATTCTTCCATGCTTCATATTTGGCTTTGGCTTCTGCATAAGAATATCCAAGATTTATTGTGTTGTACTTAGAAGTTCCCCAAAGTTCATATTTATCTTCTCGATTCATAATGGATATTTGCTTTGCAAATTCCCACGCTTCTTCCTGAGCATTCTCAATAGCCTTGCGGTCAGGCTCGGTGTATGGTTCAAGTTTAAACCCTGTTGAAACATGGTATGTTCTTTGACGGTTTGGTACTGAAATTGGCATACAAAGTTCCTTGCACATCGGTGTCTCGTTGACCCAATCTTTGGTATACTCATCGTCAATATCAATTATGTATTTCATCTTCTTCCTCCTCAATCCTCGGATCAAAACTCTGATAAATTGCATTAGACAAGCACTGTACAAATTCTTCATCCTGTGCCAAGTCACCTTTGCCAATGTGGACTAAAATACCATGTAAAACCTCATGACATACGGCTTCATCCTGTTGTTCTGCCGAAATATCCTTGCTGATTTTAATCAATGCCTTGCCGTAGTCAATCTGTCCGAAATGCGTATCTATATTGAATTCATCATTAACATAGATTACTTCATGCGGAATACCGCAGATATTAATCTTCATCTTAATCCTCCTCAAAAATTGTTGGCACATCTTCCATCATCTCCAGAAACTCATCACAAACATCAAACCTTTGAATGATTCTGTCGTACAGTATATTTGCATCTATCAACCTTGCACCTTTAGGAATTTCCACTAGCGGACACCAATCAGGTTTTTCCTTTTTAATTGTGTCAAGCATTTCATGATCTTGCCACGAACGAACAATTGTTAACATATCTTTATGTAAACAACAATATGCTACTGCTTGCGAATAATCTCCAGAATAATCAAATTCACATCCACCGCATTCATAACAATTATCAGGCATCTTCATGCCTTTGATTATTATGCTCATATTTTACTCTCCTAACCCTGCAAGTCCACCTGCTACTATAATTGCAGTAATAACAAAAATTGTGTCTGTATTGACCCCGCTCGCTTGTGCGTATCCAGCAATAAATACCCAAAATAAAAACGCAATAATTACGCTCATTTTGTTTCCTCCATCAATTCATGCAACTCCTCAGTTACCCTGTCACACTCCCTCAGTTTCTCGGCAATGTTCATTGCCATATCATTAAGCCCCATTACATACTGAATGGCCTTTCCTTCGTTCTTCTCATCAGATGACCATTCATAAATATCGGCAATCATATCGCTTAATGTTTTATAAATATCTGCTTCTGTGATCATTTCACTCACCTTCCACCAGAACTGCCTTGCCTATATACTCAATCCCAGAACCATCATCAAAGATATATGCTGTCCCTTGCTGTGGCACTGGGACTCCGATCATGTATCTTCTGGGATGTCCTTCGCCTTTGTCCTCACAGATGATTCCAAGGCATCCGACCCATTTGTGAGACTCTGTGAATTGTACTACGTCATTTACTTTCATCCTCATGCTTCTTCCTCGCTTTCTTGTCTCTTTCTAAATTTCCAAATCTGATACCATCCATTACGCTTTTCTGGATACAGTTCATATGTTTTAAAAAACTCGTCCATCTTATCAAGGCAATACGACTCGTCTTTTTCGCATCCATATTCCTTGCTCCAATCTGCACAGTCAGGGCAGATAAAATCCCGGCACACATCAGCACATCCTGCGTCAAATCCATATGAGTCCAATCCATCGTATGGATCGCAGTAATCCCAAATGCTATCCACAATTCGACTGCAAGCAAGATGAGAGTGCCAGCCACAGAATTTTCCGTCAAAAATAAAAGTTTGGTAATTATACTTTTCGCCTTTATGAATCTTTTGCATACACCAATCACATTGATGCTCTTTTCTGGCTATAACATCTTTGTTGGTTAGGTTTTGATACATGATTATTCCTCGCTTTCTGGATTGTAAGGTTTCGGCATAGGACTCCAGGCTATAGGCTCCGCTTCGTAGACTTTAGATAAAAGACCGTATCCAAATGTAGAACCATCACTGATACCCCACCCTTCGTTCTTTCCACCTACATAATGTCCGCAGACAACACTGCTATGATGATACTCACCGTAGCTGTCTGTATGTTCCGGGATTGTTAGTAAAACAATTTCTGAACCAACTGGTAATCGCTCACTGCATGGTACCCAACTGTTTGAAATTTTCAAACAGTTCGACAATACGTCAACTGCCATATCTAATGCAATATTTCGTCTTATCTGTGTGACTGCAGCTTTTGGGACTGGAATGTCAGCCTTCATATCTTCAAGAATTTTTATCGCTTCTTCTGTGCTTAACTTGTTCATACTTACATCCCTTTCTACACCTGCAATATAATGTATCATCGTCATCTTTACGCTTATAAGAGTGCTTGCATGCCAAGCATTTTTCAACCCAATCATCAATAGCTTCCTGATTGTAAATTAGATCACTCATTCTTCGTTACCTTTCATATCTGCGCCGCAATTTGGGGCAGAAGTTCCAATTCGGTCAAACTCCTCATATGCTCTCGGCTCTTCGGTATACAACAAATATCTCGGATAATCTCTGCCAGTTCCACGAATGTAGAAAATCGTCTCGCCGTATTTGAGATACTGCCGATGAATCCACCACATCACCAACCTTGTTATCATTCCGCCAATCATGTTGTACCTCCCATCTGACATCCACAATTTGGACAAAAATTGTATGTATCAATTGTTACATACGTACAAGAACATGCTGAACAAGTATAGTTGTATACGCCAAGACCATGATTTGTTCCCTGTATCCACTTACCATTCTTTCGTTCTGGCTCTTCAGCAGGTATCTTTTCAAACTCTGGTGCTTCTCCATCAATCGCATTCTGCATGAATCGTCCTGCATTTCTGAATGCTTTTGCAGATACCGAATTACCGGCACTGCGTATAAGTGTTTTTGCTGATTCTTTTACCAGTGGCATCCTGTCAATGCTTTCAAGCCATCCCATCTGCCAGAAGCGAAACAGAATATTGTCAAGGACATTCATTTCTTCTGGACTTGTTTCGATGTTTGTGGCTTCTACTAATTCATTCTTGTATTTTTCAATCAATTCAAACCTGTTGTCGGTACACATGTCACTCATCTTCTTCGCCTTTCATCTGACATCCACAATTAGGACAGAAGTTTGGATTCCTCCACTGCTTTCCATGCGTTTCATATCCACATTGGTCACATGTACATCGCCTTACAAGCCCGTCTGAACTTTCGTAGACTATCCACTTCCCCTTCTTGCATTCTGCGGATGGCAGTATCTCAATCAGTCCGTAAACATCGCATGGACTCCATGTGTCTGTTTCAAGCATTCCATCGAAATACTCGTGAAGCACATCTATTGTCGCTTGTCTGCTGATACAATCGCTTGCTTTAGTCGCTTGTTGCTTGGTTTTCATCATTTCCCCTTTCCTGCTTGTCTCTACTCAATTCAAGGACTTGCCTCTCCAGCTCACATAGTCTACCAATCATGTCACTGACAAAGTCAGACCAAAGATCGTTGGTTTTCATTACTTCCTTAAACCATGCCCTGTTCAGTTGCTTGCATCTTACATATGAGTCACAACTCGTCACAACACATACCACAATGCAAATGACAATCAAAATTACATCTGCTACATCCATCCTTTTCCTACCCCCTTATAAGTTTACATCCTCAGATATACAGGCACTGGCACCATTCTTCTTGCACCATGCCTTTATCTGGTCTTTCAGCTTCTTGTCTCTGGTGTACTCCAGACAAAAGCCGTCTACATGGTTCTTGATGGCCCTCTTAAGCATCGACTGGTAATACAGGCTGTCACCCTGCTTCTGCTTTCCAAACTTGCCCTTGCCTTTGTAGGACGTGATTCTGCTAAACACTTCTTCCTGCGTGTAACCGCTAATGTAGTCATTAATCTTCACGCCTTTGTCCAAAGCATCATCAACCCACTCACTGCCACCGTTAATCATGACATACCCACCAATAGCTTTGATTTGCTTTAACACAGCCTTGATGGCTGAGAACATCTTGCTTGATTTGTACTCGCTGTATACATCAATATTGTCGCACCAGAAGCCGTCAAAACCTTTCTTTTTCAGTTCCTTTGCCCTGTCTACCAGAAAACTGCGCCAGTTGGTCTTACGTACATCCACGTAAAATTCGTTCGGCCAGTCTCCAAGACGCTTCAACTTGTACTTTTCAAACCGCTTGAACCATGACCGTTCCTTTTCCAAGGTGCCAACTGAGAGATATGCCAGCACTATGTAGCCTTTGGCTTTGATCGCATTTATCTGGGCAGCGGTATAGTCTTCTGGCTCAACTGCCTTTATTCCTGCTCCCTTCTTCAGTGTCTTGCCGTTTATATTTGTTGTCAGGTGAACTCCGTAAGTCATAATCTTAGTACCTCGCTCCACAGTTATTTCTCCAAGCAGGATCAATTTTCGACAACACATCCTTGGTTCTCGTGGCGTTCCTGTCCATTTCGCCTTTACCAAACAGACTGATCACTGCCCACCACAGTTCCGGGAACCACGCACTTATCTCATGACTCACCGGCTTCGCCATGTTTTGTCTCGCTTTGAGTTCTTTCTTTAAATCACCTTGTAAAGTTAAGTAGCGGTCGATTTTTTCCAGATACTGCAGGCTCTTTGCTAGTGTTTTCGTGCTATAAGGCTGCAGATTATAACTTTGCCATATGCCATTCCGTCTGGCCTCTAAAATCATGTTTTTCAGAGGTGTTGGCATATCTATAGGCAAATCAAAATTAGACACGTCTATGCTCCTTTCTGGCCCTCATACCATCACCTCTTCCAGCTTCTCCCGGATCACGCCGACCGGGTCATCAATGATCTGGCCGTCGATCTCGTCAAGGAAGTCAAAGATCTCTCTCCTGATCCGTGCGGACCTGTTTACGATCTCCTGCGTCTGTTCTGCCATGGATATGGCCTCCGACTCGCGGAAGGCACTAAGCTGTATGATCTTCGTGGCCGCCTTTTCCAGTGCGTTGGCATAGTCTGGCCGCAGGTTCTGGCGTTCGGCATTTGCCAGATTCCACATGGCCTGACAGTAGCTCCGGACATCTTCCAGTTCTTCAGCGTCCTCAAATCTGGCAAGTTTCTCTGCCGCTTGTTTCCACAGGTCCTTTGGTACTATCCATACTCCGCAGTGATTCTCTGTGTATCTCATATCTTTTCCTTTCTGACTCTGTCATGGTTTTTAATACGTCGTCGATGGTCTCATAAATCCCACATGTGCTAATTCCAAGATTGATATATCCTTTTCCGTTATAGCGCTGCATTTTGTGAGGCTCTTTATAGACTATGTTCCCGCTCATCCCGCAGATGAAAAAGTGATATCCATCATTGTCCAGCTTGTCGGGATAGATGTCCTTGCATCTTGGACATGTGTCGCATTTAATCACGATATCAGTCCCTCCTCCCTCATGCACTCAGTGGGCACGTCAATCCCCAGTTCCTCTTTGATGGCGTCAATGTAGTCCTGCCAGCTTGCAAGGCCCTGTCCGAGGCAGTCGGTCTTATAATTCCAGCGGTCGATAAACCGCTTGCACCTTATCCTGCCAAAGTCAAACTGGTCATGCAGGACCATCAGGGCCTGACACATGAAAGTCTCATACATGCACCACTTGAGAGCCTCAAGGCCATGGTCAACCTCTTTTGTGGTGACCGGGAGCTGTACGGGAAGCTGTCCACGCTTACGGATCTCCGTCCTGATGATCTCCGCTGCCTCTTTCTGGCCTTCGTCCCTCAGGAGCCTGTAGGCCATCTCAAGGCCCTGCATACGGCCACGGTTATACTCTTCGTACTGTTTGTTCCTCTTTGCCATATCAGATCTCCATCCACTCATCCAGCTCGTCGATACCCAGCGGACAGTCTGCCACGTCCTCGCCGTCAACTCCGACTATCGCAATCGTGCCGACAAAGTCGATACCACCGAACTTACAGTTATGTGGCAGGTCCAAAAATCTGCCGTCTTCGTTGCATATCACTGCAAGTCCCTCATCCATTGTGATAGCCTCGATATGCCCGCCTACCAGTTCCTGGAAGGCCCTGAGGGTGTTGTCTACTTCTCTGATCTCCCCTGTAGGGTTTCCCGGTTCCTTCACAACTACATAAATCTTTGAATTTTTTGTCGTGCTTCCCATGTGTTATTATCTCCTTTTCGTTAAAAAACAATCTGTAGATCCTTTTCTGCAGTGCCAGTACACGCTCATCACAGTCGTCCCAATCATCTGGTCGGCTGGCTTTACTGGTCTCCAGGTCACGGATCAGTATCTTTAATTCCAGCTCTATGGATTTGAGCTCAGTCATATCGGTTCACCACGCTTTAGCTTCTCCTGGCGCTCGATGTAGTTGGAAAAGGCCAGGAACATCTCGATTGCAAACTTCTTCTCGATGCCGGTATACTTTTCCGTTATATCCTGCCCGATCGCAATAAAGGCCTCCCAGTTTTCGTCTGTTTTATCCTGTGCTGCAAATTTCTTGAAAATCGCCCAGCATTCAGCGCTGATCTGTTTAATTGTATCCATGTGCACCTCCTACAAAAACGGATTGTCATCATCGTCAAGCGGGATAAAATCTTCATCCTCTTTCCAACCAAGATCCCAGGAAAAGTCATCCGGCTTTTCGGAGATTCGCTTAGATGACTCTTCAAACCAAAGCGGGATAGGTTTACCTAGCCGACCAGTCAGACGGTTCTTTAACACCTGCAGGGCTCTTGGCGGTGGAAGCGGATCACTGTCATCTGTCTCCGGCTTGTCATATCTGAGCACTGCATCAGCCAGGTTGGTGATATTTCCGCTGCCCGAAACGTCATCATTCTTGAACTGCTGAAAGCCTGCCTTTCTGGGGTGTGCCACCAAGATAATGATTGCATCATACTTCTTTGCCATCTTTGCCAGTTTTCCAACAAATACAGACTGCTGCCTATACAGGTCGGATTTCATGTCATCCTCTAATGCCGTCATGAGATTGTCGACTACCACAAACCGACAGCCATAAGTTCTGATGGCCTTTTCCAGCGTCTCAGTCAGCGACTCATAATTATCACTGACTTCCTGGCTCAGCGCATTGTCATAAACATAAGCCAGACCGTCATACCAGTTCTTAATTTTCTCAAGGCTGTCAGAGTTCACAGAATAGGTTGTAAAGCCGTTTTCGTTTCTTAAGGTGTTAATATGCTCCTGTCCCGCTGCCTGTCTCTCAAACCAATCCTGAAGCATCCAGTCCATAAGTTCACCGGAGTATAAGATAGTCGGGATGTTCTGGTGGACAGCATAAGTGGCAAATTGTGAGGTCAATGTAGATTTTCCCTTGCCTCTCTCGCCAGTTACAATTGTGAGCGTTCCAAAGTAAAAGCCGCCGGTAAACCTGTCCAGCGTTGGAAGCCCGGACTTAATGGCCTTCATTTGGCTCATGTCTTTTCTGGCGACGTCGGCCATCGGCTTAATCTTGTCGACATTGACCGGCACTGCATTTTTGATTGCGTCTTTGATCTGGTCCTTGCCATGCTTCCGCAGGATATCGTTAGCATCCTTGCAGTCCAGATAGTCCTCTTCCCTGACATGGTATACGGCGCCATGGAATCTCATGCTCATCTCTTCCAGCAAAGTAATGTGTCCGTTTTCATGATCTCCAAAGATAATCAGCTTTTGGAACTGATGCAGGAAGTCCCAGCAGTACGGTACCCATGTAAAGCCTTTTGCTCCGGTGGGGACCGATACGGCATTATCAAAACCTGCTTCCACCACTGACAAACTATCAATCTGCCCTTCTGTCATAATCAAAGTGTCATTCTTTGGATCACAATGGTTCATGCCGAAAAGGATCGGCTTGCAGTCTCTCTTGCACCATTCTTTTGATTGTCCCTCTTTCGGTGCTACGTTTCTGAACTTGATAAACTGCATCTCGTTCTTTTCGTCGTAGAATGGAAAGACCAGAATGCCGTCATCATCCTTATGCGTTGTAATGTTATACTTCTCGGTTACCGCCTGGGATATCCCGCGCCCTTCCAAGTACTCAATGGCAGCGGGCCTTGACGTGGGCCTCGGATAATGCCGGATGCTCTTGAACTGTCTCTTGCGCTGGTAATATTCATCCACATCCCGGCCAAGTGAGAAATCAAAGTCCTTTGCCAGCGTAAGCATATTGCCCTTTGCTCCGCAGGATGCCCGGAGACATTTGAATTGACCGGTATCAAGGTTAATGGCAAAAGTGTTTTTGTCGTCTGTTTTGTTTTTGCAGTACGGACAATACTTAAACTGCAGCTCATTACCGCGTGTCTGATATTTAATGTGCTGTTCTTGTCCGAAGCGCTTCGCGTCCTCCGGACTAAAATTGTAAATGCTCATTCATAACCCCATCCTTCCTCTTCATCGGTATCATCGTTTTCGGAAAAATTCGGAGGCTCATATTCTTTTTCATTCTTTTTAATGCCTTTATCATTCTTTATAATGTATTGTTTGTTCCGGTCAGCGTCCGTTGAGCGTCCGTTCAGTGTCTGTTCAGTGTCTGTTGACTGTCTTTTCACTGTCTTTTTTGAACTTCGTTGACTTTGAAAAAAGTCATAGTTTATCACGTTTATCAGGGTTTTTTTACTGTCTCGTTTTTGGCTTATCATTTTGTCTGACTCGAGAACATCAAGGAAGTGCGACACCTTGTCCTTGCTCCAGCCCCATCTTTCCGATAATTTGCGGAGACTTGTGACTTTTGAGCCGCGCTTCACTGTGATCAAATTACCCATGAAAAGTAATTTCTTGTCTGCGTGATTAACCATAAGAAGTAAGTCAATCCATGCCTGACCCCGCGAAAAAGGTTTATCTTTCCAAACAAAGTTGTCACAGATATCTCTGTAGATTTTTACATAGCCTTTATCCGTACTCACCCCTCTCTAACCTCTCTTTCATATCTCGATAAAGTATCTCTTTGATCAATGCTCCGGATGAGTCAGCCTTGCAAAATACCGGTGTAAGATCATACCGAATCATCCAGGCAATCAGGGAGCCCATAAAGGCACTCGGATGCATCCGGCTCTTATACCGGTGGAAGATGATCGCTTCCCAGCTCGCGTTTTCCACAAGCAGATAGATCTTTGCGCCCGCTGCCTTTGCTCTTTCAAATTCCCGCTCGAACCGCTTCCTCCCTCTTCCAAGGTTCCCGGCCAGCTCGTCAAGGGACATCTTGCGCTCCACACAGCAAAGCGGCGAAAGCCTATTATTTAAAGGATATAGGCCTGCTCCGTCTATCATGACATTACCGCAGTAGTCTCCATAATTGAGAGTGGCCCGGGTGACAGGCACCCCAAGAGCCTGGATCCGCTTCTTAGCCCTTGGAGTGCTTTGTTCTCTGGTGTCGATTATGACGGAAAACGTCTTTAAAATCTCATCAATTTCAAACTGGTGCATCTTCTCCATAGCCTTTAAATAAAGGGTATCTCATCATCAATGCCATCTGGTATCTTCATAAATCCATTTTCATCGGTCTCAGGTGGTGGTGTCGACCTTCCACCTCCTGAGATCAGCTTATCCTTCGGCATCTGCCCGGGATTACCAGAGCGCACATCATCGGCCACACAGGTCCAGCGGAGCCGGGTGTGATCATAGATATTGCCATTATATTCAGTTTGTTCGATATGGAATTTGCCACCGATCAGCTTGCCCTTGAGGGTCTTTGTGTCACCATTAAAGACAAACCCATTGTTGGAATCCTCGAGATCTGCAAAAAATGTGTTCCAGTTGTCCCATACATAGCTCTTGCTATTGTCGCCTGGAACTGACAACCGATATACTGCGTCATTCGGCCATTTCTTATCTTCAGATGTGTTGCGTTGGAATTGATTATTGTAAAAATCTTTATACTCGCCCTCGGCGATATCAAAGGCTATGGCCAGATGTGAGCCGCTGCTGTTTTTGTTCTCGATCTGCTTAGCGGTCATGATCTTGATAACATAGGCTCCTTTAGGGAGCTGTTGAAATGATTTGCGTCGTTTTGATTTGTCGTATGTTGGTAATGACATAATATTCCTCCTAATTATTTAGATGATAAAGCGGATAGCTGGGTTCTCCGGGGCAGAGATGCTATCCGCGTGATCCCCTTGCGGTACGGGGTATTCCGAAGCCGCCAATTATATCCCCATGGTATTTTTTTAGGTGGTTTCGGTTCCACCAAAGGTTAATTCGCAATTCCTTCTGCGTCTTCGCGCAACATGTCAAGCAACTACTCTTCTGTAATATCTTCGACAATAGTGCCGTTTTCAAAGTCAAACATTAGCTGACCAGAAACACCGCTCTCTTTAATGGTCTTTTTGATAATTCCGACTACCTTGGTTTTTTGTGCCTCTGTTAATTTTGCATTGTTAAATAAGCGGGCCAGATATGCAGGCTTTGTACAGTTCTCGAGTTTAACAAAAACACCATTGCCTTTTACTACTGACCTGTATCCTGCCTGGTAAAGTCCAACCTCTACCGCTGCCCGCAATGTGTTTTGAATGTACCAGTCAAGCGAAGCTGAATATACATCGACTTCCTTTTTCACATCTGCAATAAGGCTTTCTGTGCTGATTGCAAGTCGGTTTTCTTCTTCACGCTGATTAATGATGGCCGCAATTGCCGTGTATAGCCCTTCAATGTTTTTCATTAATCCCTCCGTTAGACCATGTTTATCATGATGGTCGTTATAATTCTTTTACAGGTTTCGCATCTTCCTACAAGCAACTGTTTTTCGTCGTCAGGGACGTTGTCGAAAAGGGTTGCTAGGTCTTCCGCCTTGTACTTCAATCCGAACTCGTCAATTTTGTTCAACAGGGTTAAGACATCCTGGAGAAGAGCACTCTCGATGATGGTTTGATTTAGCTTGTCAATTTGTGCCTCTTCAAAATCCACAATGGAGTTCTTCTTTTTCTCCTGGTATTCCTCATGCTCTTTCTTTGCCTGCTTCACAGGATCAGGACGCTTCGGCATTACTGAGTTGTAAGCCTGGTTGATTGATAACTTCCCTTCACGAACAAGCTGTTTCGTTTTTGGTGTGGCTTTTGACTCAATGGTTTCGACTTTGTGGATGGTGTCATGTGATACTCCAGCGACTTTTGCGAGTTCGTCTCTGGTTTTACCCTTTGAAACCTGTGCAGATTTCTGCACACCTTTTTTCCCTGCCCCCTCTGATAAATGGAGATTCTTTTCTTTTTGCTCTGTAATCAGAGGCTTCAGTTTCAGAGCCAGAACACTGCGGTCATAGGCTGACAGGTTTCGGCGTCCAAATTGATTGTTAATAATCCAGGCCTTTGCTTCATTACGGTCAGCAAATGCTTTTCGTACAACTTGGAACCGGATGCCTGCGTGTTTTACCGATATATTCCATCTATTATGGCCATCAACTAAAATGTCGTTTCCGTCTTCCTGTGGCCACACAACCAAAGCGTCTCTAATGCCATCTTTAATGCAATTCTCTTCAAGTTGATTAAATTCTTCCGATGACAATGGTGGAATCAATGCCTGGAATTCCTTATCAATTATTATGCTCATCAATCTTCCTCCAGCGTCTTAATCTTCAAACGTCTTCTTCCTTGACATCATTCATGTAGTAGTATTCCCTGATAGCCTGATCCACGGCTTTCAAGTCGTTCGGGATCTCCAGCTCAAACATGTCTTCCGGGCTCTTAGCTGTGCTTTGGCCGTTACTTTGGGTAAAGAATTTGTGATCCTCGCAATAGATGACGATATCAAAGCAGCCTTCAATGGTTAGTTTCTCGTCCAACATCTTGCCGATGGTCTTACACTTTTCCCTGCCATCAGCGTCAAGTTCCGAATGATGGAGAAAATAAACTATCTTCTGATCATCATCCAGGTCATTGATAAAATGGATCAGATTACGGAAATTTGACGCCATCGCTGTGAATTTGTCATATCCTTTTTCCATCGCCCGATCAAAAAGCTCGTTGGCCATCAGATACTGAGAGTCATCAATAGCAATACTTGGAGAGTTTGCTTTTTTGATCACTGTCATTATCCAGGAATACTTTGCAGCATTTTTCTGAGCCATCGACTTAAATTCTGTACTGTTTTTGAATGTTGGTACCCGGACAGGTTTCAGGTCAGACCTAAAGGGAAGCCGACCTTTTTCTACAGATATAATCCCGACTTCCCCAGGCTTGAAGTTTTTAAGACTGTATGTCTTCCCTGATCCCGACCTGCCAATGATTAAAACCGGTAATGCCATGCTTTCACCTCCTACATGATCCGCAGACTTTCTGTCTGTTCAAGATGGGCCCACAAGCAAAATTGATTGTCCTTCAGGCCTTTGAGCATCTTCTTGACGGCATCCGTGTCAACCTTCGGTTTCTGCGGGATGAGGTATTCGGTTGGAATCGCATTCGGATCATCAATCTTGAGAGCCGGAGTATTCTTCTGGATTCCAAAGCTAAACAGCTTCGTCTTAATCTTCTGCTTGCCTGAGGCTTTCATAGCCCCCTCAAGGCTTTTTTTCATATTTTTGATATTATTCTCTATCGTCTTCTTGCGGGCTGTCAGGCGGTCGATCTCGGCCTTTAGGGATGCACTGTCGCCCTCAAGCGAGCGAATGACTTTAGCATAAGCATCCGCCTTATCTTCCAGCTCGTACTCTAAGCCTTCTACCGTGTCGGCAATATCTTCCGGAGTTAAGTTGTACTCGTCCGCCATCTGATACAGGCGCTGGAACTCTTCACTAATCTCATACAGTGTTGCCATGCTCTCCCTCCTCGTCCTTTTTGGCCTTTTCAACTTTCTCAAGAATGATCTCTAAATGTGCGGTGCTTGTTGTAATGATCATGTCAATCAGGTTATGAATCTCGTAACTCTCCGACTGTAGCGTGATACCTTCATACGCACCCTTTTCTTTGATATGCGCTTTTAAAATCATTAGTTGTTCCTCCTTTCTTCACAGTAGGCCTCCCATGTGCCTTCTTTCTTCATCTGTTCGATCTCTCTCTTCCAGCTGGTGATTGTGCTTGGAACCACGCCCATCTCATCAGCACACCACTGCTGAGTCTTGCCAGTGTCAAGCAGTGCCTGAAGGCCGGGCAGGTCTTTTTCTCCCTTCTTAAAAGGTCCAAGGTAATCATCTGTATGCAGCTTATAGCCTTTCTTGGGGGATTTCTTCGGTTTCTCCGGTGCCGGCTTAGGCTCTGTAGTTACTGCTTTCGGTTCCTGTTTCTTCTCCGCATCAGAGGAAGCCGTGCGACAAAGCAGGAATTCGAGACAATAATCATGATAATGACGGATCATGGTCGGATCACTCTCAAGTAAATTTTCCCCTTCATACCCAATCCGGCCGCGCTGGATTGTATGGACGTCATCTGTGATTTCCTCTCCGCAGTAATCGCAGAAGTACTGTCTCCATGTTTTTACCATTTACAAGTTCCCCCTTTCCGTGTTATTATTGAATAGTGTTATTATTCGTGTGCCCATCGGGGATCTTTGCTCCTTCCCCTTTGGGCTCATTTTTTTCAAGTATGTTTGACCCGAATAAGCTCGACAGGAAGGCGTGCTCAAGTGCCATCCATCTTTTTACATCGTCTCCGTCTTCGTCCGAACCGGATCCTTCGGCCAATGTCATCAATGTGTCATCCATGCATCTGCCAAGAACTACAGCCATTTCGGCTGCCTTTATTTCGCCTAGCAGCAAGCCTCTGGCGATTGTGTCTCCGTTCTTGCCGACCACACAAAATACATATTCGTCCTTAAGAACAATTGCCTTTTTCCCATCGTCTGACTTGATAATTATTTCAACCATTTACTTCCTCCTTTCAAAATGCCGGCTCCAGGCCGTGTAGCTCTGCGTATTCCTTCAGTGCCCTGCGTGCCGCTATTTCTGTCCGGTACCGCTTCAATCCTTTGACAGGTACCAGGTCCTTTGTGGCTGCAGGCATGCCGATAACCTGTCGTCGTGCGTCTCTTCTTTCGACTATCGCCCATGGCTCTATGACTGTGTTTCCCGTGTCATATGGGAAGATCAGATTGCCATTGGGGAGCCGGTAGGATGTCGGCCCCGTCATCGTGCCGCCTCTGTTAGTACAATAAAGGCGTTCCAGCTGGCCGGCTCTCCGTCATCATATGGGCCGTTATTAGCCAGGACATTTGCCCAGCTAAGCAGGACCCAGAGTACCAGGACTACGGTTATTACTGTAATTATTGACGATATCAATGTTTTCATTTGCTTTTCTCCTTATTAAAAATTCTTTTCAGCAATTTCAACAGCTGCAAAATGTGGTCCGGACTGTCGAGATCTATAGCCTTCTGCAGAACATCGTCTTTGGTACAATCCTTAAACGGATGTTCCAAAGTTATTTTATTCGTCCATCCCTGCATGATTGGCAGAAGTTGGTCGAGTTCATGCTCAGCCTCTTGATTAATCACAACAGTTACAGTTGTCAGTCTCATTCAGTTCTTTCTCCTTTCCACCGATGCCCTTACACAACACCGGGCAGGCCAATCTAAAAACAAGAGGGTCCCACACAGGAAATTGATACAAAGAGGATTATTAATAAAAAGCAAAAAAAAGTTACTTCCTGCCCGGCTGTGTAAAGGCACCGGTAAAATATTTAATTTACTTCTGGTAGTTGATCAGCCCAAGATGGAGCACCTTGTCTACCTTGCACAGGTCCTCAAACCGCATCCGCTCCGGGTGCTGCAAGCGCCTGTACCAGGCGGCACGGGTAAGGTGAAGCGTGACGGCCATGTAGTCAGCCGTGTAGCCATAGAGCTCCATCTTGGACTTTATGAGCCTTCTGAGCTTGTCGCCAGTCATTGGTATCACCCCCATCCTAATAATTCGTTTGGGGAGCAGCCAAAGACCTGACACATCTTTATGATGGTGGAGTATTTTATATTAACTACTGCCCCATGTTCATACTTCCAAACTGTTTGCTTACTTTGTCCTATTAAGTTGCCGAATTCCTTCTGGGTGAGCCCTTTTGCCTTTCGAAACTGTCGGATATTGTCTGACATGCTATACATGACATCACCTACTCTTTCGGTTAGATTGCATCTGCTTCGATATCTGCCTGAAGCTCGTCGGGAGTTTTGCTTATGATTGGTTGAAGACAATTATTTTCGTCCGGCACTAAGGTTAACTGTCCAGCCAGATTCTTGATCGCCTTAATTCTGTTTCTGGCTCTTGTCTTCGCCTCAATAACACTGTCTTTGTTGTCAATTACACTTTGCAAGTAATACAGGTTTTCACATTGCTCGACGTTGACGAAATAGCCTGTTTGGATGGAGAAATATCCGTGTGCATATAATCGGCTTTGGATCACCTGCTTGATTCCGATGGACATCAGCTCTTCTCTTTCTGGTAACTCGTCCGTCAGGTCAATGTGCGATGTTGCCAGCCGAAAAATGGTGTCCGTCCTCAACAAGTGTTTCCCTTCGCGCCTCATGCGATTTTCCAGCAGATTGATAATTGTGTCTACGACTTCGGATTTGTACTGCATTTATTCACCTCTTTCTTACGATGTCGCCAATCATGCTAATCCGATTTTTCATGTATTCCAGCGTCCCTATCACGATCTTTTTGCCGTCGTCGCTAAGAGCACTCACTGGCAATTCTCCCGCATCAATAAGGACGTATAGCTCATTGATTGCACCTCGTGTTTTCTTGACTTTTTGGATGACTTCCACCTCGATGATTTCCTTGTCTTCTTGGTCGGCCTTGACGTCAGAGATAGATACAACGGCTTGCTTCTGAAAGTTTTTGTGTCGCTCTTTTGCCTGATCCGCATACTCTTTAGCGGATGGTGGTCGCTTGATCTCTTTGTTGCGGATTTCGTTGTATGCCTGATTGATGGATTTTTCTCCTGAACGAACCTGCTGTTTTGCTTCTGGCGTGGCTTTTGCCTCTATGGTCTCCACCTTGTGGATTGTGTCGTGGCTGACGCCAGCGACTTTTGCAAGCTCGTCTCTACTTCGTGCAGATTTCTGCACAATGTTCCCTCTGTCAGTTCTTGTTCCTTGTCGCTCCTTTGCCTTCCCCACAATCATCGGTTTCAGCTTCAGTGCTAGAAGGCTTCGGTCATATGCAGACAGGTTCCTTCTCCCGAACTGGTTCAGGATGATCCATTGTTTTGCCTCCTCCCGATCCTTGAAATTCTTGGGTGCCACCTTGAAGCGGATGCCGGCATGCTTTGCCGAAATCTCCCAACGGTTATGTCCGTCAATCAAAATGCTATCCCCGTCTTCCTGCGGCCAAACAACCAGCGGATCGCGGATTCCGTCTCTGACGCAGTTCTCTTCCAGTTGCCGAAATTCATCATCGGAAAGTGGCGGAATCAGCTGTCTGAATTCTGAATCAATTATGATGCTCATTTGTCTCCTTTCTGATTGCTCTTGATGAGCTTCATGAGCTTGTTGCCCGACATTGGTATCACCTTCCTATTTCACAATTTCATCAATTGGCACTTTTATGAAGTCAGATGCTTTTTTTACATAAGAAATCCCAGGGTCATGGTTCTTCCATTTGTAAAAACCGCCACGCTGAAGGCCGATGTTTTCCTCAAATTTAACAACTGATATATTTCTTTCATCCAGAATCTTTTTCACGTTTTCGAACAACGACATTGTCTATCCCCCTTTCCTCAAATAGTGCCGAAAATTTTACACATTACAATTGACTTTTTACGTAATATATTCTATAATCAAAGTTACCACACTACTTATAAAACATATACAGGCAAGTACTTATAATGCGTAAAATTTTCAACCTCATTTATCATTATACGCAATATTTTCAACTTGTCAATATGTTTTTGCGTAAAATTTTTCACTTTTTTGCGAGGAGACAGCTATGGGCAGGTATGAAAAGATTAAAAATTTATGCAAAGAACGAGGCATTACTATAACGGGCTTAGAGAGAGAACTAGGCTTCGCAAGAGGTTCATTAAGCAAGATAGATAAAAACCAACCAAGCGCTGACAGGCTGGAAAAACTGTCTGCTTATTTTAATCTTCCAGTGGGATATTTTTTAGAAGTCCAGATTTCTGGACACAAAGACGAGTACTATCAAGACGAAGAAACCGCACGACTTGCACAGGAAATGCTAGAAGATTCTGATATGCGGGCTTTATATCACATGAAAAAGAACATGGATGCTGATAAGTTTAAAGCTCACATAAACATGATGAAAGAGCTTTATAGGCTTGAGCATCCAGAAGAGTATCCGGAGGATTATATGGGTGATTAATGTAGTATACTTAAACATGGAGTATGGTATTCACGAGCAAGTCACTAAAAATCATGATGGCAGTTATACGATATTTTTGAACGCCAGGGATAGTCGAGCTATGAATATACTTAGCTATAAACATGCCCTGATGCATGTGATCAATAACGACTTTGACAAAGATGATGTTCAAAAAATCGAAGCTGATTGCCATCGCCAATAAAGAAGGGGGTTATTTATGGGTTTTTTAGATATGTTTAAGAAAGGCGGTCAAAAAGACCTGCCAGAAGAAAAGCAGATAAAGACTGTCGATGTAGAATATCAGATCCAAGGGATGTTCGCCTTGAGGGATGAAGAATTATTGACAGCGCTTAGATGCAATCCAGATTTTGAACTAAGCACGCAGGATCTTATAGAAAAAGGATATGCTGGAAAAAGGGTTTACAGGTTTGAACCTGGCTACAGATATGGTGTAACTTTGGTCCCGGAGCCAAAGAACCCGCATGATAAGAACGCAGTCATGGTCCAGATCAACGGCAACAAGGTTGGATACATTCCAAGGGAAGAAGCATTAGACGTAAAAAAGGCACTGAAAAAAGGGTTGATCACTGGAGCCAGATGTTATATCAGAGGTGGTCCAACACGCAGAATTTTTGAAAATGGAACCAGCATGGCAAATTCTTACGATTTTGAACCTGTTGTGACTTTAACAGTCATTAAACAATAAAAAAACCGCCACCCTGCTGCAACAGGATGACGGAATTAACGGGTCCATGGTGAACCCACTATGCACAATCTATATTATACCATGGACCCTTCTTAAAGTCACGCAAATTTAGACTTAAGGAGGGATTTTTTATGAGCAAGGCTAAAAAATTACCGAGTGGAAACTGGAGATGCAGAGCGTCTTACACTGGCCCCGATGGAAAACGTCACTCAAAATCTTTCACCGCTTCCACCAAAAAAGAAGCGGAGTTTATGGCTGCCGAATTTATCATGGACAAGAAATATCTGAGCAAGACAAGAAATTGGACGCTGGGTTATGCCATTGATCAGTACATTGAGATTAACCGGCCAGTCATAGCACCAAGCTCTATACATCGTTATGAGAGCACCAGAAAAAGAAGTTTCCAAAGCATTATGGATGTCCCTTTGAAAAGTCTCACAAATGACATCTTGCAGAAAGCTGTTAACGAAGAGCTGAAAAGACCGGCGTATAATCGTCCTTGGACAGTTGCCCCCAAAACCATACAAAACGAATATGGCCTGATCTCTTCCACGCTTAACCGATATATGCCTGATAATGATTTTTCCGTAAACTTACCTAAAGTAGCACGCCGGATAAGATCCCTGCCACTCCCAGAAGATATTTATCATGCAGTAAAGGGTACAGACATCGAGCTTGCTGTTCTGCTGGCAATGTGGTTATCGTTTACAATGTCGGAGATCCGTGGGCTCACGAAGTCAAAGAGCATCGATGGAGAGTATATCACGATCCGTGAAGTGATTGTTGAAGTGGGTGGTGTTGATAAGCGCAAAGAGATTGCGAAGCAAGACACCAGGAACAGAAGGCACCGGATACCGCCCCAAATCATGGAGCTGATCAACCAGGTGGATGGTGATGTCCTGGTACCAATGAGACCAAAGAGAATAACTTACAGATTTAAGAAGTACATCAAGAAAGCGGGGCTCAAAGAAATGACCTTCCATGATCTGCGTCATGTCAACGCTACACTGATGGCTAAGCTAAAGATCCCGGACAAGTACGCCCAGGAGCGTGGTGGTTGGAAGACGGATCATATTATGAAGACAGTTTACACAGAAGTCTTTTCTGAAGAGAGACAGAGAGTAGATGAGATTGTAGATGATTATTTTCTGGCATTCATGTAAGATTGTTAAAAGGAGGAAAATAAATGTTAGTAAATTTAAAAGAATATGCTCAGATTGTCGGAGTATCATATAGTTCGGCAAGACACGCTGTAAGCCGCGGGAAACTCATCCCCGAATGCAAACAAGGCCGTTTTTGGATGGTTGATGATAAAACTCCATGGCCCGGACGAAAAGACAACGATTTTCCCGGAAAGAGCTATACCAGGATTTATAGAATTTGGCAAGGGATGAAAAAACGATGCTATAATCCAAATTTCGTTTCTTACAACCGCTATGGTGGGCGAGGAATCACTGTTTGTGAAGAATGGCGCAATTCCTCCAGCTCATTTTATCGCTGGGCTATTAATAACGGCTACTCAGATGATCTGTCAATAGACAGGATTGATAATGATGGAAATTATGAACCATCAAATTGCAGATGGACGACCTCGAAAGTACAGGCATCAAATCAAAGTCGTAGTGGCCCAAGCACAAGGCGCTTGAACAAAAGAATTGAAGGGCTTTTACAAGCAATTGAATGGTTCCCGAATGATGCGCAAGAATATATTGATAAATTGGAAGAGCTGGGATACCATTTTGACCAATGAGCGTGTCACATTTTTGGCACACTATATTCTAAAACTGTGCCACAAAGTTGATTTTCATGATAAATATTATACTGTTTGGATACTCCAAAACCCGCATAAAATAAGGAGAATGGCTGTTTTAGCCACTCTCCATAAAAACAGGGGATGAGAGAATCGAACTCTCTTAAAATCCGCTAAAATAAAGGCTTTAACAAGGATCGTGGCACATTTCGTGGCACAAAAAAAAATAAAAAACATTTATTTATTTGTAATTTATGCTTGACATTTAAATAAATGTAGTATATAATAACATTAAGAAAAGACGAAAGGAGACAAATAAAATGAAGGGTACAGCAAAACAAATCGCATGGGCAGAGGATATCATCCAGGGCGGAGAGATCACAATTGAAAGACTGATGGATCAGCTTAAAGAACTCAAGGAAAAGAAAGAAGCAAAGAACCAGAGAAGAGTTGAGAACGGAAAAAAGGACAGAAGCGAAGAAAACAGGATCTGGTGGAAAAAAATTGAAAACGGCTATGCAAATGCAAAAAAAGAGCTTGCAGGATTAAACGAAAAAAATGCAGGAGACATCATCAACAACAGAGGTCTTTACAGCTTTTACGAAGAACGTGACATTTTAAGATACAGCACATTGGCAGAGAAAATTGAGACTCAGTTTGGTGTAGTGTACAGATAATTTTTTAAAAGAAAGGGGATTTAAAAATGAATAAAATTATAAACGGCAAAAGATATGACACAGACACAGCAAAGAAAGTTGCTTATCACCAGGTAGGCTATCCCAGAGACTTCCACTTTTGGATGGAAAGCCTGTATCAGAAGCGCACAGGAGAATTTTTCCTGTATGGAGAAGGTGGACCATCTAGCAAATATGCCGAGTCAGTCGGTATGAACGAGTGGAGCGGTGGCGAAAAGATTATTCCTCTTAGCTTCGACAAGGCCAGAGAGTGGGCAGAAGAGTATCTGGATGGCGATGAGTATGAAAGTATTTTTGGAGCTGTTGCCGAAGACACATCTAAGAAGACCGTCACATTTTCACTGACAGTCGATGCAATCGAAAAGCTCAAAAGGGAAGCTGGTAAGACAGGCAAAAACCAAAGCGAAATCATCCAGTCACTTATCGAAAGTTTATAATCATAAAAAAATAGGGAGGCTAAAAACCTCCCTTTTCTTTATGGCTTCTTTAATTTTCCATCTTTTAACAGTTTGAGCAGCTTCACGTTATCCGCTGCAATCCCACGATAGCCCCGGATGCCGTTAGCCTGCGCAATCTTGGACCGCTTTTCGAACGATGTGTCTTTGACTCCTACGGCCTTCAGAGCGTCCACAATGGACGATGACGAGCCTTTATACTTCGGGTAATAGTTGGTGCCCTGAGGCTGTTCCGGCTTCTTTTCGGGTGGCGTGGTTTGTTTCTTGGGGCATACAAGAGAGTAATCTGGACAGCCATATCCCAGAACATGGGTATCAATGGTTTTGTAACTCTTCTTTGCCACTCCGCCGCCGTTGTCCACCACGCCAGATGCTCCGGAAGTGTTGCCCTCGATTGTGTACACCATGCCATCCGCCACCTTGTAGATGATGCCGATGTGGTTGGCCCCGGAGTGCCTGGTCCCTTTGAAGAAGATCACGTCCCCGGGTTTCGCTCCAGTCAGAAAAGTATGATACTGCTTTTTCTTCACGAAGTTCTGACGGATGGTCTCGCAAGCAGCGGAGTATGATCCGCAGAGCAGCCTCTTGCCAAGGTCCTGCCCAAAGGCCTGGAAAAAGAGCCAGCTAACGAAGGACGCACACCAGTAATCTCCGTTTGCACCGATCCAAGCACCATACTTTGTGTAATTCTTCTTGCCTGCATTCCCTGTCTTAGATGCCAGGTCCTTGTTGCTCTTCTTTTCCAGGTATCCAACCTCATTCTTAGCAAAAGCGATCAGTCTGGGGATGGGTGCCCACGCCTCCTCCAACGAATAGCAGAAGTCACCCAGCTTCTTGCGGGTTTCTTTGGAAGTATATCCAAAAGGATCAACGCCTGTCTTGTATCCGCCGGGAAAATCCCAGAAGTAATATGTAGAGCCCATGCGGTTCTTGATAACTGTCGTGTGCCTCTTCCACTTTGACTTATCACCCTTAACGTTCTTGCCGCCTTCTTTTACGCTGGCAATATCTGACATGCAATCGTGCTCGTTCGCGAAGGCGGGGAGGGTGCGGAACCCGTCGATCAGAACACGTCTTACGATGGCGAGAATAAGTGGATTGGTTGTGCCTGTTGCGTATCGGCTTTTGCCGTGGGCATACCAGCCAGATGTCACAGCCTTGACAAGATTACCACCATACCGAAGTTCAGCCAGATTAGCGATCTGTGACGCTTCTGCAAACCACCCTGCGATCGTGCCCTGCTCGTGAGCAACGATACAGCCGATTCCTCTAATTTGCTTTTCAGTGAGTTTGTACTTTGGAAATTTACTGCTCATCATCCACCTCTTCGATTTCCGGCAAACCGCCGACTAGACATATGATAAAGATATATACAGTTGTCGATATGGCAGAGAGTAAGGTGGCTCTCCAGTCAACCTCTGTGATAAGAGTACCTGCTGTCCACACACCCAGAATAGTGGTCAGGAAGGTTCTTGCACACCTAATGGCGGTGGACTTGATAAATTTGTTGTTTTTTATACGTTCGATGATTTTTTCCATGACGATACCTCTCATTTATTATCAGTGTAATCACTAATCTTTTCTCTCAATTCATCTATTCTTACAAAAGCCGTTTTAAGGTCTCTTTTAATGACAACAACTTCTTTTTCAAGAGCGGCCAGGTCCTTATTTAAAACCTTAATGTCTGTTCTTGTTTCGTTAGTTGTAGCGCAAACCTGATCCAATTTCATGTTGGCTTTCAACAGGCTTTCTTTTATGCCATCCAACTTTGCATCATCTTCCAAGATATCGTGCTTTCGGTCTCGGTTGCTAGTGCGCATAAATGACAGTACGGCAACAAGCATTGCCAGTGCCGATATGCTCCATGGTATAAGATTCCAATAGTTCATATCCATCACTCCTTCCACCGCAGGATCTCGGAAATCGGGTGCTTATAGTCTTTGTAAGATACTTTGATACCTGTATACTTTCCGTCCTGCATAGCTTGATGTCCACCCTCGTACACAGTGTATCCTTTGCCAGAATATGCCACGGTATGGGTCTTGTTCTTAAAGGCCAGGATATCTCCGGGCTTCAGCAGATTGTTGTCGACCGCCTGTTTTACGGTCTTGCCGATAACATGTCCACTGGTCACCCTCTTCAGATACTTCTTGACCACCCCTGTATAGTGATCCTTAAAACTGCCATAGTTCCCAGAGACCCATGGCAGGCCGTCTTTCCGCTTGATGCCCATGGCGTTCAAGGCCCACGCAATCGGGACCAGGCAGGTGATACCTACCTTTTTCTGCTTTTCGATTCTCCTCTGGGCTTTCCCAAAAGATGTGATGTCGGACATGAACTTATAGTAGAACCATCGGCTGTTATCTCTGATATACCTATGATAGTTCGCCAGGTACTCCAAAAAGCGGATAGCATGGCTGGAAACGCTTATCACTGAGTCGGCATATACAAAACCATAATGTCCATTGTTGGTCTTGATGTAGTACCATGTGTTTCCTGCGGCCGACAGAATCGCGTCGCAAACATTTACGATGGTATCTTTTGGGAGCGGTGAAAAACTGCATTCTACATGGCTTTTCCCTGCCCACATTCGGACTGGAACTTCCTTCTTTGCTCTGGCTTTAAAGAGCGTTGTTGTCTTTGGTTTGCGTTGACCTGACCGTAAAAACTTCGTCTTACTCTTTGCTTTCATTACAATACCCCCTATGTGATTGAATACCAGGGTGACCAAGACGCAGGATTCCCACTATATATTCTGCATAAAATGGCACTGTTGGCACCGATGTTAAAAATCAACTGACTGATGACTCCGCCGTTAATAACAACAAGATGCCGCCATTTGACGTTCTCCCCGTTCGTAAGAGGTGTACCGCCAATGTAATAAATGCCTGTCGTAGTAACATTATTAGCATCGCCAGTGACTTCTCCTCGATAGATCAGTGCGTTTGATGCTCCAGTGATAAAGCCAGATGCAAGGACGGCAAAGGCATTAGACCTGTTGTTACTGCCAGTGCCGTTTCCAACAATGTAAAGAGCATCGCTGTCATCGGCATTCCATTCGCCTATGACTGTTTGGTTGTTTCTTGAAGTTTTAGTCCGATAACCGCCAGCGTGTGAATAGTCGTGGAAGGCGTATGTCAGACTGCCTTCAGAATGTGAACCAGCCCCCTGGGCAAATGTTGATACCCCTTCCGAGTGGGCACCACTTCCCTGAGCGACCGTCCCATACCCCTCGCTGTGAGCGTTGATTCCCGCAGATATTGAGTCATATCCTTCACTGTGCGACCAGTTCCCTAAAGCTATCCCTTGCCCTTCTGCATGAGAAGCAAAACCTGCAGATACAGAGTCAAATCCTTCAGCCAAAGAATAATTGCCTACGGTCAACTTCCAATACGCACTGCCAGCGGAAGGAGCGTGGCCAGAATCAGGATTAGCATTAACATAAACATATTCTTTGTTGTTGTATGTGACTAAATCACCAAGACTGTACGTTGTTGTAGATGAATAAGCATTCGCTGGTTTTTTTCGCTCTCCAAATGTAAAATATGGTGCATAGCTTGTGCCGCTTTGACCCGCTGTCTCGCCATAACCAATATTGGCAATAACAATGTCTGTTCCACTGGAGTTCCGAATGATTTGCATTCCACCAGTTGATAATTCAATTCTAACTTGCCCGCTTAAGAGTTCTCCGATGGTAACACCGTCCGCACGGAAAGAAGCCACCTGCCCGCCAGTGTCGTTTATGATATATGTCCCAGCAGTCGTATATGTGGTACCTGCTCCTGTTGCGATCAAAACCTTATACGAGTTTTGGCCTGCAGGCAAGAGCCATAATCCTTCACCTGTAACTGCCAGATGGGTGCCGATGTAGTTATTTAAGGATTCATCAATTGACAGTTCATAATATGTGGATAACTCTGAGTCTTTTGGCTCAACCACCAAAGAATAATGCGTGTTTCCAACAACATAGTCGCCTGTTGCATCTACTACAAAATAAACGTGCGTAGGATTGACTTCGGTGTCTGTGGTCAGTGTCATTGTTCCGTGTTGTGTAATCCAAGTCAATGTTTCCGCAACGCTTTGAACAGTGGACAGGCTTGCTAACGACCTTGTTGCATACTCATTCGCATTGTACGCCGATGCTTTTGCTTCATTCGCAGAGTTTTGAGCATTCACCGCGGCAGTGTGAGCGATTTCTGCTGACCGCTGCGCTGATTCTGCCGCATTTCCTGCGATAATAGCTTTTTCATCAGCTTCTGTGGCTATGGCATAACTTTGGTTTGCTCTTGTATCATCCGTCGGTGGGGCACTGCCATTTCCAACCAACCACGCCTTGCCGCCACCCACGCGCACCTGCACTGAGTCGCCAGGTGCAGCGTTGATTGTCATTTCGACAGGTGTTTCATCCACTCCCCCAGGGATATGGACATAGGCCGTCTTGCCTTCTACCCTTTTCACCGTCGCAGTCGTGTCATACGGTGATGTCTTTTTCTTATTGGCGGCCTTTATCGTGTTGGATAGGCTTTTGACTATCCTCTCAAATTTTGCGCTCATATCTTGACCACCTCCTCGGACGTCTTTGCACCATGACCCAGCGCTATACTCTGCGAAGTCACCATGTAATCACCTATCAAGCCCTGCGCGGGATAATTCATCCTCACGACATCAGACACCCTGACATCTGGATGAAAACGCCTGTCATATGAAGCAATAACAGCATATTTCTGTTCTTCTTTCAGACGCCGCATGGCGTACTCTCCGATGCTTTCGCCGTCGTTTAGATTGCATGATGTATCCTGCATCCAGATTTCACGGCCACGGCTTGGAATCGACAGTGGGGAGTCCTCATCCTCATCCTTCGCAATCGCCATCTGGTCGCCTGATATAGCCCTGAACACATTCGGACACTCATACCAGTCCACTTCAATCTTGAGCTGTGTTTCTATCACATCGCTGATTGTCGCACCAAACGCAGTGACCGGCTCAGATGACGTCGGGCTCAGGATGATGGTGCCATCACCTTTTATCCTCAGTCTCCAGCCGATTGCGGTCAGAATTTTGTCCACCATTGTCAGCCTGGTCTCGTCCTCTTCGGCGATGATCGCGTCCGTCAGCCTTGGAGACTGGCCCTCGATGACGACGGGTGCGGGGGTGACAGACAACAGAGTTTTTATCATTTCTGCGCCTTCAACACCTTGTGGGGCATACCATCCGCGCTCCAACAGAGCGTCGTCAGCAGGCTTCAAGACCGAATACAGTTTGATAGTATTGGTCTTTACCCGCCCATTGATGTCCGTATCAGGGCATGAAGAAAGCCCGGTAAACAGCGCAGGCGTTACCGAGCTCTCTCCCTGACGGGCATTTAAAAATATTCTAATCCACCGCTCTCCCGCGGTATAATTTACGCAGTCAATATCGGCTGACTCGCGCAGATCCGTTTCCACTTCGCTTATCTTTCCGCCTGTGATTTCAAATCTGTCCAGGCTTCGGAAAGTCAGTGGGTCAACGAACCGCGCGAAATAGGCAGCCGAAAAACCTTTGTTCCAATCCATGCATGTCACTCCTTAGGCGATATACCGCCGGTATGCATTTTTTGTTGATTCATCACAGAGATGAATATATTTCATGGTTGTATTGATATCAGAATGACTCATCAGCTTTTGGATTTCCTGTACATCCATGCCACGTGCTGCAAGGCCGGAAGCAAATGTGCGTCGGAACCGATGTGGATGCACATTTGCAACATCTACCCTTGCTGCGATGCGACTCAGTAATGCACGAATGCCACTGGCTGTGATTGGTCGTCCTTTATTGCCGTAGAAAAGAGCGTCACCCTTTTCTTTTCGTCCTTCCAAATATGCTTCCAGATGTGTTCTGGCAAGATCAGTGATATAAGTTGTTCGTTCCTTGTCCCCTTTACCATGAACCACATGGACAGACAGAGCGAAAAAGTCAATATCTTGAACCTTCATTTCTGACAGTTCAGACACCCTGACGCCTGATGCAAGTAGAAATTCTATGATGGCTCTTTCCTTCTTGGTCTTGCACGCAAGCCGTAGCCGGTCAATGTCAACAGATGAAAAGGGGAGCCTCACTTTTTCCGGACACTTGATTGGTGCAATCTTCGCACATGGATTCTTTGGGATGATTTCCTCATTGGTCATCCACTGGAAGAAAGCGGACAAATTGGCTCTTGTGTTTTCCAGAGATGTGTTAGCCAAACCTCTCTGCTTTTCACAGGCAAGGAAAAGACGGATGTCATAGACTTCAATATTTGGGAAGTGCTTTTGAGTCGCTTCAAACAGTTTGTCTGCTGTCCGCTTGTACTGCTGGATTGTCTTTTCAGATTTGCCTTCGATATAAAGACTCGCACAGAAGCGTTTTAGAATGCCTTCATTGATGGCTTCATAGGTGATTAACTCATTTTTACTTTTGTCAATATCGTAGTCTTTCAGCGCTTTGGTAACCTCATCGATCACAATTTCCAACTGACTTTGGGACAGCTTGCCGACTAACGATTCTTCGACAGACTTCAAGAATAAGGATTTGAATTCAGACATGAAAAAAACCTCCTTTGACAACGCAAATGAGGCATGGTATAATAACCCTGCCTAACTTGGCAGAGCCGTACTATTGAGATGTAGCAGTCCTTGGTACGGCTCTTTTTTTTAGTTTCGTGTCTGAATGATAGCACAAATTATAAGTGAAGTGTAGTGAAGAATGTCTTACGGAAGTATTGCAAAATCAGTGTTTTAAAGTCTGCTATTAAAGTTAAATATTGGTAATTATGGTAGGTTATTGGTAATTAGCAATAAGTACCCATCTCCATTGACAGAACCCCTATTTTCCACGTAAAATCTGGGTGGAAGGGGGTGCATACCAATGGGCATTAATGGCGGTCGGTCACTCATGGGAATTGAGGAGACAGGTGGATATAAGAAGTACAACATCACCCTGCCACCATCAATTATTGGCCGTCTGGAGAAGTACATGAAAGAAGAAGAACGCAACCGATCATGGACTATCCAGAAGGCACTGAATGAGTATCTTGAGAAGCGTGGGTATTAATCCACGCTCTCTTCCTCTCTAAATCTGAAACCAGACTTAGGACAGATATGATAAACACCCTTGGAACAATCAGCACTGCCACCAGAGTCATAACATAAATGCTTACATCCCACGCAGTCAACTCGTTCATCCTCAAAATCTATTAGCGAAAAGTGCTTTCGGATTTTGGTGATGATTAAATTTACATTGATTCTGTTTTCCATAATCACCTCATCTGTATTGCGGATGGGTATGTATTGTGGGTATGGATTTGCACCATACATGAGTATACTATTTCACTTACGGATTAGTTCTCGGCTTTACGAGAATCGGTTTAAGTTCCTGTACGCATTTATACATTCAATAATACTCTTACCTTTAAGCGTCTACCTTATTCCGCCACCACAACACATCTCATTTTAATGCCCTTAAGGCGATGCTCACCAATAACCACTGGTAGTTATTGATAATTATTAATGGTTATTAAAAGTCTGCTTTAACACAGTGATTTTATTTCTAATACTCCGAAATAACTGACCAGTCCGAATATTTGATGCACATAGCATGTCTAGGTCGCATTACTTGATCCGTATCTGCTCCAATACGAATTACTCTTAGATATTTATTAGTAGTATCTATGGACACATAATTAAAACAATCCAATTTTTCACTTGAAGATAGTAAATTATATAAATCACCTTTCCCATAGTTTAAATTTTGTGTAGCAACATGGATAAAATGTTGTGATGGAAAATCTGGATTATATGTCATCAAATCAGTATGAAGATGTCCCCCAATCCAACAAATAAATTTACCACCATCATCAACAAAACTTTTGACCGATTGCTGATATAATGTTGCAGTATAGGCTTGTTCATCAGTGTTGGTCGCATTCACGGTATTTCTATAACTATAATTGGTAAACAATCTATTCTCGGCAGTATACTTCATAGGAAGACCATGCGTTGCAATAATAACATGGAGTTCGTTTTGAAGTGCATCAGCAAGTTCTGACTGGAGCCAGGTATTTTGTGCTGTTTCATCGGTGTCGTTTGCCCTACAATCAATCACAATAAGTTTTACTTTTTGAGTATCATAATCAACACTATAATATGTTTTTCCTGTAGGATGAGATAATGATTCAGGCCAACTAGATTCATAAGGTTCTATATATTCGGCACATGCATCAGCCATAGAAATCCGAAGCGACCAGTCAGTATCAGAACTATAATGGTCATCTCCTAATCTGTCGTGATTACCTATTACTGTAAAAATTTCATCAGACCCATTTACAGCATTCCAAAAAGCCATTGTTTCTGATGGAAGGGCAGTAACAAGGTCACCTGTGCAAATCGCAAAATCTACAAACGAACCAAGCCAATTCTTAAAATCAACTACTCTTTGCAATCCTTCTGTATTGCCGTGAATGTCTGAAAAATGAATAAATGAAAGTCCAGGAAGACTTGATGCGTTTTTTCTTGCCGCAGAGACTCGCCTGAGTTGGTCAACACCATACAACATCCTAATATCAGGGGTGTCAGGAGTTATTGTTCCAGCGAGTATGTCCTCCATGCCAGTAAAAAGACTTACAATACTCTCTTTATTAACCTGAACATCAAAATCGTCTAATGACTCGTAAGGTCCAGATGGCAAATTAGAGGTTGAAAAACGGACTCGAATATAAGCATCGTTTACTACTGTATATGAATTTGTCCAAGATGTTGAATGAGCAATACCAGAACTTCCAGAATCATTAAGAGCCAGACAAGCACTTTCAAAACTATTATATTCGCAACACCATACGGCATTTCCCGTTGATGCGGTTATAACGGTTCCTTTTTCTGCAAAAAATGGAACACATTCAATGCAACGAGCATAATAACCGCCTCTCGTACCGTACATAAAGCCTTTGGGATTTACAAAACCAGTGTTATTGAAAATAGCAATCGCATCATTAACCAATCTTTGAGTAGTTTCATCCATGCCAATCAATACAGATACTTTTTTGGCTAATACTTTATTGTTAAATTCGGAAATGTCAGAAAAAACCGTAGCGGTAGACAATGATAGTCTAATACGAATAATCGAATCATTCTGTACTGTATATGTTGAGTTCCAAGATGTTGACCTTGCTATACCAGACGAGCCATCATCTCCTATATATGTTGCAACTTTATCGAGTCCATAAGAAACGGGGTATTCAACTACCCAGATAACATATCCCGTAACAGCTTGTATCGTTACACCTGCTTGTACTGCAAATGGATAGCACTCCAACGAACATTTATCAACTCCACCTCTTGAGCCAAAAGCATAACCCGTTGGACTAATGTCCGGATATATGTGCGTTAAATTTTCCTTTAAACCACTGATGGCACTACCGACACTTCCAGAAGAATAGGTGGTCTCTTCGCTGTATGTGACATTCTCCGCACTGGCACCGATAGGAGTATCAGTTGGCGGACTTACCCTATTATTTATAACATGATCAACTACTGCATTACTCATCCGTCATCAACCTCCTCTCCAATAACCAATGCTGTTCCCTCGATAGTCAGAGAATAGCCGTAGTTTTTGGCCAGATCTGCAGCGGTTTCGGCAGCGGCCTGCGCCGCTTCCGCCCTCTGTGCCGCAGTCCCTGGAATCTCTTTTGCCTTCTGAATAGCAACTGCTAAAGTTTCAGCATCCATACATATTCCTCCTTAATTTATCACTAAGGCGGAGCCTACAATGCTGATTTCCGCCTTGTCGCTTTCCAACTCGTTTATCGCACCCTTGACCGTCTGGGCGGTGGTGTCATAATCTACACCCGTATCTTCTTCCAGTAGGACCGATGCAATTCCGCCCATTGTTGACTTTTTGGTGTTCCCGCCGGATGTGACGACTCGTATCGTATCACTCATGGTGGGTGTGACGTTCGTCAGCAGGTTTTCATATGTTTCACCCATAAATCATCACTCGCTTTCAACGATAGGTTCCCAGGTTCCATCTGCTGCAAGCTGCCACATGTCCTTGTATCCAGCTGTAAAAGCAATCATGCCGGGAATTGTATCCATTTTTTCTGGAAGAGTAGCAAGCTCGCTTTTAGCTTCCACCATAACAGGTGACCGGTCATCGAGAAGGTCGCCTGATTTGACTTTACCGTCTTTGATATATTTGTATCCCATGTTATATCCTCCTATATCACGCCAAAGATCCAGGCGCCGTTTTCGTCTACAATCTTGTTACCGTTTTCATCCAGCAACCCCACCGCGTCAAGTATCCATGCGCCGTACTTAACGCCTTCAAGCTTCTCCGGATCAGCGCGTGTGATGCTCATCTTGAAGGTGGCTATCTTGCCTGCTGTGTTGTATGATCTGTCCTCGGACACTTGGACATCTGCTGTAAATGATGAACCGTCAGGTGTGCGGACGTTGCATATACCGGTGTAAACTGCCAGCCTTCGCATGGCTTGAATTGCATCTATGTTGTCTTTTACAAGTACTGTCGCATTGACTGAACTGGTCCTTGACACGCCCGGATTCCAATCACCCTGGATTGCCCCTCCTAAATAGTGGGTTTCAACAAAGTCTTTTGCCCATGAACTGGACACATCAATATCATGCTTTAAAATGGCCCGGTCGGTGCCAAAGTCAATGATCACTGAGTCGTCGTTCACGCAGTCCCCATCATCAACTCCAAGGTCAATCCACGCGAATTGGTTATCTGCTGTGATGTAATCGCCATCTGCTGTCTTTAACACGACTCTGTGGCCGCCCACATCCCCCAGCGCGGGGAAGGGGTCAACATACGGCGTGCCAAATTCTGCATCCTCGTAGACCAGTATCGGCTTGTCAGCTGACAGGCGATAAATATCACACCGGTCAGTATTGGCCGCACCAGTCGGTGCAATTGGTGTGATGACCACCACTCTTTCATCTTGGAAGGTCTGGACTTCTGCTTCTGGTATGATTGCCTGATGGTCCCAATGCACTTCAAATTCTGTTGATGCGCTGGCCCGCTGGCCGTAAGAGTCAATGACGGTCGCAATAAGTCTATATTGTGCGCCATCATCAAACTTTCCGTATAAGTCACTGTTTTCTATGTCAACGCTTGATGCGCCTGTTGGTAAAGTGATCAGAGCAATGGTCTCTCCTTCATATCCGTCAAAATCTTCGTCATCCGGGCGTTCCACATGGTAGTCTGCAGCACGTTCCACAACAATGATGGTAGTTTTGTCGTTGCCGCCACCTGACACAGTCACAGACAGTGGCATTTCTGTCAGCGACAGGACCTGTCTTGTCGTTTCTTCATCTTCATCGTCTGGCACTGTCACAGTCTCCAGAGATGTGGATGAGAGCGCACAGGTGACCTGTGGAGCGATTGTAATCGGTACGGGTGCAGACCACTCAGTCTGCTTGCCAGACGCGCTGTATACGCGCACACAGAGGTTGTACGTGTTGCCACTGGTCCATCCAAGCTCTGACGGTTTTAGGGTGATACTATAGGCCGTTTCGGTGTGAGCGATGACATTACCGCGGGTAATAACCCCAGAAGAAATCGTCGCTGTACATATCTCCGCATAAGCCTGTGGAGTGCCGTCACCACTGACATATCCCCAATATGCTGTCGTTTCACCGCTTGCCGATATCACAGGCGATGAAAACTGCAGGACGGGCACCATTGGGGCTTCTGCAAGGTCAATATCTGCGATGTCCGAATATGGTCCATATGTCCTGTCGTCACCGGTGCCTTTCCAGAATCGTGTTCTGGCATACCAACGCTTGCCTGTTTCCAGTCCTGAGATGTTCCAGGCCCCCGCATGCAAGCTGTTAATTTCATATGTACTCGGTTCGCTGGTAGACTCCCATGCATCACTATGATCAGCCCATGACAGTTCTGTGCCGTCGGCTTCCGTCCATGACCAGTCCCATGTCGCCCTGATGGTGCCTGCAATGTCAGTTTCAGACAGCGTCAGATTCGTGGGCGCCTTTGGGACTGTTCCCTGAGTTGATATGCTTGATGATTTCAAAAGAGGTTTGCCAGAATATGCTGTGATGGTATAGCAATCAATACCGTCCGAGCGTGTCTGTTTGCTATAACTTCCAACAAAAGCATATGCCTCAAAAGCCCACTCATCTTCCTGCGATACATCCGGCAATTGAATCACAATCGGGTCTGATTCCTCTCCATGCACAACGATCCCTGCAATGTATGGCGTAATACTAGATCCATGAAACACCACAGCAGTGTTGGAATCGTGGATGTCACAATTGTTGTCAACGGCCACCCATGCCTTGAAATTTGACGGATTAAAAGACAGTCCTATGCTTTCCGGCGGCGATATATTTCCAGCACATGCTAGCATCGCTGCGCCGGGCGTAGACTGGCCGTCGTGGACCGTATTGACACGCACAAAAAGGCATGTGTCATCTGATAGCGATGAGCTTTCAATCCACCGATATCCGTCAGAACCATCTTTCGGTGATACGGTGGCAACATCAGTCCAGCTTGCTCCAGATGGGCATGTCAGCCCTGCTGCCGGTGTCGTGGCAACTTTCTGTATCACAATACTGTCGATCGGCCTTGCTGTTGTTGATGACGAATTCCAGTTAACGACAACCTCAACCCCACCAGTCACGCTGGTTGTTCGGACTGTCGTGTTTGTGGGCTTGTTAGCCAGGCCATATACATGCTTGGTATATGCCCAATCAGAATCACCAAACGGTCCCCGGGCTTTTGCCCTGAACCATCGTGTGTACGAATGCCCGCTCGACAATTGTGAAGAATCCTCTGTGAGATCAGTGCTTCCAGAAGAGCCAACGGTTGTAAGAGCTCCATACGGCGGTTTAGATCCGTCGGTATAGTCACAGTCAACCACAAGAATTGTCTGCCACTGGATGTCAGTGAACATCTGCTTGTCGCCTAGTGACGGCATGGCCCATGAAAATGTCGTCTTGTTTGTGTAACCGCTTGTCAGTTCTTCGGAAAGCGTTGGCTTGGGAAGCTTCGAACATTCATAGGTCTTATCTGTCCATTCAGACCAGCCGGGGTTGACCGTCTTGCCATCCTTCTTATAAGACTTTCTGTTGCCTCGGACCCTGAACTGGAAAGCCAAGAGTTTGTCGCCTACAGTTGGATAAAAACTGGATGCCGAAAGGGACACGGCTTTGGACGTGGTACTTTTACCACAGTCCACAGACCGCCACTTTCTCCACCCTGTCGCACCTTTAGTGCGATACTCAAATTCCTGGCCTCCACCATAGTCAGAGTCCGCAATTTTCCATGTACATGTGAATTTGAAGCCGCTTCTTGCGATAGACAGCCCTTTTGGTTTCTTTGTTTTTGCCATACTTAAGCCGTCCTTATCCGAAGTTCAAGACTTCTTACAAATCCTTCTACCCACTCTTCCGGGTCTTTTGCCCCGTCAACAGTGATGTAGTTGGTGATATTTACGTTCTTGGTTTCATCTGTTTTGGCGTTGCTTAGTGCGTCTGTGATATCGCTCATTAACGCCTGTCTGCCATAAAGGACTTCATCCCCTGCTTCACCTGCTCCGAAAAGTGTCGCATCTGAAAACAGGTACGGGTTCATCATGGCCTTTTTGTTCCAGCTGACACTGATGTGCGGTTTGGAACCCTTGCCACCAATGCCGAATGGCGGCGAACCACCGTCAACATTGATATGCGGCACCTTAATACCAGACAGTATCTTGCCGACCTTCAGTGGGAAGAATCCTTTTATCTTATCAACAATTTTTCTTACGGTATCCCTTGCCTTTTCTATCGGCTTGGTAATCCTGTCACGTATACTGTTAAATGTGGTTTTGACCTTGTTCGCAAGCCCAGAGAAGTTCAGGAATTTTGCCACCGCAGTAACAACCTTGCTGACAATGGTCTGTGCTTTCTGGATTGGCGTTGCAATCGCTGTCCTTATTGTGTTAAATACGGACTTGACCTTTGCCGCGACAGCAGAAAAGTTGAGATTCTGTGAGATGAACTTGCACACTTTCCCAACAATGCTCTGTGCCTTTGCAAAAGCAGGCGCTATTGCTGTGCCAATGGTCTGCAGTGCAGACACAAAAATTGATATCTTGCCAATGACTGCATCAAAAGCAGGCCCCACATAGGTCGCAAGCACTCCGATCAGCGTTGTGATGATTGGTGTTACCAGCTGTATAGCCCCTGCCAGCACAGTGCCGAAGATATTAGCAAGCTGTGAGATAATCGGCATTAGTTCTTGCACCTTTGCTATAACCGTCTGGATGACAGGCTGTAACGCTGTCATGATAGCGGTACCAGCATTGGATATTGCCGTCCGAAGCGTCTCAGATTTCGCATATATCAGCGCGAACGCTGCAACCAACGCGACAACAGCCGCCACAGGCGCGACAGCCGCTGCTGTTAGTCCAGCCATGGCACCTGAAATAGCACCAACAGCAGACACGATACTACCGATGACTATCAGCAAAGGTCCGCCGACTGCCAACACACCTGCGATTCCAACAGCAATTTGTCCGAAAACAGGGTTGGAACTGAGAAAATTCAAGAAAGTTTCAACCTTCGGGACGATGTTGGTTGCAATCATAGTCGCAAGGTTGCTAAGCGCTGGAGCAAGAATACCGCCGACCTTCTCAGCTAGGTCACCCATGCTGTTTTTCATCTGCTGAATCTTGCCTGCATCTGTCTGTGCGAAGGTTGCGTTCATGTTGCCGACATTCTGTGTAATGACTTCGGCAAGGGTGGCGGCCTTTTCTTCTTCGGTGCCGTATTTCATGATCTTCTCTTGATTTTCATCAAAAGTAACACCCGCACGCTTCAATGCACCCGTCTGGCCCATCATAACCTTGCCCATCATGTTGGCAATGTTTGTTGCATCCTGCTGTGACGCATTAACGCCTTTCTGCTGGACCAAAAGGTTATCCATGGCCGGGAGAAGTTTATCAACCGTCCCTGGCATCTTCGCAAAAGTAGCAAGCTGCTGGGCTCCGGAAAGAGTTACCTCGTCTCCAACAACACCCTGTTTCTGCAGTGCGCTGGCCAGTTCCATGGTCTTTTTGGCCGCTTCGTCACTGGCGCCCATCCTAGTCTTGTAAATTTCAGTCAGCTTGGTTTCGGCGGCGGCCTGTACATTGTAAGCCTCCATCGAGCTCTTAATTCCTGCGACGATAGGCAAAGACAGCGCAGTCGCAATACCGCCCGCCTTCATCATGGCGCCGCCTGTTTTGCTCAGCGTAGCACTCAGATTGGCGGCTATACCCTTGCCCGCAGCAATACCAGCAGCACTGGATTCAGGCGCGAGTGTTTGTGTAATTTTTCCTGATATGCCTGTTGCAGCGGGGACGATCTGCACATAGGCTGTTCCTAAATTTGCCATACTATCAACCCTTTAAGGCCTCATCTCTGAGAGCATTGAATTCGTCAATGGTCATACCCTGTGGTTTGTCCGACTCTTGTCCATAGTCAATCATCAGACGATCAGCGCGACTGTTGGTGTTCTTCTCTCCATTGATTGACATGACATATGTTTCAAAGATGTCACACAAAACAGCAAGGTAAACTGTATTGGGAGGCACCTTCCAGCCTGCGCGCTTCATCCCTACCCTGGAATCCGGGCCCAGACCGGAAGCGAGTATTGCCAGATATCCAGCATTACATTGTTTGTAATCATAGATGTGATAAACTTCTGCAAGGTCACAGATAAACTCATTCTTGTAAAAACACAGGATATCAATCAGATTGAGAGCTTTTTTCCTTCTTCGCTTGCCTCCGCAATTTCGTTCATGATCTTTCCAAGATCTTCAGCAAGAATTAGGCCATCTTCCCTTTTGACATGTTCACACGCCCTATCATAATCATCGCCGAAGAATCTTTTTGCAGCCTTAACAAAGGCAAATCCGTTTGTGTTGGATTCGTCCATGGCTTCCATATACAGCATGTCCTGCCAGATGGATTCGTTAATCTCGTATTTAAATCCCGACTTCGTAGTTCCTGTCAGCATAAAGCCTCCTTACTGTGTGGCCCCTGTGCCACCGGTTGCACCCGTGATCGGTGCAATGTACTCATAGTGGGAATTGCCGTCAGAATCCGGCATTCCTGTGATGGTCACTTCATAACCAACGACCTCATCGTCCTTATAAACGATATCTCCAACTTCAGTGATCTTGCCGTTGGGGTAAATAATACGTTTGATGTACGACCCGAGGATCGTGTCAACAACCCATACACCCTCTTCTGCTTCTTTGCTGTTGACCGTAATCTTCGTTTCGTTGCCGACGGTTGTGACATTTGCGCTCCCATAGACAGCTTTCTGCACATGCCCGTTTAAGACCTCTATCATCTTAAACTTGATGGTGTCGGGCTTTCCGGTGTACGGAACAGCGACCACATCCCCGCCCCATGCCTTAATCTCGGTAGTTTCGGGAGAGTTGGAGTTGGTAACGCCATCGTCAGACACATATCCCATGCCCTTAAAAGCAGACGCAAGGTTTGTCTTTGCACTGGTTGGTAAAGTTGTACCAGAATCGGCTCTAAATACCGCTCCGGTTACTTTCGGCTTACCAACAGCAACATTGCTTTTTGTATTGGTTGAGCTCATTTTTAAGCCTCCTTAGTAGTGTGTAACTAAAAAAACCGCCTGATAGCGGTATTGTTTTGATGCTGTGCTTGTAAAATTGTAATCGGTATTGAGATGTACGCCGGTGACGCTGGACAGTTCCACAGCCCCTTCAACTACTCCTTTAACAGTATCGTTGAGGGCGGCGGCTTCATATAAGCTGTCTGCATAAGACTGGAACGCCATCACCGAGGTTTCAACTTGGTCGCTCTTGGAAGAACCCGTCTTTTCGATGATGACATACTTACTTGGTGGTGTTTCTGGGCGTTCCATGTAGACGCTGATGTTGTTCAGTTGGCTTGTTAGATAATCGCGCATTACTTTTTCAATCATAAGCAATACCTCACTTAGACATGGAAGCGCCGGATGAAGAAAGAGCTTTTAAACAAGTGTTATTTTTGTAGTTGTCAGCTCTTGCCTCGTCTGAATCTGGAAAAACAGTGCAAATTGCAACGTAAGAGGCCTCGTGCACTCTAGTTCCGTAAGCTTCACCCGACATGGAGCTGCCATGGCCCGCTACAGCATCGCCAACTTCCTGCAGTGCTGACTGCATCTCGCCGGACTTCATCAGCTCACGAAGGCCATTGATATCAAGCTCAAATCTCACGCTACTCATACCGTTCCACCATCACTTTTTTATTCCAGTCAAGCGGGATCAGGTCGTCAATTCCCTGTTGTGGTATCCCGAACACCCTGAAATCCTGGCCAAAGAAAGAGACTTTACGGTTCTCCCAGTTGTGTGTATCACCTTTGGGGATTCCAAGGATATACACAGCTTTTTTACCGTAAAGGTTTGTCGTCTCTAGAATTTCCTGGTTAGATGCCGGTGCCACAAGTACATTGCTGACAGTCACCGCTGTTTCTTTATATATTGGAGCACCGAAATCATCAGACCCTGTCTGCTGAACCGTATAAAGTGTCACATCAATCCCATGGATCATGTACAATCACCCCTATCTGACATCATTAGGCTCCTCAACAACTCTGGATCTTCTTTCACCCACATCTCAATCGTACTGATTCGTTGTGTTCTAAGACCAAGGCGCTTTAAGTCATTCTTCATGATAGCCGCTGCAATTCCACCCCCAGGGACTGCAAAGGTGCCAGACCAGGTATACCCCAATCCGCCCTTGCTTTCCTGGCTCATCGGTTCACCACTGAGCGACTGTCTCATGACTCTGGTCAGAATATCGACTGTGACAAGCTTCACGACACTTGTATAGGCGCCGGTCGTATCGGCTGTCATCATGCTGTCGATATCCTTACCGACTTTTGTTGCCTCGTACCGGAGAGCGTCACACACATATGGGATCATCGCTGTGATACGATTCTGTTCCGCTGTTGTGTATGTCTTTCCGGTAAGAGTCAGGACGTCCTGAAGTGTCACAAAATCGCTCAAGACTTTGCTGCCCTTCTGCGCCTGGTCTTTTTAGGTTTATCTGCTACTGGTTCGGTCTCTGGCACTGTGATTGGTTCCGGCTTTTTATGCCGGACAGGCGGAGCAATAGGAATCTCTTCCCAGTCCTCTCCTCGAATATTGACCAAGGTGTCAATGACCGCGCCGGTTCGTTTATTTCTATATTTCATGCAAATCACCTCATTCGGGCCACTGGACGCGTCTTAAGAGATGTCCGCATCCTACCCGGGTGTCGGCGAAGATAGGTATGTTTGCCATCCGGCACCGCTCACAGAAGAACAGATCCTCTGATAGCATCCCTCTGTTATCGTCCGCATAGTTTACCCAGTCATACCAGGGATATGGAATGCGGTTAAAAACATCCGTCCTGATCAGAGCGCAGCCCATTCCACCACCATGTATCTGAATCTTGTATATGTCATCCTCTCGAAGCTCTTTGAGCTCTTGTGCGGTGTATTCAGACTCCAGTGGATAGTTGAACGGCCCTAGTTTACAGATGCATGTACGGCCGCGATAGATATTATCTGTATCTCTGTGGGCGTAATATCCCAGACACACATCCTCATCATGCTCCAACAAATTAAGCAGCGCATCTTCTGGCAGAACAACATCGTTGTCCACCATAAGAACGAAATCGGCCTCGTTGTTGATGGCCGCCTGCGCAATATGGTTTCGAGCTGTGCCAACATCATATCCTCGGATAAAGTCAAAAATCAGGTCATGGTCGCCTGGATCCAAGCCGTATATTGACTTAAATGTGTCCGGGGTGATGTTTTCATAGGTTGGAACGGCGATTAAAATCTTCATATCGTCTCCTTAATCAGCTTTGCGATGCGCGCTCTCGAGTGACCGTCACAAGCCCCCGCTGTGAGCTTCAGACAGCGCCTGTCGGCGTCCTGTGGGGCGTGGGCGGACCGTAATAGGTCGACAAGCTCGCGCTCTGTCTGACAGTATCTGGACGCGTATTCATCAGGATAACGCAGGTACATGCCTCTGGTCCGCGTGTAGCCTGTTTCTTTCTCAAACAGTACAACGGGACGTCCTAACACATGGGCATCCAGCATGATAGAGCTGTAATCCGTCACAAGAACGTCGCAATCAATCAGGTATGGCGTGGATGGCAGACACGACGGCATCTCTACGATGTGTTTATATGTCCCTGTTGGCCCATCCAGAATGGTTTTAGTGACCATATGGGGCTTTACCACAAACATTTCACCGTCTGTCAGCATTCCGTCCAGCTTTCTCCAGTCAATGTCGTTCATGCGTCCTTCGTTCCAGTTTCGGAATGTTGGCGCATACAGATACATACGCACGTTGCCAAACTGCGTCCCCCCATCGCCCTTCTTTTTGCCAAAATAAAGGTCTGTGCGGGGCATTCCAAGCGGCAAAACCCTTGACTCAGGCACTCCGCTTTGTCTGGCTGTGACTGGTATCATCTCTTCGCTGGTTGTGATGACCCATGTCAGAAGTCCTCCACGACTTTCTGCATGATATGGATATGGCTGGTCAAGGCCGTAAGTTTTAGCCCCTGCCAACCCATGGCCTATCATGATAGCTTTTCCTGGACTTGCTCCGATGAACTCGTCACAGACGCGAATACCGTACTTTGTGGAGCTTAAGCGCTCATCATGCTTACCCGGATGCGTGCGGACAAACATCTTATCTTCGTCATAAAAGTCAAACAGGGCGGCTATGTTCTCCGCCCTGCGTAACTCTTTATTACTGGTAAATAGCGCAGGCTTCATACCATCTTACTGGCCTGCTGTTGCTCCAGTTGCTCCAGTTCCACCAGAAGGTGCACCACTCTTGATCAGAGCGAATGCTTTCTTGTCGATGATGCCCCATCCAAGGTACAGCTCACTTCTGAGATATACCTGGTTGTGACCCTGCAGGTCGCCTGCAACAGTGTCGTTGTCCGGACAACCATACTCGATAACCTTCAGCGGGATCTCCTTAGCGTAGCCCCACTTGAAGGCGCCCTGGAAATCACCAAGGATTGCAAGGTCATCAGATCCGCCAAATGCTACAGTAGAGTTAACATCAACAGGAAGTCCGTTGATAGCGCCCGGTGCGCGGCCCCATCCCAGCTCTGGGAATCTCGGCTGCTCGTTGTTACTTCCAAGTGTTAATTTAGCTAATTTTGTTCTGAATGCCGGTGCCATAGCGATACCTGTAACATCATAGTCATAAGCTCCAACCATTCCGATTGCAGTCTCGACCAGAGTGTTGGCATCTGTCTCGTATCCAACAGCCCCCTCATAAGCTGCAGCCACACCTACATCAAAGTGGTTGGTTCCGATCAGACCGGAAGCTGTTGCAGTTCTGGGGTTCATACCATGAAATGCCATGATATCAAGAGCTCTGGCAGCCTTCTTTGCGAAGCCGTCTGCAAAGCTCATCAGGATCTCGAGTCTTGCCTCCTCGGAAGCAAACATGAACTCATCAGATACACGAGCACCATACTCAATCTTGAGAGGATTGATGATGACCGGTGCAAGACCAGCGTTTCCAGGCCCTTTTGCAGCATTCTCTGCTACAAGATTAGCCTCAGATCCCATTGTAAAAACAAATTCTTTCTGTCCGTTAAACGGAACAGGTGTGGATGCACAAAGAGCTGCAAGAGAGCTCTTGCCTTTAATGTTGTTAATTAATTCAGGTATAAGGGCAGGATCAAATAAAGAACCTTTACTCAGTGCCATAACTATTCTCCTTTCGCTATGCCGGCGAATTATTTTTAACCGTCAAGGTCTGCCAGCATAGACTTAAATGCCGCCCTTCTGGCGGCTTCTTTATCGTTTCCAGTTGATACAGGTTCATGGCTTGCGGACGGTGGAGTATAGTGGCTTGCCGCGAAGTCCTTTGCCAGGTCTTTTGCGTCGGCTTCCCACTCTTTCTCGTCCTTCCCTCTCAGACGGTCGGCATACTTGATATCAAGTCCTGCCTTGAGAGCGATCCTCGTTTTTGCCAGGTCGGTCCTGTATTTATCGCTCTCAGCAATCTTCGCGTCCTTCTCTTTTATCGTTGCCGCGAAGGAAGATTTTTCCTCTTCCAACGCCTTAATCTGGGCGTTCAGCCCGTCAGTGATCTTCTGGAGATCTTCCGGGGATTTGTACCCTTCAAACCTCTTTGCGAAAGATTCCCTGTCTCTTTTCAATCTTTCACTTATTGCCGCGTCAAATTGCTCCTGAGTCTCGATTATTTTGAATTCAGCCATGTTTATCTCCTTTCCCATCTTTGCCGGGTGGTATCCGTAAATTTTTGTATTAAAAAAGCACCAAAACTTACTCGTTCCGATGCTTTAATAACTAACTTTTTGTTTTTTTCTTGCCTTTGGAGTCTCTTTGCATATCCAGTGGGCGATGATCATACTATCAAGTATGGCAATGTCAGCGCCGGACAAAGTGGAGCGGTATCCAAACCCTCCGCCGGAGCCAATAGCCCGTTTTTCGCAATTACTGACGACCTGTGTCACTGCGCTTTGTTGCATGTGGACCAGTTCGCCCTGCGCAAGTGCCATCTCAAACTCCGTATTTGCTTTGATAACCTGCGCCACCGTCATGACAGTAGGTTTTTTCAGTTTCATCTGCTTCATGACGTCCGCGAGGACATCCGCGCCGTTCTTTCCATCTACTGCGACAGCCCTGACGTCAGCTTTCTCGATAAAATCAACAATCCAGGCGACTCCAGCGCGCATTGTTTTGCAATCGCGGGTCTCCACGAAGATTTTGTCGTCTGTTGTGCGTAGTGCAATGGATACAGCGGCGTTTAATCCGTCATTTCCAAACTTCACACCCACAAACAGTTTGCCTGTCAGCTGTGGAAGCTCATCCACCTGGAGCGCTTCCCACTCATTTTTGGAAATTGCGCTCTTCTGGTTGTATTGGAGCCACAATCCCAGACGCTGGATGTTGAAGTCAGTGTTGTCATCTCCAATCTCTGACCGGATTGTCCTTTCTTTCAGGACAGTTCCAAGAGATGGATTGGTTTCATACCACAAATCAACATCGTCAGCGGGCATCATTTCAGGAACTGACCATTCCGCCCAACCAGACTCATACGCATCACCTGCCAGCACCCTTTTACGGTATTTTGGGAATACTGTGCCCGCGCTGATAGCGGTGGGCGGTGTTCCAAACATGATTGTCTGTGGGTTCTGTGAGTCCGTAACAACGTATTTCAGGGCCGTTTCCTGTTCGGGGGTGTATTCCTGCGCCTCATCAATGATAAGCAGGTCATAGCCCTCTCCAAGACCTCCTGTGGACGTCCTGGTACGAAACTCAATGATGCCGTCACCCTCACAGTACAAATGCTCCTTGCCGAATGCTCTGAAAGACGACTCAACCTTTATGTCTGTCTTTGCACAGAGTCGGCTCAGGCGTTCCCAAATGGAGTGTGCCGTTGTAGCTCTGTGGGCAGTGTATAGAATGCGCTCTCCATGCTTCAGGCCCCATGCACACCGCGCAATAGCCATTTCCGACTTGCCATTTCTTCTTGGTACGCTGTAGCCAAATTTCTGATGAATCCATAAGCCGTCGTCGTCCACGGCCATGATGTCATATGTGAGCGCCACCTGCCATTCCAGGGCATCGTTGCCACTGGCATTATACAGTTCTATGGCCTCTTGGCCTCTTGTATTCTCATAAGGCAAGATGACGGATACAGTTGGAGATTGACGTCCAACTCTATCCATGTATCAGCTCTCCTTTTCTTTTGCGGGGTCTTTGTTCCTTGTTTTCATGGTATTTTCCTCATAAAACAAAAAAAAGGCCATCCTAATGGACGGCCCGATGGTTAGATTTTATGATTGAGCGCTTGCAAGGCCAAGCTGTGCAAGCTGTTTTAATATCCTGTTTCGCTGATTGCCGGATGACCGTCGGCCTCCGACAATGGCTATTCCTGTTTTCTTTCGCTGTTCGATTGCTGCAGGGCTTTGGTAGTCCGACCATGTGTTGGTTTTCCAGTCTGTTTGTCTCTGTATACCACGCTCTGTGATATAGTCGAGTTCACAACCACATCCCGGATGTCTCTCAAACATGCCCTGGCTAACCGCTTCCTGATATGGCACATTTTCGCCACACCTATCTAAACACCACTGGCAGACCCTTCCGCCATCCAGCCCCACACCATCATACCGGCGTGTGACAGTGACTTCCAAACCAACATTCTGGGCATTCTCCGCATTAGTTTTCATGCAGTCATCTGCCACTTTCATGACAGCGACCTGCAGTATATTCGCTAATACTTCATACTCCATCGCCATTGGTCATGCTCCTCTCCACAATCTCTTTGATCAGATCATCCTCGCGCAAAACATTGTAATCCGGTGCAATCGCCTTAAGGCCAAGGCCGGCCTGTTGATACATCACAGTGGACACATAAACGCCCATGTCTGCAACATACGCATATTTTTCTTTCAACAGCGGGCTGACAATAGCCCTGACATCTGCCTCGGACACGTTTCCATTCGGATGCTGTTCCTGCAGCTGTTGAATGACATTTGTGGCGAACTCTTTACCGGCTTCCGTCGCAAGATCATGCAGATCTTTTGTGGTTCCCTTGCCAGAACGTATTTTTTGCTCTAACTTTTTCAGATCCATGTCATACACCCGTCATATCTTTCATTTTCTCTTCGTCGATGTAGCCTGGAATAGCCTGGTTAATCTTGATAGCACCATCTCCAATGACACTCAATGCAGAGCTGTCCGGCTCGAATATTGGCTCCCATCTAAGAATGGTATCTGCAACCTGATTGCGCAGGTATGGATAATCGTCGCGGATGCATGACGCAAGATAACCAGTATTTAACAGCCCAACTCCAAACGTCCGCTGTGCTTTTCTGGCAGTCAGACGCAGATTTTCATGACTTGACTTAATCGCCTCCGCAGAACTCGGATTCTGTGAGGGAAAACCAAGGTCGTCCAGCGTCAAACCAGTCTCTCCAGCAAACAATCCGGCAAACATTCTGAGCTGGTCAATGTGCGGCGTCATGGTCTGTTGCTGGAATTGACCAACCACAGGATGGTCACCATCCTCATCTTTGTCAATTCTCAGCATAGCCGACATGGCCATCATCCATTTGTCCGCCTGTTCTGCGTTTTCGTCCATTCCAAGGACATATCTCTGCGGATAACTGTAAAACTCCGCCGAAATCTCCGACCGTTTGACGGTTCTTGCTGCAGCAGACATAATGTCTATGCAAGCTCTGCTGATCCGACTCCTTCCGAACGGCCTTACAGCGTCCGGTCGGTAGATCATGGGCACCAAAAGCGGATAAGGCGCCTTGTTGTGATATGTTCCATCCAGCTTTCCTTTCCTGTAAATCTGTACTTCTCCTGGAATCAGGTATGCCTCTGTCACTGGCATGCCTAAATCATCGTACTCCAGCACTGCATAACCTTCTTTGAGCATATTGGTGGACTGATCTATCACGCCAGTAGCATATTGTCCCTCAATAACCTGCAGTTTTGGATATCCATCCTCTCCTGGAGAAATGTATATAAAGTCACATGAACTTATTAAGGCGCCTAAAACTGAGCTGTCAACCAACACATCCATATTATTTGCCTTAAATAGCCCATTCATATCAAAAACATCGTTTCCAAACTCGCGAAATACCAGCCGGTCAGAGATGCTGTCCACCGCTTTTCCACACCATCCCAACACATTCATGTATCGTCTGAGGTCTGGCGGCGTACTGATGCCCAGATCCTGAGCCATATGCTTCATTTCATAGCACTTATACCGGAATCTGATCCGCGGTTTTTTCAATTCTAATTTGGCTTTGAGAGCCGCCATTCCTTTGTATGTACTCATGGTTATGCTTCGTACCTCCAAACATATCCTTTAGAAGATTTGGCTCTGCCTTGGGCACAAGCCTGAATCCCTTTGCAGTTAATGCCCGTTTTCCTTTCTGCTTCTGCAGTGGACGGGAATTGCTGAATGAATTCACCCGCTTTTGTGTATTGGGACACAACCTTCCATTGTGGAAGCACTGCTTTTTTAAATTCGTAAGCGTTATCAGGAATTAATTTTTCCGCATCGCCTATGATTGCATCTGATTTATCAACATTACACGAAAAATGTGCCAGTCTGACATTGTTCCATGCGTGAAGCCCACCTCTGGACACTGGTATAATGTGGTCTATTGACGGATAACTAGGGCCAACTATGTTTTCTTGCTTGTCATTCCAATCACATGACTTCCCGCATAAATAACAAACGCCAGAATCTCGTCTATACAGAGCTTCCAACGTAATGTCTTTATCAACTATTTGCTTTTTGGGGATGCGCTTTTGCTTGCGAGAGTAGGCCAAAGTCTTACCGCATTTTTTACTACATGTTTTTTGACTCGGATTGAATGTTCTGTACTCAGTACCACAAACAACACATTGCCCGATGCGTATCCGTGCTAGCTTTTCAACTTCCTTTTGTTTCTTGCGTTCCGCTCTCTTCTTCTCCCTCTCTTTGGCCTTTGCTTTTTCGATACTTTTCAAATATTCTTGACGTTTTTCTTCGGAACCATATTTTCTTTTAATATATCTATCATGTTCTTTTTCAGCAGACCGTTGCCTTTGTTCGCTGTCATATCTGCGTCGTCGCTCAGCTTTACACTGATCGGAACAAGTAGTCTTGTGTTTTATGGCTGTTTCAAACTCTTTTCCACAGATTATGCATGCTCTTTTTTCAACCTTACTATTTCTATTTTGTCGCGACCGATCTCGTCCATAATGTGGGTGGTTTGAAAGCCACTCATTGTTATACTCTGGGTGCTCTTTATGCCAATTCATGTGATAATCTGGATGCTCTTTTCTCCATTGTTCTTGTCTGCGTCTCGTTGCTTCTTTCCGACACTCTGGAGAACAATATTTTGTCTTGCCATTGCGCTTCATATAAGTATTACCACATATGGCGCATGTTGATTTAATATTCATTATTCACCTCACTTTTCAAAAAAAACATACAGTGTGAAAATCTGGGCAGTGGGCAGTTTGACTGGGGCGGTCTCCTCCTAAAGGGTAACGGAGGAGTACAAAGGTA
>ERZ809504.7-NODE-7-length-49099-cov-14.021919_pt1 | contig 49099 bp, 52 predicted proteins | sample MGYA00521273_ERZ809504 | MGnify/ENA primary metagenome ERZ809504 (study PRJEB31581, sample SAMEA3312979) | metagenome | study: EMG produced TPA metagenomics assembly of the PRJEB8939 data set (Metagenomic analyses of Rumen microbiomes reveals...
TTTATTTCTCTCCTCAGGGGACTCTTTGATTAAAAGTATAGTAGAATACTCAAGGGGATCTCAAGAGGACAGACAGGCCTTTTATATAAGGAAGTATTTGTCAGATAAAAAAGATCAGGCAATACTTGAATATTACAAAATAGATACTGAAGAAAACAAAAGTAGCGGAGATGATACAGGTATTGTGGTTAAAGGCAATTCTGTAAAATGTACTGTTATTGAAACAGGAAATGAATCTGATCCATATAAAATCATGGAGCAAAGGTTCGTTAATGTAGGTGGTACAGATTTATGTCAATTACCTGTATCTGAACAATTCCCAGGTCAATACTCCATTACATTTATAACACTAGATGAATGGAGGAAAGATGTTAGGGAGATATTAAAAAATTTGGAATATTAACAAAAGTATATATACAATACTATGAATACTATTTCTGCAGAACAACTTGAAAAGGTCAAGACTGTATTGAAATCTGAATTTGATGGTATAGATGATATTATAGACCGTATCATTGACATACTATCAGGTTGGGGTAGTAAAAGGCAGCTTGACAAACCTATCGTAGTTCCAATATTTGGACTAACAGGTACTGGTAAAACTAGCCTTATTAAAAGGTTAGTGGAGTTACTGGATTTAAACCACAAGTTTTATCCAGTTACATTTGGTACTGGTAACAGTAGCGAAAAAGAAACTCGCCCTGCAAAGATATTACTAGATAAAATGGGTTTTTATGAGTATGACAACTCAACTTCAATAACAGAAGTACCTAAAGACTGTATACTTTTGCTAGACGATATTCATCAATGTAGAACAATTGATGAGGACAGAAAAGAATGTCAGTCAGAAATAACTGAATTCTTTGAGATTATGGATAGTGGAAAACTTCTATATGTTCCTTCAAATTCCTCCGATATAGGTAGAGTAGTTAAATGGCATGCTATTTTGGAAAGGACATTACTCCCGGATCTGAGTGATGTTGAAGTAGAAAACGCACTTACTACAGATGAGCGCGTAATGAATAAATTTGATCAACTTCATTTCTTAATGGATAACCGTAAGGATCTATTGGAGAAAAATGAAATGTTGGAAGTTCCAGGTGTATTATCCTGGAAAGGAAACAAGCCTAAATACTATGAAGATTATGACAAATCGTTGTCTACTCCTATAGATCTCAGGTTTGAGTTAGGTGTTAATCCTGAAACTGGTAAAGACAGCCTCTCTATAGCACCGTTCGGAAGAAGAGAATATTTGAGGGATATTCTCATTGAACTTACTGATATTGATACTATCAGCAGTATGCTTAAGTCTCTTCGTGAGAAGCAAACAGTAAAAGAGTTTATTGATAAACTCGGCGGAATTATCAAATTCATCAAAGAACCACACTACATTGATTTTAGTGAATCTTTGATATTTGTGACTGGTAATCTGGATGAAGCTTTTGATGTTGCGGGAGAACTTGATCCAGATGTAGATGCTGATCTCTATCACAAGATCACTTCACAGGTAAATATAACTGATATTAAATCAGCTCTTTTGACTAGGTTTAATGCCTCTCAAGTTGCAAGGTTGGGTAATAATCCGATTATCTACCCATCATTCTCAAAGGAAACCTTTAGGAAACTTATAAATAGGTATATCAAAAGAGATTTTGATAAATACAGTAGTGCTTCTGGAATAAAACTAACCCATGATTCATCATTAGTGGATATGATTTATTCAGAAGGTGTATTCCCGACACAAGGCGCTAGAACAATTAGATCTACCGTAGACTCATTGGGCGTTGTATTCTCAAGAATAGAACACTTAGAGAGTACAGAATCAGGAAAGATTGTGGAAATTAATGTATCCGCAAAACCTGAAAAGGGAGAAAAATTTAATTGCAACAAAGCGATAATTAAACTCATGTTGACTGTTATAGAGGATGGAGATATCTGTTCTATAGTCAAATTTGATACAATCGATTTTAAACTTGTATTGGGCTCTTTGAGAGACCCAGCTAAGGATAAAAATCGTTACAGTAAAGCAGTTCATGAAATAGCGCATGGCTTGGCTATGTTACTAGAGACTGGTAAATCTCCTTCTGGCATTATAACAACATCTTCTGCAAATTCTGGTGGTTTCTGCCTTAGGAATGTAGATGTTATTGATGGAAAGAAGAATGAAATAGAGTCTCCTGAAACAATAAAATCCAACACCAGAATAGCTTTGGCTGGTTGGGTTGCGGAGAGAGTTATGTTTGATGATAGCTCTTATCAACTACTTGGTAGTAGTGCAGATATTTCCAGTGTTTGGAATGAGATTTCTTATGCCTACTACAAAGGAGGTTTGAGAATCCCCGTTTCTTTCGGAGATGCTACACGTCCTGATGGAGTTCCCCTTGGTGTAAAAGACGACAGCCTCATGGATGTTGTTAAAGAGGAAATTAGGACTCAAGAAGAGAATATCAGAAAAACTCTTACTGAGTATAAAAAGATCATAGCATTTTTGGCTAAGGATTTGGCAGAGAAGGGTACATACTCTATGGATGAGTTCGACGAAGCCTTAAGAGTAAAAGCAAAAGAAGCCCTTCACAAATCTACACTGATTGACGGAAAAGATATTGTAGATAGATTTCTTGATTTAGTCAAGGAGAAAGAGGAGATGAGAATAACTCCCGAGAAAACACTTCAGAAATTGGATGAAGTGATTAACGAGCCTATAGAGGTTGAAAAGAAACCAGGCTTTTTTCAAAGAATATTGAAGAAATTTACAGATAACTTAGACTAGTTTATAGCTAAGAAAAATAAAAAATCAAGGATAGTTTAAACTATCCTTGATTTTCTTTTTGTTCGTAATTTTACTACTTTCTTTCAAATGATTTCCATTCGAGAAGTTTTATTGCATTATTGAAGTCACTGATTTTAGTCTTATCTCTAGAGAATTTCTCCTGAGTAAAATCCAACTTATCTACTGGCTTTGGATGATTCAAGTCTACATCACTCAAATTATACTCAGCTAATGGGGTAAGCCACATTTCATTATTAGTTCCCTCAATTTTGAATACAACAAAGGTATTAGGTGTCCAAAGTACATCTACCAAACAACCAGGGGCGAATTTATACTTAGTCCATCTAATGGAATTTCTAAGATAAATTATAACACTCTTCTGGGGATCTGTTGAATAAGGGTTGAGTGTGAATCTAGGAAATTCACCTTCCTTATTCTGGTATACTTCAAATCTTTTCTCTGGAGAAGCACCCTCATTTTCTGCTTTGAACTTTTTAAGCATCTCATTAACAGAATCCAAGGCCATCTTATCCAACTCTGCACCTTCTGTTGATTCGTTATCTTTAATGCTGAAATTAAAGATCTTCAAATCATTAAACTTATAGCCCATCAACTCTTTTCTTGTAGGCATCTTATCCTTCTTTCCATTAAATGGAAGGTTCTCACTCACCAATTTAAGGGAGAGTGTAGGGCGGGATTGATCATCAATACCAGGAGAATAAACCTGATAAGCCAAGTAATTAGAGAGCCTGTTGTTCTCTAGATAAAAGGGATATACTTTACTGTACATACCTGTTGTAATTGTTTTTGTTTTTTCCATGTTGTTATTTTATTAGGAAAATTAGACAAAAAAGTGGATTAACACAAAGCTCTAATCCATTAAGCTCATACATAAGGATTGAATGGTAGAATAATAGCAAAAGATTGATTTTGAGAATAAAAAAAAGAACCTTATAGATTTTCACTATAAGGTTCTCAATTGCGCGATTCTAGTATTAGTATCGCTCCTTAGAAACTTTCCAGAAGTTTTCCAATCTCGTCATGAACGAGCTTTTGGTACTTCGGACAAGTCTCCATGAGCTGCTGGTGTGTTCCAACACCAGCGAATTTACCATCATCGCCCATTACGTAAATACGGTCGGCATTTGTTGTAATAGCCAACCTATGGGCGATATTGATGATCATGCGGTCCTTAAACCACTCACTTTGCTTAAGGTTGTCAAATACCTTAAGCTGAGTCTCCGGATCGAGAGCCGAAGTTGCCTCATCCATTACCAGGATGACAGCCTTTTGCATAAGGCTGACTGCGAGGCAAACCCTCTGTTTCTCTCCATCCGAGAGTTTTTGGCCTTTTTCACTGATGTCAGTGTTAAAGCCTTTGGGCAAACTCTCTATGAATTCGAGACAGCCAGCAATCCTGCAGCACTCCCTCATAAATTCATAGTCGAATTTATCCCTGCTAACAGTAGCAAGGAATTGGTCCAGAATGGTTCCCGTCAATGGGGTATTCCTGGCCGAGACAAGTGAAAAGATCCCTGGGAGACAATCCTCAGAAAGGTCTTTTATGCTTATTCCGTTAAGAAGGATTTCTCCTCCCCAACCTGTACGTAAGCCTAAAAGACACCTTATAAAGGTTGTCTTTCCAGAACCCGATCCTCCGACAATGGCAATATTCTCTCCCATATTCATGGTACAAGATATGCCATTGAGGACCGTTTTCTTTTCCAACTCTTTTCCGTTTTTATCTTTCTTACTATAACCGTAAGTCAGATCTTTGACTTCAAGAGTCTTCACGTCCTTTGCAGGGATGTAAACCTTGCCGTATTGGCGTTCACCGAGGTTGAGAACTTCCTCAATCCTCTTTACTGTGACAGCCATTTGGGGGAGTTCATATCCAATGAACTCCAATACACTACTCTCCATGTCGTCAATGTAAGACCTAAACATGAAGAGAGTGTAGAGCTCTCCGAGTGTCATTCCCCCATAGACAACTTGATAGAAACCTATCAAGTAATAGATGCCCTTAACGAAAGACGTCTGGACATCCATTTTAATCCCGAAGAGGGTATTAGCCCACACTTCGAGATTCCTGGACTTCTGTGACAATCTACTTGTCACATTGATTCTTTCTTTTACTGCATCAAAGGCTCCAGATGTATGAACCTCTTCTACTCTATCGAAAGAATCCTTGACGGCTTGGTTACAGTCGTCATTTCTCCTTTTGTGAATTTCATCCAACTTCATCTCAGTTGGAATGTAATTCTTCATCTTGAGATAAGCCAAGACAAAGTCTACGGCAATCAAGATGAGGAATGCAGGGTGTACCATAGCCGCAAAAATAGCGGCCAAGATACCAGTCACCAATCTAACCAAGTAGAAAGGTATACGTCTGATGAAGTCCCTGATATCAGAAACTTCCTTAATTCTTCCCCTAACTGACTCTACGGTCAGAACGAGGAAGATCTCAGGGACTGCACGCTCCACCTTGTTACAGATGGTGTTTTTGAATTCCCTAAGGAGCCAACCCAAGCGAGCGCTCAGGTCGTAGTTTACCAAATGTGCCAACGCACACTTGATTCCTTGGACCACAGCAATGCCTACTGAGATCCACAAGAGGGTATTGAAGATATCCTCTTCAGGGTTAGTGAGAAGGTCGAATGCCCAACCTTCCACTTTTTTCAATCCTATCCCGTAAAGGGACAGAACAAAGGTTGCACCCAGGAGCAACCAGATCCTTCCGCCGAACGTCCTGAATAACGGGCGGAAGAATCCCCAGATTCTTTTTAGATCTTCGGAGGTGAATCCGGGGTCACCTCCTTTTTTTCGTTTGCTCATGATATTTACAAACTATGAATTTAGTAGTGGAAGTACTAAACTCGATTAAACAAACTACCTTCCACGTAGTATAGAATCGCGCAATTTAAAAAATTAATAGAACATCATAGGAATAAAATCCTACAACGTTCTTGAGTTTTTTTTTAAATAATGCGCTTTCAATAATAAGGGTTTGAAGAAATGAGAACTGGAAACCTTGATTTTCTTACTTCTGATATAAAAACACAAAAATTATGAATATAATAGATTACTTAAAAGAACTTGGCATAGATTATGTGCCAGGGATCGTAGTAAGGGTAATGGCTTGGCAGGCAAACTCAAGCTCAGACCACACAGCATGGTTATCTGGACTACCTTTACCTGAGAGGTTAAATCTTGATGATTATCCGCAGTTGAAAAAAAGGACTATTAATAATGTTCTTTATGTAGAGACTACGAACATTGATGACTACCTCAATAAGGCAGGGTTTTTCTTTTCAGAAGACCACTATACTATTATCAATAAGATAAACTACGCAATATCCTTAGCTTGTTACGGAGGTGGGTATTCCAATTCTCTTTATTCACCTAAATCATTTATGTTCAGGAATAAGAGAGAATTAGAGGAATCCAAAAGAATACTCATTAAATACTACACTACATTTACAAAGCCAGTTAGACTTGCATTAATCAAGTATTTTGGGTTTGATAATGTAGAGTTTTCCTTTGATAAGATCGTGAAAATAATGCTTAGTATCGATGATCCTGATCCAAAGGAGGTATATAAGGTATTGGTTCACTCCGGATTGTATAGTGTAAATGATTCAGACCTATACGAGGCAATAAAGGTTAAAAAGTCTATAGACCTACAGGAATTGTTTGATATAGAAAGTATAGATGGTAACTGCTCTGATAGCATGGAGAACAACATCTATGAAAGCGAGGAAACCTTAGCTGATTTTCTATTCAGCAGTATGTCAGAAGTATTCCCATATCATGAAGGTAGTGACGATGAGGTACTTGATGCTGTTAAGAGTAACGGCCTGGTCGTATTTGATGAGGATACTGATGATTCTGTTAAATTATCCTGCAAGGCATTAATTCGCGATATTGAGTTGAATGAGCTTAAAGATGTAGTAATATCCAGAAAAACATCATTAAGCAATAACATCTTTGAGGACATCTACAAATTAATGACTGATATGTCTGAAAAGGGTAATAGTATAAGGGATCCAAAAACTGGTAAAATAATAGACAGATACCAGAATTTGGTAAATCGTTGGAATGCAAATCCGAAGTTTGTCTTCGAGCCTGATACAAAGTTACCTGTAATAAGGGCATATTACATGAAAAATAATGGTGAATATATTAACCAGAATAATACAAGTGACTTTACTACTCATGGCATATCTGAATTTGAAGACGATGTTATTACAGCAAGCACCTATTCATCTAGTGGTGGTTTAACAGATATCAGTGGTAAATTACTTGCATGTTTTCTCCAGTGCTATATTCCAGAAGATACTGAAAAGGTCAGAAAAGTAGTAAATAGGTTGAATCCGTTAATTACAAATCAGTGGCTTTCCTACAAGAGTAAAGATTCTTCTGAAATAGCTAAAAAGAGTAGGAAGGATATTTCGAATGAATTCTACGATTACTTGTGTAGGAATTTGATTAATGTAGGTGATGTATTCCAGAGAACCGGAGTAGCAGGTGAGGTTCTTTGTGATATGATAGATATAAACAATCCAGATCATTTCACAAAAGAAGAGATAAACGGCTATACTTACTACTGGATTAAGTTATCTTCATTTATCGATCTATTTAGACAGTACCAGAACGATATCGACACTGAATATGTAAAATTCTGTGCTGTGCTTTTCGTTCTCAATGATGTACTTGGCTCTGATTGGATTGACAAGTTGATTTACACGATTCCCGTAGAAATTGAACATAACATAAATAAATAAATAAATAATATGGACACAATATATCCAATAACGAAGAATCTCTATAAGAAGGTAATTGGTGAGGGTATTCACGATAGGGAGCTGGTATTAACTGTAAAAGAAGGAATTAGATATTACAATAAAGCAGCGGCCGCCTCGAATAGCCCTAGATTTGACTTGACTGAGATGGAGGGTGTAGGGTATTTTATTATAAAGTATCCTGAAATTGAAATTCCGATAGCTCTATTTAATGGTTCAGGTTCATATCTAAACAATAGATCAACCTGTTATTCAGGTGCTTATATAGAGAAAAAGTATCATGAATATATAGATAGAATAAAGGAAACAATCTCAGACCCAGACAACTTTTCACTCTCAGATTGGCAGGTAATACGACTCTCAGATTCACCTAAAAAGTATAGACGGAATGTTATACATAGAATAAAATCCGTTGTATATGAGTGCGGAAGTACTACATACTCCCCACTAAATAACAATGTGGAGGGTGAATTTGAGGTAGTAAATAAAAACCATCCAAAAGAGGTTTTGAATTTCTCCTTAGATGATGGGGAAATAATCTTTGATGAGATGGAACCAACACCAGTGAATCTGTCTACGGTAGTGGATAAGTTGAGATTTTTGTTGATAGTGTTAAATTTTAATCCAAAAATAATAACTAGATAATGGGTAGGACAAAATCGGTAAATAAACTACCTGAGACACTGGTTCAAGCATTAAAGGATTCGGCTAGTAGGGTTAATCAAACTCTCTCAAATTACGAGCAAGATTATATCTCTGCTACTCGAACCTCTAATGGTATTGATAAAGAACCGTGTAATAGTCTACAGGATTTTGTAGAAATCAGGTTTAACAGAGAGTGCTTGGAAATTCCTGAGCTAAAAGAACCATTGGAAATGTGCAACGGTCACCTCTTTATATGTAGGGAACTAGAAAATGCAGATCCAAAAACAAGAAGGTTTGATCATGCAATAATTTCCCTCATAGAAGAGGGGGATATCGACTCTGAAGTTGACAAGATTATAAAGAAAAGAGACGATATCAACATTGGGGTAGATGTTATTAGAAGACAATATCCCGAACTTATAGAAGAATTAACAAGTTCTCTGAAAAAAGGCATGACATTGGCAAAAGCTGTGTTGAAGGATTGTACTAAATTTAAGTTCAATTCTGTAAAAAGAAAAATAAAATTAACAAACGAAAAAAATAAAAAGTTGTAAATAATGAAAAATTTAAACAATGATTTATTTATACCTACAACAATCGTAGGTTATCTATTTCCGGATGTATCAGGTAATGGAACAGTTGTATTGACTCCGGATTGGCGAATTGATAAAGTTCAAGAGGAATACAACAAAGGAATTACTAACAAGGAGACTAAAAAATGTTTAGCAGAGGCTCCTAAAGTATTTAACAACTACAACTTTCCAATCAAAGTTGACAAAGTTAGTAAGCAGGTTTATGTAAAACTAGATCCGACAATGGACTGGGTAAAGTGTGTCTTCGATAAAAGTAATGACTCTGTAGCCAGCTGTTTTAACGAAAAATTACTTGATTTGGTTCTTAATACAGAGCCAATCCCTGGTGATGAAGTAGTTTATAAGGATGAATTTAGCTTTGCATTCTCTCCTAATTATCCAGGAGTACCCTTCCCTGTAAGTCAGCGTTCAGTTAATTACGGGGATTACGTAAGGAAAGGAAGTAAACAGATGATGTTTACAACTGCCTCACTTTATGGTACAAAGAGAACTAAAAACTGGAAAGTAGGTCACAAATACGTAGACAATTTGGGCAATTCCTATTCGATTGTAGGAGAATTTGAGATGGACAGTGTAGTAAAAGACCTCTTGATTAAATGTCTTGAGTCAGAAAAAGCGACTAAGAAATATCAAAGTAATGAAAGAGACTTTATTACAACAGTAGTAGAGATCCTAAACGGATCCCCTGTAGCTCCTATAACAGCTACAAGCTCTTCTAAGGTATTCTTGTATGTAAAGGATATTGAAATGGATTTCTCAACTATTAATGAGAGAGGTGTAGATGTCTATGACACTATGGAAGGTCCTACTATACAAATACTTCCAGTAGAGAAAATAGGAACAGCTTATGATCTCGGTGAAGTATTTAGTGATGAAGTTAGGGCTAAAACACCTATAGATATTCGTAAGATAGCGGAAAACACAAGAAAGTGTTTTAAGTTTGGGGAATTTAGCGACCCTGAATCCTTCCCTGTAATTCCTTTAATGTCTGGATCTTATAACTCTATCGTAGAAAATTTGATCTATGTTTCTGCATTGATTGATCCTGTACTCGGTACGGAGATTCCAGAAACAAAAGACATGTTGAAGGAGGTACTTGAGGAGAGACTGAGGGAGTGTCTCTTGCTTAATGTAGATGACATTGACCCGAGGGTTAGCTTCACTAGCTCGATATCTACTATGGATATGTTGAAAAAAGCATCTATATTTGTAAGTAGAATTTTGAAGTATAGCGGCTTTTTTGAAGACGCTATGAAGTACATATCCTCATTCCTTTCATTCAAGGACCTTTTTGAAAAGGTAAAGAATGAGATAAAGGTTCCCCAGGATTATATTTTCAGTTCTTGGGAAAACTATTCAAGGTATGTAAACTACTCTACATTGCCGTACCTATTCTTTGATGCACTGCAGATAAGAGTTGAGGTGGATGATAAAATAATTCACAAACAATTCGAACTCCCTGAAAAAGAAAAGGTGAAATTAGGTATAGGACTTTCTAACGTAATAGAGGGTATTGTAAGTAGAGCACTGATCTTCAACGGTGTAGGTGTTCAATCCTATTCAGTACAATACCATTATAACGGTAAGGATAAGATAGAGGATAGAATCTCTATGATTATCACTTTCAATGATATTAAAAAGTATTGTGGTGAGGACGGCATAAATGATGCTGTAAAGTGTGATATTCTCTCTAATAAATTCTACAAACTTTCTTTGAATATATTAGTTTGTGAAAAGAAAGAGGAGGTGTAGATTATGAAGAATGGAACTATTCTCAAGGAAGGGGTCATTAAAGAGACTCATGGATATGGGGTATTTCTAGTAGAGCTAGATAACGGGCATACCTGTAATTGCAAAGTATCGGGGAAAATGTCCAATGCGAAAATCAACGTAATGGTTGGTGATAGAGTTGAGGTTGAGATGTCTGTTTATGACCTTAACAACGGCAGAATCGTTCGTAGAATAACCGGACGAACCAGGCCATCAACACCCCAGAAAAAGAAAAAATAATTAGAGAAGAAAATAAAAAAGAAGACAATTCAGAAATGAATTGTCTTCTTTTTTTTTATCTCCTTTAATAGAGTTAAAAGAGATTAACCGGTAATGGCTGTGAGGCCATCCTCGAGTCTCCTTGTTTCAATTTCAAGGGACTCTATTTTTTCATTCTTTTCTTGAATGATTTTATTTGACAAACCAACTGCCCTTTCAAGGACATAGTTATCAATCAAAAGCTTCCTGACTTTTGAAGGATCTTTTACATACTCTTCAACGAGCCTGTCTATTCTTTCAGACTCACGTTTAGTGATTCTGACAGATACTTTCCTACCTGAAAGGGTAGGTTTTACTTTATCCATCAAGAAGCAACCTCCTGAAATTCTCTTGTTTTTGAGGATTTCTTTGGCTTTCTTAATTTCCTCCACGTCGTCATAATCTACGACGAGATATGTTGTTGAGAAAGGTGACCAGTCTCTACTGTACCTTTCGTATCTGCTATTGATTATTTTATCAATAGCTTTCTCATCCTTCTCCTCAATTCTGGCATTCAAACCAAGACTCGAGAACAAGTACGGGAAAGTTTGGAAGGGGTTTTCATTATAAACCCTATCGTCCTTGCCTTTGAGTTTGGCAATATTTACTCCCATTGTGATGAGAGAGATCTTAGAGAACGGGATTTTTGTCTCTCCTGTCTCCTCGATATAAGTCAAGAGTCGGTTAATACCGTCCCTTATGGCTGACTGGCTAACATTAATTTGACCAGTACCGAAGCCTTTTACATTGAGCTTCGTTTTATCAGCCCAATCATTAATCAATACATTATCAAAAACTAATGTACCATTCTGGAGAACTTTTACTTTATCTCCATAGGCATATCTAATCCTATTAAGGAGAGACTTCAAAAAATCCCTCTCACAATCAGAGAGTTTTGAATAAACTCCTACTCTGCCGTTGGAAATAAATTCAACGACACTTTTCAAAGTCACCTTAGATGGCAACTTTCTTTTTACTTTGCCTTTTGTTACAAATCCAGGAAAGGCAAACAGAACCTGGCTAAGTGTTTTCTTCATAATATGAAATATTTTTTGTTAAAAAATCGTGAAAAATAAAAGAGAATAATATAAACTTGAATACGTTTATATTACTCTCCTTTATAAGGATTTTAGAGGTTATTAACATGTAATGCAGAATCCGGTTACGGTTAGTATATAAAATACTACAATCCAAATCCAATCAATACTCTTAAACCTTTCTGGGTGAAAATATCCAGATAGTACATTAAAGATAATCGCTACCATCCAATATTTACCACAATTTGAATTTGTAAAGAAATCCTTGAATGACAAACTACCATCATAAGGAATTACATTAAACAAACTCAATAAAATATAAAACAGAAATGCTGTATTAAGTAGTACGGCAATCCTCTTTGTTACTTGTGTAATAAATTCTTTTACACTACTTTTTAACTCTATTCTTTTCATGATTTTTTACTTAAGTTATTAATAATCAGTACTCTTTTTGTTAATTCTCAATAAATAGGGCTTGAAATTCTTATAGGAGATATTTAATAAATTTATTAATGATATATAAATATGAAAATTACTGAAAAACAGTTAATGGAAGGGGAATATAATATTCCGGATAAGGTAGTAATTTCCCTCCCATCTAACGAAGGTGAATTCAAAAAATACAAAGAATCCTGTTTGAAAGACGCTAGGAATGCAAAAACTAGATCTCACTTAGGAGATAAACCATCCATTTATAAGGGTGAGGTTGAGTATCCGTCTTTTGAAGAGGCTGAAATTCCGACTGTTGTATTTCTAAATCCGACAAGTGTTTATAATTATAACTGTGTTGTAAAGAGAAATACTGCAGCTAATGGATTATTAAAACAACTGAATAACACGGCAAGGAATATATGTGAATTGACTAGTATAGAAATCGAAAATAAAAGTTGGGAGGTTATAAAAGTAATATCACCTGACATTTATTCAGAATTCACTATTCCTAGAAGTATAGGCCTCTCTACAAGAGGTGGTGTATATTTGCAGGTAAATCACCCAGAACTAGCAAGGGAAACAGAGAGATTGGGATATTGTGTAGATAATATATGCTTTATAATTTGCGTAAAGAATGATGATTTCATTAATTATCTTGTAGATCACTCAAATAATTTGCTATTTGATAGAATGAATAGTAAATTTAGATTTATCGACGTATCTGTGGATAATTACTTTACCGTAGATAGCCGTATTATCAATCCCTACAGTGAATTTATCTCTGAAGAGGATTACCAAGCTCGTAAAGATTCATTATATAAACTGGCTATTGGAATTGGAAAATCAAAAAATATTCTTGATTTACGTGACCAATATAAGCCTGGACATTTGTATAAATTCACGACTACTAATAAAAATTTGAATGTAGGTAATGGATATAACGGTTCATTCTTCCTATTGTATATAGGTAAGATTGGTCTATTTAACTACATATCATCTACTTATGGAAAGCACTCCACACTGTTCTGTAATAATTTTATAGACATGTTCGATACGGGAGAGTTTAGTAATTGGACTACTGACCCTGAGAAAATACCTATACTCGGAAGTAAAACTTCTGAGGTATGGGGTGAGTTGAATATTCCAGTAGATGTATTTATACCCCTCTCTCGTAGAGGCTATAGAAATTCATGCAAAGGTAGATTAATAGAAAAATCACTAATTCAAGGAAGACCGCTAACAGAGACTGAGCTGTACAAACATGAAGGGGAAATTTTCAGACTAGCCACCAAAATTAGGGAATATGGCGATAAGAAAATTGACTATAATGTAATTTCTAATCTCCTCCCTGAAGGAATTACTGACGTAAATGAGCAGGAATTAGGTGAGATTGTAGATGAAGAACTTACACCAAGGTTTATAGTACTGCCGTCAGTTGGGTTACTTTCACCTAAGAAGAAAAATATATTAGAGGAAAGTATTAACAAGTGTGACTCAAAGCGTACAACATATGAAACAGAGTGGAAGACTTCTTATAGACATTTCGTAGATGTAATAGATACCGGTAAATATATAACTTTCAATTCACCTACTCAAAGTATTATGAAGAATCTGATACTTGAGGCTGAGGGTAAAATAAAGAATTATAATTACTTCACTATTTCTGAAAACTACGAAAGAACCTATAATAATACATACCCAGGATTGAGGAAGAATATAGGTATAGACTCTTATGACCTCTTTACAGAGGAAGAATTAGATAAAATGGATAAGGAAATTTTAGGTAATCTTAAAAACAATTTATCTAATTTAATTCTGACAATCCTCCTCTCATACAGTACTGGTTTTTTGAGTTATAGAATTTCTAACTCTACTTACTGGAATAAATTCTCTGAATCACCCTTTCAACCGGAATATGATAAAGTATCTGGTATGTTGGGTGAGATTGAGAAAGCAGTACCTTTAGTTTATAATACATGTCCTGTTAGTGAAAGGCCAGATAGGGTTGATATGTATAAAATGCATACGTTTGAACCAAAAACTCTCAAAAGAAATTTGTTAGATACTATTATTAACATTATAACAAATGGAAGTAGTAGAGAATTGGAACGTAGAAGAGTAGGTATCGATTACATAATAAAAAAGTATAAACTCACAGAAAAAGATTTTAAGAAATGCGAAGTTTACCTAAAGTAGGTGTAAAAAGGCCGTATTTGTGTGAAACTGACTTATTCTTTGATAAGTTAAACTTCATTACATTTACAGAAGAGGTTATAGAAGTTTTTGTTAATTTAATTAATAAATACAAAAACGGGGATAAGATTACTATTCAACAGAGAAAATGTCTAGACACAGTACTTAGTCCGAACTTCTATAACCAAAAGAAGAATACATTTTATGTACAGGGGTATTTAATCGACAGTCTATTTGACTTGAATAATGAAGAGAATTTGCATACAATAGAAAATAAGTTACTCTCAAATCAAGGGATGAATATGACTGATACTCAGTTGAAAAATTTTAAGAAATCAAATAAACTGAGTAACCTTACAAAAATTACTTCTGTAGATAATAAAAATATCTCACTCGGTGTAATACATTCAACTGGAAATGACTACGATCCTAGGATATTCTTTGAGATAGATATGCCAGGTATTAACAAAACCACAATAAATGGCATAAATATTTCATATGCAATTCCTTTAATGGATAATTGCCTTGACTATATAATCTCAAATACTACACTTGGTACCGATAGAACTAGTGGAAATTTCAGGTTATACAGGGCAACCCCTCCACCAGTTGAATTAAGGTACGAGTACAAAAACAGTAGGTATAGTTGGGATAATGCTAATCTCAGTAAATTTGATTACAAACCTATAACTGAGAGTGATTATCAAATACTGGTTGCAGAAAAAGAGTTTCCCAGAATAAAAAAGAAAGGGGAAATGTATTCTAATCCAGATAACTATGTAAATTCCATGGATACTTTAATTCCAGGTCATATCTACGTAGTCACTGAGATTAAGAATGCATTAGCAGACCCTGATAAAGCTCCAGAAAGTTATAACTACCTAGCCCAGTTCTTATATTTGGGAGAATTGAATACAAAAGATAAGCCAGACAATCAATGGAATTATACAAAGGAGACTAGTTACCTTTATAACAGTTTTGGTTATATTCCAGCTTATAGAGACGAGAGGGTAGATCGAAATGGAATGTTTGAGCTAAATTCATTCCATGGAGGCCCTAAAGATTACATATGTGATAAAAAATTAAAGGTCTTTATAAACATAGGTCAGTTGGCTAAATTCAAAACTCCCACTACTTATGCAATAGAAGAGGAGAAGTTGAATACTTGTGATAAATTTGTAGATACATTCACAGGAGATACGATTCCCGATATATTACGTCGTGTAGTTAATTGGAGTAACAATTTAAAAAGGAATAGCAGTGGAGATTGGCTTACGAACTACCTCAATGTAATGGTTCATTCAAGTTACTCAGATAGGTGTTCTTCTTTGATCTCAACTAATTCCCCAGCAATGATAACTGTGGTGGATAAGAATTTCATGTCGAAATCATATTATTCATCCTCTGTTAATGTACCATCTTTTATAGATTTAGGTGAATTATTTGATGGGAGTAAATTTGATTTTACAGAATTCTTCAACAAAATTACAGTAAAAACTCTCGAGGTATGTAAAGAGATTGGACTAGATTTTTATACTACTACAGATAGCTTAGTAGATACTATGACTGCAACTACAAGAACACCAAGAAGATTTACGTACCAGAACTTACCCTACCTATCCTGGGTTACTCCAGAACTCTATAATACAAATTTAGAGGTAAAGAAGGCAGTATTGGAGAGTTTGAAATGTGGCATAAAGGATGTTGCAGACCTAATCATGTTTGCAATTCCGAAACTATGGGAATACGAGAATAGTTCATATCACTATGGAATCCCACCTAAATACTATAACAGGACAAGCCATTTTGTCAAGAACGAATTACAGAAGAGGGATAATTTCTCGAAAATCATGGATACATTTACTTACAACATGGATGTATTCAGTAATGATTCTTGTGGAAATTTGAGATCGATTATTAGCTTGGCTCACGATAGCATGCTGAACAGTTCTAATTACAATGTGAATAGTGATTATGTAACTGGAATTATAATCCCATTGAGTAATAAAGATACTTGTGATAAATTTTGTGATATGATTCTTAACCTGAATAAAGTCTGGAAAGATATCAGATCAGACTGGGATAAAAAGGGTTATTACACAAGCAATAAAGGGGATTCTCAAAGATTCAGTGATTTTGTAAAAGATTTAAGAACAAGTTTACCTGAATTGAATACGGTTGTAAATACCTACTACAACTGGTTTGTAGATTATATTTATGATCTTTACAAAAATTTAGATCTTTACAAAAACTCAGAGTTGATGTGGATTGACAAATTCGATATCAAGAAGGAGGATTTACACGACTTAGTGTTGAGTAATTAAAAGAAGAATAAAAAATAGATAAGAGATTTTAGTTCTCTTATCTATTTTTTTTTATTGTTGCTGTTGTTGTTGATTAGGATCTTCTTGTAATATTGAAGGATCCAAACCAAACTGTTCAAATTGTTGAGCCAATTTAGCATTAACCATTTGTAGATACAACTCAATTGACCTTTCATTTATAATATTCTCAGTATTCGGGTCAATATCTCTAATCAAGTTCTGAATATAGGTCAAATAATTCTTCGGATCAAGGTACGGAGCACCCATATCAAGCATCTGCAAAGATCCCTGAAGGATTGCATTGATACTTTGAAGAAGACCATTTATAGACTCAGACTGGTTAATCTGGTTATTATACTCTACTGATGTCTTTTCGCTAATATGAAGTTTTATTAAGCTAGGGTCAATAGAGTCTGAATATATCTGTTCATAAAGGTTAAGTACTAAGTCTGTTACAGAACTTTTAATACCAGAGAGGAAACTAGCCACTCTAGAATTAGCACGTTCAGACTGTTGAAGAACCTGCCACTTAGAACCAGAAGATGAATCAGTCAAAGATACAGGTAGTCCAAGAGGTCCAAGAATAGCAGCCCTACATTGGTCAAGTGTCTGTAATATTTCTATATACTTATCACTCAATTTATCCAATGGCAACATTGAATTCTTTGAGGATAAAGAAGCACCGTAATCAGGTACAAATTTAGTACCTTGAGTCAAAGTATTTTCTATGAATGATATAGCATCAAACTGTGAGGTCAAGAAACTAGCTAATTCATTTGTATTATTAGTTAGTTTAGCTGCTCTTTTACAGAGCTCTGATGCTGCCTCTAATGGAATATTTTTATCAAACTGTAATAGAAATATCTGAACAGAGGAGAGATCCCTAAGAGAGATCAAGGATACGAGTAACTCCTTTATAACCAACTCTTTTACCTTCAAAAGCAATGAATAAAATAGTGGTTCAGAGGTAATATAAGATTCCTTAATCAAGATTTTATCTCTATTTTCCTTCCCTGTCTTAGCATCATCTATAGAAGCACCTTCTTTTAATATAAAATTGTTGTTATTTTTCTTGAAATCTGGTTGATGATGTTGAGGTTTTGTTGGAGCAGGTTTAAGAAAGTTAGTTATAGGATCATCTTTCTTTATTCTACCGTTATTATATTCTATTTTATCTGCTAAATCATTAACAAGTCTAAGATCATGGTTTGCAAGATAGATAACATTCTTTTTCGGAACTTCTATAACAACTCCACCTTCACCTTTGGCTAGGTAGATTTCATCCATCTCACCACTACCGTCTGTTTTTCTTTTCTTCTTTTGAATAACAGATACTGGATCTACTAATTCCTCAAGCCTAAATTTCAAGTGACCTGATTCATCGTGACTTGTAGCTAATAGTGCATAATACTGTCCATAGAATACAAAATCCTGTATATGATTCTTTATAAAATCAAATATTCTTATATCTTTTGTCAAAATTTGGTTAATACGATCTGTAACTACTTGATTATTTGAACCATCTTCATTCAATATAGTTACAATCTGACTACCACCACCTTCATCTGATAGGAAGTTTACGATATAATCTGCAAAAAAGTTTGTTGCTAGTTTAGTGATGTCAAGTAGTTGGTATCCTTTTAATTCCAACAATCTCTCATAATAACCAGAAATAAGGTTAGAAGCATTTGCATTACCAAGCAACGGGGATTTTCTATCTATCTCAAATAGTTTATTACCATTTGACGTACCTATTGCTGTATAACCTTTTTTGTTGTATATATTACTTCTAATTGGTATTCTGCTGTTTACACCAGACATAAAAATACCAAATATTTTCTGAAAAAGATTTAATGGTTGTGATTGATTTGTGTTTGTATTATTTTCCATAACTAAATATATTAAATAAAAAAAAACGAAAGACAATATAACTCAAAAAAAGTCAATTGTCTTTCGTACAAAAATGACAAAACTTGTGATCTCTGAAGGATTCGAACCTTCGACCAACAGCTTAGAAGGCTGATGCTCTATCCGGCTGAGCTAAGAGACCAATTCACACCTCAGATTCCCCAGACATGTGCTAATGCCAAATGCCGACAACTACAATAAACCCTATCGTATAGCACCGCCTAAGTCTATTGCATTTTTTCACAAGTAATTCTCTTACTGCGGTTGTTTATTTATCTATTTGTCGGTAGAATAAGTTAATTATCTATTACAAAAATAGTATATTAACAGAGGCTTGATGGTAACAGTGCAGAATCTTCGTCGGTTAATTCCCTATATTATGCACCTAGCTAGAATCACATATTAATCTTCTCGTCTGTGCTTCATCTGCCTTTAGAAGCTTTGATGAGGTTTAGATTCCCCAACTACCCTCACCCCTAAATAGAGATCACCTCCCTAAATAGTAATCTAGACGTAAAGTACGTAATTCTTTTATACCAACTTTTCATGACCACTGCCAATCCCATACTGCAGCACGCTCAACTGAAGTACCCCTACGGATGGGCAGTCATGACTGAGGCACCAGTTGCTACTGTATTTACTAATTCCGTTAAGCTATCACGGAGGGATTATGACACACTTAGTCACTTCAGGCTCGTCGTATACGGCTTTTTAAAAGGGGAAATTACTTGTAAGCGTCCCGGGGGATGGCTATTTCATAACTCCAGGCCGTACCTACTGTTTCCACCGTAGATGGCAACTCTTTAGAGGATGACTTTCCAGGCCAACCTTTGTGAGTTATCTTTGATGTGTTTTTTTTTGTACTCAGGTTGGGAATCGAACCCAAGACTACTAGATCCACAATCTAGCGTTCTACCACTGAACTACCTGAGAATCAATTATTTAGGTCTGGGTGGGGAGGTTCGAACTCCCGACTTTTTGCTCCCAAAGCAAACACGCTACCAACTGCGCTACACCCAGATTTTAATTATTTCTTTTTCATAACTTCGTATATTCGATATATAAAAGCACCTACGAATATACCTATAAGAATTCCCGTTATCATTTTTGTTTTTATTTTTTGTTGTTTATTTTTATCTTGATATCTCCCTCTTCATCTATTTCGATGGAGAAGTTTTTAGAGGTAAATCTATCAACCTCATTTTCAACCTCAAAATATATTGAATATTCTTTCATTATATCTTTGAAGGTGTCTTTAAGCTGTTTTTCAGCTTGATATACGTCCTGTGCTACCATGTTTTTATAATTTTAGGAAATAAAAAGTTGGCTGAACTGGACTTGAACCAGTGACCCCCGCCTTATCAGGGCGATGCTCTGACCAACTGAGCTACCAGCCAATATGTATTTTTAATCTATTGTTTTTTATAAATCTAGATTACTATTATCTTTACTGTCTTTGTATAAATACATTACAATAATAACAGCTAGAACAAGTAATACTATTCCCAAACCTAATACTATATTTGGGTGATTGCTAACCCAGTCACCTACCCTATAAATCCAGCTATCTAATTCTTGATCTTTTGGTGCTGAATATTCATAGACTCCAGGTGGACAGGTAGTGATTAATTCCGCTTCCTCCATTTTTAGTTATTTATTAATTGTCTCTATTTACTAAGGCGGAGGGTACAGGATTCGAACCTGTGGACCGCTCATCGCGGTCGGCGGTTTAGCAAACCGCTGCATTCGGCCACTCTGCCAACCCTCCAAAAATAAAACCATAGAGACAGTGGGAAGGGGAGGAGTCGAACCTCCTTGGCTGGATTTTCAGTCCAGTGCACTGACCACCAGTGCTACCTCCCCAAATTGACCGAGAAAGGGGATTTCTCGATCCAAATAACCTATTAAAATATGCGAACGAAACGGATAGAGCACGGGGCCGGACTCGAACCGGCGAATAAACGGTTTTGCAGACCGTCGGCTTAGCCACTCACCCACCCGTGCTAATATATACTAAATTCTATCTAAGATAAATCTAGCTACAACCTCAATACAGTTGAGGACCAACAAAATTCTCAGTATAAATACTTCGACTTTGTTAATTTTCTTCAAATCTTCAAATGAAGAATTGATTTTAGCTTTTTCATTTTCATCCTCAGTACTCTTGAGGAGAATATCTTTAAGATATTTTTTAATCTCAAAGAGACCTTCAATTAACAGTATAATAACTGTCAATACTGAAATCAGAATGATGTTACTTTGCATTTTTTTTGTTGTGTTTTTAGTTATTAATAATTGAAGTATCTTTAGTAAGGTGTTTCCATAATAGCCCCATCATCGTCTTTGCCTTCCACATTAGGGGATTTATTACTCCTTACGTATGCATATATAAGCGCTCTTTATCGAGAAAGTCTAAGCTACCCAGGCTATCGGGCGGGTTACGTGTCCTACGTCTCTTATATACACTTCAAAATACTTCAAATTTTGAGCCGGAAGAGGGGCTCGAACCCACGACCAGCTGATTACAAATCAGCTGCTCTACCAACTGAGCTATTCCGGCATTTTAAATGAACCCGATAGGTACAGTTTCGGATTCGTGAGATCTTTTTTACTACGACCTGTGTCATACCTCACAGGCGACTAAGCGTCCACTTAGTCATTCGTTGGCGGCAAAGAACTAACCTTGATCTCTTAGGTTAATTCCAGTTGCCCTAGGCTGCCGCTTTTAAAGCGTTGACCCGGAGGGATTCGAACCCCCACTACAAGAACCAAAATCTTGGGTGCTACCATTACACCACGGGTCAATAATGTATAAGATCAACTAGGATTGATTATTCTAATTGTCTCGAAAGTTGATCTTATTCATCTTTACTTTGATAGAACTTTATCTATCCAATCATTTATAAAGATTTCGAGGGTTTTCGTATACCCCTTTATTTCGTTCATAAATGTTATTTTGTCAATTACTTGCATGTCTCTAAGGTTAAGGGCTTCGTCTATATCAAGCCTCCAAGTTTGCCATCCCTTAAAATAAACCTCTGCTAATTCAGGGGATTCTTTATCGGTACAGATGTAAAAGTTCAAACCAGTTAACCAAACATCATTTGATTCTTCCTCTATACTTTGGCGTTCTACATACAAGTAATCTTTGCCTAATCCTACAGATTTAACTAAACATTTGCCATCAAGATTAATACCTGAATACTTTACTTTCTCAATTTCTTTTTTGATATCAGCTGCCTCTTGATAACAAGCATTTAATTTTTCAGTGAGTATACTTAACTTTTTCTTATCCATCTTTTTCTGGATTTTCTATAGCATTAACAAATTTATTTATCCAGCCATCAATAAAGGATTCTATTGTTTTTGTATATTTCTTTACCTCGGCTATAAACGTATCCTTGTCAATCTCCTTTAGCTTTTTATTAGTATTTAAGTTAAGAAAATCATCCATAGAGAATGTCCAGGTGTAATTCCCACTAAAGAATACCTCTGCAGCATCAGAGTAGTTAGGGTTATCCATCATATAGAAAGTCAGTCCAGTCAACATTACTTCTTTTCTACCTCTAACTTCAGTAATTTGTTGACTTTCAACTATCATATAATCATTGAAAGGGGCACCATAACCACTAGATCTAGCTACAAATTTCCTTTCAAAATTAATACCTTCAAGCTTAAGTTTATCGATTTTATCTCTCAATTCCCAAGCCTTGTCAACATACTTATCCCTAAGCTTTTCCAGTCTTTGGATCTCCTTCTCTTTTTCAGAGAGTTCAACCTTCTTTTTGCTCATTATTTTGTGGTTGTGGTTGAGGATTTGTATTTCTATCTACTTGAAGCTCGGCTAACCTTTCTCCAAGTCTGGTAATTTTCAAAGACATACACTCAAGATCTATTAATGATTCTTGATATTCTAAGTAACTAATCAATGCCTTTTCTGATTCAACTTCCCAAACTTTAGAATTTGTACCGTAATATCTCTCAAATGTGTTAGCTATTTCTCTAGCAACTCCAGCTTTTTTCTTGTTATCTACTACTTTATCCTGAAGTTCTACTTTATACCTAACGCATTCTTCAATCTTCTTTTTAAGCATCTCCTCATACTCTCGACGCTTAGCATCATTATCTTTCTGATCCATAGGTAATTTATATATTAAAGTGAATAAAAAAAGAGCGGGAGACGGGTCTCGAACCCGCAACCCTCTGCTTGGAAGGCAGATACTCTGCCAATTGAGCTACTCCCGCATACTTTTATATTTTTTCAAACGGCACAAATACGTCGTAACCGTCATCATCTTCGTAATGATTTATAGTATCATCATAATAGAATCCGAATTTATACCTCTTATATTCAAAAACCTTTCCATTCCATACAGCTTCACTTGTATTTCTACAAATCCCACTATATTTTTCACCTATAACCAAATCTTTTTTAGATATTGGCGTTGGTAGTATTTCCAGGTTCTTTCTTCTCTTGTAAATCTGAGCATTCAGATTTAGTTCTTGATTGTCCATTTTTCGAAAAAGCATCTAAAATGTTAAACATCAGTTGTCTTAATTCAGAATTTTTTACCTCTAATTCTAAAATTCTCTTCTCTAACTCTTTATCTCGTTCATGTCCAATAAAATCTACGAAAAGAATTAATAGAAAGAGAATTACGATTGAAAGAATAATCATTTTTGTTATGTTTTTTATATTTATAAATAGCATACCGAGATGGACTCGAACCACCAACCACTAGTTTTGGAGACTAGCGCTCTACCAATTGAACTACCGGTACGTGTCGACCTACGATTCGACAATATCTTAATCAATACTAAGAATTTTGAGGGAAAATTTCTCCCCTAATTTATATTTGAATGACCAAATTTTTCAAGATTCCACTTTTTTACTCTTTCTATTACATCAGGTGTCCCCGGTGTTCTATTTACTTTACTTTTCTTTTCTAAATCAATACCTATCTTTTTAGCATTTTCTTTTATCTTGCTATATAATTCAGGATCAATCCAGTTCTTAGAGAGAAGATCAGCATAGTTTCTGTTTGTATCAGTATCACCTAGAGGAGCTCTTGTCCATAATTTATACGGAGTATGCTCAGAAGCCTCTACAAAATCCAATGGAATTTTTGGGTCAAGGTACAATCTTTTTGTATTAGCTGTAATAGCACCATCTTCCCTAGCAACAACCCCTTTTAAATAATCCAACGGGAGTTGATCTCGATTGTATAAAACTTTCATTAAAGGAGTAGCATCATCGTTTTCTCTTAAAGATCTCACAATACCGAAATTAGCGCCTTTTCGACTTAGTAATTCCCCATTCTTATTTTGAAATGCATGTTCAATTTCATGAGCTATTGCGGTTCCTTTATTGCTTTTTAGGTGAAGCTCTGTACCTCGACAAAAAGGATCTTTTATAGTAGGGTCAATGATTATAGAAATACCATTATCTTCTGCGAGTTTTGCATACTTGTTGAAAAATTCTTTCCTAACTGATTCATCAGGTCTTGTGTTCCTCATCCTTAGATTTCTCTCCTTCTGAAGTTCATCACCTTTACTAATAAGTCTCTTAGTCTCGTTCTTATAATGTTCTTTTATAACATCCCATTCATCATCCAAGCACTTTTCCCATTCCTCGTTATTCCTTAATCTCTTTTTTACTAATTCAGTATCTTTTATCTTCTCCTTAGCTTCTTTAAACAGTTCATCTAGGTATTCACTCTTTGCCTTTCGAACACTATCAGCTACACCATAATATTTTGTTCTATATAATATCATAATTATCTACATTTTAATCTATTATCAAGATTTTTGTAAGAAAAAAGAAAATGAAGCAATCGTTTTATTGATTGCTTCATTTCTGAAAGATTCGTTTATATTGTTAAACTAACCTTCTTCAAGGAAGGATTTAAATCCTTCAAGACTTTGATATCCCTCGGAGAGAGGTAACCATAGCCGTCTGATCCAAACCAGTTGGAACATTCTTCCAACGTGGTGGTAAGTTCTAATTCCTCCACGGTTTTTGGAAGAATGAAATTAATTCCCTCATAGCTTAAGGGATCCTTTAAGATCAAATCATTCCATTTATTAACTGGAATGGTTATTTTTTTACCTCCTTCTTCAATAAAAGGACTACTCTCCCAAATAGAAGTGTGGGATTCAATAAATTCATCAATTCTTTCCTGATTGAAAAACTTACCTAAATTTTCCTTAAATTTAGGATCCGTATCCCACCTACCATAACGGAGTGTCGGATAATATTTACCTATTGCTTCAATTAAAGACGTTAAAGAATCATCCTTAATACTATCCCTAAATTCTTTTTCTTTTTTAGAGGAAAAATCCTTCAACACTTCAAGTTCTGCTTGAGTGAAGGGGTCGAATGTGTATAATTTTGCAAAATCATACAATTGTACGAAAGATCCAATAGACTTGAATCTTTTTCCATTATCTGAGAATGGAGAATCACTTAATAAGAAGGATTCTGTACCTTTTTCCCAGCCGTCTATGGATATTTTATAAATTTTTATATATCCGGGCCCTACAGGTCTTTCTATATAACCTGGAGAAATGAAGAGAAAAGCGTGAACCTCTCCTCTTTTTGTTTTTATTCTTACGTCTCCTAACGAGGCGGTTATTTCTCTTTCAATCAGAAGTTTAGCTACTTCTGTTGTTATCTTACAATTTTTAGGAAATTTAATCGTAAGAATAATATTGTGTGATTTTAAATACTTGTAGTCTTCTACAGGTATTTTAACAGAATTAGGGTCGTACTTACCCTCAATTCCACCACTATAACTTACCCATTCAAATGAATGAGTTTTTCTGAAGTCCTTCATGAAGTCAACAAGAATATCCCCGAAATATGAAGGATTGTTTTTGTATAGAATTTCAGCATATTTAATTCTATTGATTAAGCTGAATTCTTCATTCAACTCCAGTTCCGTATATTTATTGATTAAATCAATAAAGTACTGATCAGGTATTACTTCATTTAATTTGAGTATACCTTTGAAGAATTTTTCCAATTCTTCTAAATTCATCACAAGAATATTCTTTCTTGTGATGAATTTACCGGATGGGTACTTGATAAAGTCCCCAAAAACTTCTGGTCTTTTTTCTTCTGCCATTTTATTATGTTTTTTTTTATTATATTGTTAATAATCGTGATTGGAGGAAAAAATAAAAGAATATGAACGTTTTTCTATTAGCGTTCATATTCTCTTCGATTATAAGGTTTATAGGGATTGTTAGTAGGTTATATTCATTCTTCCTCCTCTTCTTCAATTTCCCTTTTCTCAAGCTCTGTCAATTTATCCCCTACAATATCATGGATTTTTCTAAAATCTTCTAGGGAATAGCTTTGTTCTCCTGCTGTTTTTGAGAGCTTGAAGTAATTAGGAATACAAATATACGTGGCATATAAGTTGAGAAACTTCCTTATCTCCTCTTTTCCAAAAATCATCGCTTGTATATTATCCTCTTTAGATAGCATTTTGAAGAGAAAGAAAGTATTGTCATTATTTAAAGACCATCCCAATCTATCCATTATACAATTCTTTCTATGTTCTTCGTATTCCTTCTTCAATTCTCCAGGAACACCCTCAACATCCAACAAAAATCCTCCCTCATAATATTCATTTGCAATATTGAAAGGAAGTGCTGGTACGTAATCCGTATATTTCTTAAGCCTTTTCGTAAAGTCTACATACCAATCCACTACTTGAAACATATTGTTAAATCTGTCACTAAGATATGTTTCAGATTTTGTTATCTCATCGTAAACATCGCGATGTTCAAACAATAGTGTAAATTCCCCTATTAAATAGGAATCAGCTATTATGCTAAACTTATTAGGTAATTTTACAGGTTCCCCACTTGATATGTTTTTTAGAAGAGTCTTTAAATTGGTTTCCTCAGCATATTTACATATCATCTGAGTAATCTGATTCTCTTCTATATCCTCGAGATATCCGTAATCATTATACTCCCCGTAAATAGGAAGGAAGTATGGAGCTACGAGTGAGCTAGGGTAATACATACCTATAGGAGCACTCATATTATTTCCCATAGTAGACGTAGCTATGAAACAAACTACTTTATCTCCATACCTAATTGGAAGTTGAGAAATAAATCCGGTTGTGTTGAAACATCCCATCTTAATATAGTTTTATAATACTTAATATATCGTTTATGGTTTTAGTATCGTAGGCATACTCCGTGTTATCGTACAAGGTTTCTATCTTCTCAATAAGACCTTTTTTGTCTATTGTTGTCAATTCAACAAACTCAAACTCAGATTCAGGTATAAGTTTGCCATCTATAAGTACTCCTCCTTCAATTAAAGAAGGAAGCTTCTTACTCCAAGCTTTTCCTTTTGGTCCTAATCCCCATTTATTCCGATAGGTTGATACAGACTTTGACAAGTATTTACCTGTTGGAATGTGCCTGATTTTATATGCCTTCTCCATATTATTTAGTTTTTATGTTATACATACCTTCTGGTGCCTCTAAGGCTAAGTTTTTCTCAATAAGACCCCTATAATCGAAGTGATGTTTGTTACACCAATCCGCTGCGAAGTGTGGAATAACTTTACCACGCATAGAGTTGTCACCTTGCTCTGACCTTTTTATACATTCAGCATACAGTTTTTCATCTTTGAGATGTTCTTGCCTTAGTTCCTCTTTCTCCTCCTCCGTCATACTCGAGAAAGAACGAAGATAGAGTTTTATATCAAAATTTGGAATACGTCCCCAAGTATCTGATATATACCCATAGTATTCAGCTAATTCATCTACGCCAGTTATTTGAACTTGCACAGTAGTACCACCATCCAGAGTATAAGCTGCATAAGGACGATAAGGCAATCTACAACAAGCATCTTCGTAGATAATGTCTTTTTCTTCTTGTGTCATTCTCTATATATTAATTTTCACACCAAGTGATTCTGCAATAGCTAAAACCATGTCTTGTTCACCTCTCCACTGTTCAGAGGGAAGTCTACTTTCCCTCTCATAAGCTGTATCGTATGCCTCTTGTAGGACTTTTTGCATGGTTTCATCTTTCCACTTTGCCATTTTCATAGCCCCAATACGGACATTAGGGCACCCTCCATTCCAAACAACACAACAATCCTCTTTTTGGATTATATCTGCTTTTTCTTCTTGTGTCATTTTTTTTTATTTATTATTACGCTTTAAGACCGAGTTCAAAAAAGTGCTTGGCAATTTTAGCATATTGCTTTTTAGTTTTTAAGGTAGAAGTATCTTCCCGATAGTTTTCCTCTATCTCTTTCTCCAAGTCCACCTCTTTTACTTCAATGGTGTCGATGTCATGCAACAACACTTCCAAAGCATCTGCTCTTCTATCATCACCATTAGCATAACCTTTATTGTAGGTTTCTATACGTTCTTTTATCTCCGCTACTAAAGCGTCTTTGCTTATATACTGTGTCATAGTTAAATCTACTATTTCTTTTGCGTTCATTTTTATTTATTATCTTTGTTCATTAGCCCATTTTGTAAATGCTTCGATAACTGGTTCATATTCCTTTATGTACTCGTTATAATCCTTCTCATCTAGTTCTGCAAACCAAGAAGAATTAACAGGTAACGTATTGTAGTGGAATGTATTATGAAACCAATAATGCATAAATGCACATTTAATCTCAGCTTCATCTTTGTTTTTAAAACCAGATACTTTCCTCCACAACTTATCTGTAAAAAATCTATAATGATTAAATATCCCAACTAGCTCGAAACACCATTGAGCTATTTCATGCTCTTTATCAGTTAATTTACTCATTTTCTTCAAATTTATCCCAACATCTAAGGGCATTATCAATTAGGCCTTGATATTTCTCCCATTCTTCTATAGGAAGAAATACAATATTTTGAGTATAAGATACATCAAAACCACCCTTTTCTTTACAAAAATTTATTACTTCTTCATTTAGAGGTAAGCAGTAAAAGAAGTAGTCATTATCCCCATTAATATAGTGATGATTCTGGCCTAGTGAATCCTTCCCATTAAAGCGCTTATAAGTACTTCTTGCCCAAAAATCACCTCTAACTATACTATTAGAAGCAATGACATCTTCACCCTCTTTGAAAACATAGTCCTTGTACTTCTCGACAAAATCTTCTACATAAACATCCGTTTTATTGATTAATTTAATACCAATTACAGAACCCTTCTTCTCAAACCCAAATGTTCCTCTAATAATTCCATTTCTCAATTCGTGAGCTATAGAATCAAAGGTTTTCGGTAACATGCAGAAAAGTCTATCATGATCATTAACGTCTATAAAACGAACAATAAGTCTATTGGTGTCTGTTCTGAGTGTACAGTCATATCGGAGTTCCCCATTAAATGTGTGATCTGAGGGTAAATTTTCCTCAATCGCATCAACGGGGATGAGATCCCAATTTTTTATGTCATAAGCAGGACTCCAATAATACTTACCACCATATCTAGTAATGGTCCATTCTTTTGTTGATTTTTTCATTTTAAATAAAGTTATTTTTAATGAACATTTTGTTTACTTATAATAAGTCTATTTATGGGATCGGCATATACTCCTCCGAATAGCACAATAAACTTAGACGAAGAAGTTATATAACTTCCATACAATCTTCCGGATATAACCTCATAATAAACTCTACTACCAGTAACTGTTGTTACTCGAGCTATAACTAACTCTGCATTGCTTGTACCTGCACTATTAGCTATGGCAATAAAATCACCAGTATTTACTTCATTTCCTAACCTATCTGTCATTTTATTTTATTTTATATATGTAAAAGTTAATTAGCTAATTCATAATGGTTTAATTCGGAAGTAGGAGTTTCCCTTGCATAAACAGGGACTATCTCAAATTTCCTCATTAACCTAAAAATCCTTTTGTAGTCCTTCATTAGCTGTTTTCTAGCTTCACAGAGGAATTTATTAGTACTCCTTCCGTTAGATACTTCATAATCATATTGAAAATATACGTAGGAAGAATAATCCTCTCTAACTTTTTCAATTTTCTTCTTCTTTATAAGCTCTATGGATTTCATAGCAGCTTCTTTCGTTAAGAAAATATCAGATTCATAAGTGATAATTCTACTCCATTCGTACGAATCACCGTTGTGATACTGATATTTAAATTTGTAACCTATTAATTTCATTTCTTCTTGTTATTATAATACATTTCTTTGCAAAAATCGTAAACTAATTTCCCGTCGTCAAAAGATACGTCGCCCCAGTCATCATCATAATAGTAGTCTGTTATGTGACTCTGTAACCACTTTCTAGCATCAGATAATTTTATTAGACAATCCCCGTCGTTATTTGCGATATAACCTCTAACTTTATCATCAGTTTCATCTAATAAAAGATCTTCAGTAAGTGTGTACTCTGGGTAGGTTTCCGGTGAGATTAATATTTCACCATCTACCTCTATTATCTCTTTTATAGTATCGACAGTAAATATATTACATATGTAATAATAAATTACATCTCCAACTTTTAGCTCTTTTATATTCATAATAATATTAATTGTTTGTTATTTTCATGATTTAGAATTTCAAGGGGCAGAAAAAAAAAATAATTAACTAATAAATCTATATTATTAGTTAATTATTTCAATATTAGTCATATAGGCCTAAGCTCTTTTCTATCTCAAAATTCTCCCCTACATAAGTCTTAAGTCCGGTATAGATATATTCTAGTATCATAAGTGGATTTATTTTCTTTTCTTTCAATAAGACAGTAGATCCACTATAACACGAACTCATTTTTACTCTATACCAAGTCTCAATTGTCCAATTAGCTGTGGTTGGAACTTTTAAGTGATTGTCGAGAATTTCCTTTGTATATTGAGATAGGTAATCCAAATTAGCCTCTTGATCTGTGCATATTTTATTCCCCTCAATCCAAATATTGTACTGGTCAGATGAGATCATTTCTTTGAAAGATAGAGGGAATATTGTATCATTCTTTTTATCTATCTCCCAATAATCATGTAATCTAATTATTCCAGAAGAAAATAACTGTCCAGCTTCTGATTCGAATAATATTCTTGAGAATAAGCCTAGTTCCATAGGTTTATTCTTACCATATGGATTATGGTTGAGGATGTACAGAGATATGTTATAAAGATTATTCAGATCCTTTTTCATCTTTATTATCGTATTTATCTAACCAACCCATCTGCCAACAACGAAATAGAATAGAATCTATCACCTTCATTTCATCTGGATCTGATTCAATGTTAGTTGACTCAAGTAAATCCTTCTTTGCTGCTCCTATAATCTCAAAACGATTATCTCCGCAGCAACTACATTTACTATTAGGGGTACAATTTTCACTACTCTTAATAATTTCTTCATACCAACTTTTTCTAACGAAATAAGCACTCGATCCAAAATCGTCGTAACCTTTTTCGTCGTTAATGAGTATGGAATTTTCTTCAAAATTATACAATCCCATCAAATCCTGAGAATCGGGCCAAGTTACTACAATATACCTCCATTCAGATTCACTTATGCTCGTAGGAGGTTCGGAAATACTAGCTAACTCTTCTGGCATATTTGATTTAACTGAATTAAACCAATTTACGCTGATGAAATAAGAATCTCTACCAAAAGACGATAATCCAAACTCATCTACAACTGGATATGAATTATCCTCAAATCCAGGGACTTCTTTCAAAAGATCTAAAAGATGTGGCGTTTGGATTCCCATAAATAAAAAATATTCTTCCATGTATTTTAATTAATTAAGTGAATAAAAAATAAATTACCAGTTCTAGTAAACTAGTAATTTAATTTAATTTGTAGTGCCCTCGACAGGATTCGAACCTGCACGCCTTTCGGCACCAGATCCTAGGTCTGGCGTGGCTCCCAGTTACACCACGAGGGCATTAAAGAAACCTGCTATTAGCTTAACCCGCAGGTAATCACAGAATAACTCAAGACTAGTTACTTCTGTAACGGTCATCCAGTGACCGGGATCAGGCCAATGTTTATCTATTTTTCCACTTAAGTTGATCTATTCGTCAATAAATCAACAAGAAACCGTCGTTTCTTGAGTCAGTGTATCTTTCAAAACACTCCAACTACACCCAATTATTTGTCAAGAGGTGCAGTCTTAGTATTCCCTGAATGGTAGCCCCTACGGGAATCGAACCCGTATTACCAGAATGAAAATCTGGCGTCCTGACCGTTAGACGAAAGGGCCATCATAAAAAAATCCTAGCTATTTCAATGTTCTCCCGCTAGGAACCACTACCCACTTCCAGACTAAAGCAAATAGTAGCGATGTACCTACTCGGCATGTGGTACAGTCGGGGGGTTGCCCATAAGAGTCGAGATAGGGCCCTATCTCTTGCCGACTCATCCGATGACCCAAACGTCTGGGGGTCATCTTAGTATTCGCACCTGGGTACCGGAGACAGGCTTCGAACCTGCACTGCCATACTGGCAATGGGATTTTAAGTCCCACGGGTCTACCCATTCCCCCACTCCGGCAAGCAAAATAAATAATTTTAGTACCCCAGGTAGGATTTGAACCTACACTTTCTAGAACTCGCTTTTGAGGCGAGCGCGTCTACCAGTTCCGCCACTGGGGCATAATAGTTTTTTTTGTTTTACATCAACAGTAAGAATTTCGGTGCTTTTCAAATACCCTGTTTTTTCATTTCACTGCATTTATTTCTCCTTCAAAGCCTTATTATTGAGAAGGAAATATAGAGGTTTGTTCTATATTTCCTTCATTTATTTTTCGCGATCATTAACAAAAAAAAACATACCATCATGATTAACAAGGAAATTATAACCGCCATCAAGGGGGCGGTTGAAAAGATAAATACCCTTCCGCTGGAAATTAAACTTCCGGCTTATAAAACCCTGTTCTTTGGTGACGGGGGAAAATGGCAAGGTCTTAAACAGGCCATTGCTACCTTCGAGCGTAACCCGCTTGGAATCGACCAAGACCCAGCATTTTTAGGTCAGGTCAAGAAGCAGCTTATACTGCTTTCTAAACTGTATTTTACGAGAAAAATACAGGTACCGAGGACTGCACCATATACAATCCTCGCAAAGGTAATATATGAAAATATTACCAAAATTCTTGATGGCAATTTCGAAAATATTGCCAACGATCAAGGATTCACTAACAGAATCTTCATTCTCCGAGGATTCATTTTTGGACCTGAATCAAGGCCGAGGCTTTACGGAGACACTTACCAAGGCCTCAAACAAGCTCTGGTTTCTTCAGAGTTTGTAGACGACGCCCAAACTTGGCGTCAAATACATTATATAGAGGACTATCTGAACTAGTTCTCTTCCTATTGAAGAATTTCTCATCTTCAATAAAAAATACCTAACTACTTTTTACGGTAGCTAGGTATTTTTTTTTCTTACTTAAAATCAATTTGTGTTAATCCACTGTCATCAAGAGAAAGTTTACAGGATTTATTATTAAATGCTGCTATAGATTCCATATGTGAGCTAATCATCATACAACCTATATTCATTCCTGCAAGAGTCTCTATACAAAGGTCATGATTTAGTGGGTCTAGGTGTTTTAAGAACTCATCCATAACCAATAAACCTATCCTTGGTATAATTTTCTGTAGGAAATTTACATCTAGTATCGTCTTCTGTCCACTACTACATGCCTCGTAATCAATCCAGTTTCCATTCTTATTATACATGGATTCAAGGTTCAAGTGTTCCCCTCGGCAGGTATATTTTCTAACCTCATATTTAACGAGATTATCAGAAAATTCATCAGCCAATTTATTCAAGATAACACTATAAACTTCACCAGCAGGGCCAGTCAACTTAATATACTTATCCAATTCAGAGTAGATATTATTAAGTCTATTAATATTTCCCTCTAGATTAGTTATATTAAGTTTGTTATTTTCCCTATCTGAAATTAATTTATTATAATTCACCCACGTATTTATTCCAGCTGAAACATCATCCATTTTCTGTTGAAAATCCGGGGCAATATTAACCTCTGGAACAGGAGCTATTTGTGATAATTGAAGATTTACTTTCTTCAGCTCTTCTTTATTATCCTTCAGCTCTTTATCTACGTCTTTCTTACTTTGTTTTTCAGCTTTAAGATCAGAAGATTGATTGTTTAAGGTAGAAATTTGAGATTGGATTTGATTATAAATCTCCTCGGATTTCTCCCACACTTGCTTAAGTTCATTAAGTTCTTGAGTAAGTGGGTTTATTTTTTCCCTAATCTCATCTACTTTCTTCAACAATTCATTCTTATGAGCTATTACAGTATCAGGGGTTGTTATTGTCTGTCCACAAAGGGAACATTTACTATTTAAACTGATATTATTAGCATCAATATAGGCTCGATTACCCTCATTTCTTAACCTATTCAACTCACTTTCTTTGAATTCGATTTTTGTTTTTAGGTTACCAAGCTCAATAATCTTTCCTTGTAAGTCCTGTATTTGACTTGGAATAGACTTTAATAAACTATCTATCTCACTATCTGATCTAAACTTACTCTTTTTGCTAGTTAATTCAGCTATTTTACCCTCTATTAGAGATTTTTTGGACAACAGTGGGCTTGTTTGGTTACTATAACTAACCCAATCCTGGTGCTTTTTGTAAATTCCTTCCCCTTCTTGCTTAAGTGCCTGTAATTGTTCTAGAGAAATACCAGGAAGAACTATTTGAGTTAGGCTATTTTCTATAAAATCAGCCACTCTTTTAAATTCACCTATCTTTGTAGAATAATCATTTATACTTTTCTTAACTTCATTAGCTAAATTAACAGCTATTTCATTATAAGTATCGATTTTAGAGAGCTTTAATACTTTGGATATAATCAAAGATTTCTTTTCAACAGACATACTACCAATAAGTTGGTTATGATCTGCATCAAGGAAGAATATATCCATGTATTTTATGAACGGGAATCTAGTACGAACATCAGCCTCAAATGATTTTTTATCGCTATACTTCATTTGAGTATCATTTATCCATAAACCATATTCCTTCGTACCCCTCCTAATTCTACACTTATTATTCTGGTAATAAAATTCTACCTCAGTCCAACACTCTTTTGTTCCAAATTGAATAAAGGATTTTAATGAGGATAGACCTTTTGTATCAGATACATCAACAAAGGCATACTTAATAGCGGTTAATAAACTACTTTTACCACTACCATTTTCACCTTGAATCAGTACTTTATCTCCCTCATTAAAATACATAGTACATTCATCTATACTCCTCCAATTCTTACAAGAGAATTTAGTGAGAGTGAAGTTAAAATCAACGTCTGAAAAATCATATTTATCTATGTACTTTAAAACTTCGTTATGAACGTTTTGTAAATTATTAGCTACAATAGCAGAATTTACTAGAGTTTCTACCTCAGTCCATACTGGTATTGAAACATTTACGCCCGTTGTTGGATCTATATTAGCAGGTCTTTCATATACGTAATAAGTCATTGTATTTTTATCCCACACATCACTCAATTCCAATTTGTCTGTTTTTGCAAAAGTAATTAAGTTGTTTTTAGGATTAAGATCAACCCACTTATATTGTTTTGTATCTGTGTCAAGTATAATACCAGTAGCATTAGGACTATCTGATAATTTACACATTTGAGGGACACCTATAGATACATATTTCCCCTTAGCACCAGGACTATGAATATCCCCACATATAGCTAGATTAAATTTACTCTCATCTAGCTTTTGTGATTGATAATTTCCAGTACCTTGATAATTAATCCTAGCATGAGTAATCAAAAAATCAACCGGATTCTGTATCCAAGATAAGTCGAATTCTGGCTGCCAATTAGAGAAAGCTAATGTAGTACCGTTTATATCTAATACTTTTTGATGGGCATAAATCAAGTTCGGTGGTAGTATTACACCTAATACTGAATCAGTCATCGATTGTTCTGAACTTTTACAATCCAAATCATGATTTCCCCATATAATCCAACCTCCTCTAAAATTGGACATAATAGAATCCAAGAAATACTTTACCTCACCTTGAACAAAAGGCCTGATTATTGATTTCTCTACCAAATCTCCAGCAAATATAACTCCCTCTACATTATTACTTTTAAATACGTCAATTATGTTTTGGGAAACAACACGAGAACCCTGAAGAAGTCTATACATGCTATTCTTTTCAGGGTTCCGGTTGGGATAGCTGAAGATATGTACATCTGAAACTATTCCTAATATCATACTAAATATTTTTCATAATACTTTGATAATTTTGAACTAAATAATTCAGTGCAGCTATACAATGCTTACAAACAATAGTCGTAGCTGTTTTTGGTGGTTGAGTCAAAGCTGTAGAATACGTAACTTTCAACCTATCTGTCTCAAACAAACTATCATATTGTTTAGCAAAGTATACCGAGTGGAATTTAAAATCTTCACAGTCACAAGAGATCTGTGCTTTGTTACTCTCCCAATACTTCAAATCAAAGTCTGGGTTAACTTGAATGAATACTTTATGTGGTCTTTTTGAACCAGCAGAAGTAACTTCAAATTTAAAAGTAACAAAGTAAGTCATTAATGTACTCTTGTTTGAAAAAAGAGATCTAAATTCATCTGCAATAGGCTTGTCCTCCAAAGTATGGAATACATCTATAAGCTTTACAGTACAAGCCTCTGCATTTTTCTTTCTACCTTCCTCTGCACTATTTAAAAGATCTGATAACGTAAGCATTATTGAATCAAGTTTTTATCTCCGGTTCTTACATTTAGCCTACCGGATTGAGTTAATATACTATCAATATCTTTAAGCCAAATTCCTGCAAATTGAGGCATATGTTTTTTGCCATAGTAGGAATATATCGGCATTGCTAAGTCAGAGGGAACTAGCTCATTGTTTCTGAAAATTCTTTCTGTCTCAGGATCAAATGAGTACAGTCCCCTCTCACATGATATTTCTATAACTTTTGCCATAACTAGCTAAATAATAGAGGATTAAATCCTTGAACAAGTTCCATATAATATCTATCTGATATTGAATTTATATTATACTTACTACAAAATTCATGAAACTGGTCTAAATTACCAATATGACCTATCTTCTTAAAGTCCTCATTAATTATTTTACATGCCTGATCTAGCTTTGGAAATTTATGAAGATCAAACGAATTAAATTGGGCTAAGAATTGTTCCTTATTAACGTCACTATAATCACCATCAAGTATGTGAATTATAATATCGTCTATCGGAGTTTGAGTCAATACTGTAGGTTTCATATCATTATGACCATTTCCCAGAGAATCCATATAAGCTTTGTAGTCATAAAGAGATACGTTTCTTTCCAATATTCTCTGAGGGATAGTCTTTACCATCTCATCATAAGTATAAATTTTAGGGGCACTCTTTGCAGTAGGTATCTTAAAATAATCCATACGCGGGGATAAAGAATACTGCAAATCGGAATCTTTTGTTATGATAATGCTTGGCTTATTTTCCGGGTCATTAAATAATAGACACGTAGATAACCAGGCAAGATCATCAAATTCCCAACCTTCTAATCCAACGCAGGGAAGTCCAATATTACAAAGGTCATTAATCATGGCCTCTTTTGTTTTATACTTCACCGTGTTTTCATAGCAATCTTTCTTTGCTTTTTCAATATCCTTCTTAAGCTTCTCAATACCAGCTGTATCAGAAGGATCCATTTCTTCTAATTGCTTTTCGAGATTCCTTACATATTCAGCATTTACGTAGACTCTTGTTCCTTTATATTCTACAAAATCTTTGAGTAAGTAAGTTCTATAATAACCGTTTATAGATTTATCCCATTTATCATAAATAAAGATATATTTATCAGCGGTTATATTATAATCTCGAATTATTTTCTTTATAGTTTGTATTGTTATTCTCAACACTTCACCCTCATTATATTCACCTACCTGTTTACCTGAAGAAATCGCCTTTAGATTTCTAACCAGAATATAAGATAGATCAACAAGGGCATACTTATACCTATTATTATTCATTATTTCCTAAATAAAAATAAAGGTAGGTAAGATACTGATTAACTGATTATCTTACCTACCTTATAATTTCAACTACTAATATCTATTTAACCTTAGAATGGGAGACCCTGTCCAGCTTGAGGTGCATTACCTCCTGGAGTCTGTGCGAAAGGGTTGTTAAATTGTGTAGTCGTAGCCTGACCAAAGCCCGGGAATGAACTACCGCCCTGAACGTTCTGTCCAGAGAACGGGTCTATATGTGCGGCCTGAGGTTGAGCAGCTACTTCTACAGGTGCTTGAGGCTGAGGCTGAGCTTGTACCTGAGCCATCAAAGGATCTACTGTACCTTGAATCGGACCTCTTACCGGTTCCTGAGGTGCTGCAGTAATTCCATTGAGGTTAGCATCAAAACTTGCATTTAATTGCTTAAGCTCATCAATCATAGTTCTGTAATACTCTGCGCTGAAAAGCTTTCTTGTACCAATAGGTTTCTGCTCTTCACCAAGGGGTATATTAGAAGCTCCGATGAAACCTTCCATAGGATCCTTCATCATATCTTCCCTTTCCTCATCAGACATAACAATCTCAATTGGTTGAGAAGTAACTGAGTGAGTTACAGTAACCTTATAACCCTGTTGTCTAGTTACAGTCAACATAATGTTACCCATCCTAGACTTCCAGTTATCGTTATAAATATTGCTAACCCAATCTGTATTACCACCAAACTGCATAGCTGAGATACTTGCTATGTTCTCATTTACAGAAGAACTCAATGCAAGTGAAGGCAATACGAAGAGAGCACCATAATTAGATCTAACTACATTTCTTACATCTGTACCTTTATAACGATACATTACGTAGCTATTAAAAATAGTGTAATTCTTCGAAGCTATACCACTATCCAGCATCTGTTTGCTTTCTGCAGGAGTTCTCTCTGCCTGTTTCTTAAAACCACCCATTTTTCTGTAAAGATCATCCCAAAGACGACAAGCCTCCTTATGAAGAGCCAAATCATCATTCGTCAAGGGAGAGTAAAGCCTAAAGGTCTGTGCCTGAGGATCTACAATATCATAAGCAGTTACAGGAAGAATTTTCCTTGTGTATTCATAAGACTTATCTTTAAAAGTCTTTTTGATTTTGAACTGCTTAACTCCCTTTATTTGTACGTAAGGAATCGGTCCATAAATCGGATTAGGAAGCGGTATAATCAAATAGCTTCCATGATTCTCTTGATTTCCAAAATGGATAGTCTCCACTTTCCTCTTGTTGCCCCAAGTTGCACCACCTTTTTGGTTGTTCTGCGCCTGGGTCTCGAGCTGACTAAGTCTGCTCATTACATCATTAATGCTTTCTGCCATTGCGGTTGATAAGTATTATAATTAAACAATAAATTAAATTACAATGAGAGGAAAACCTCTCGTTCCTTCTTCTTTTTAGAATTTGACTGGCTTGAATTACCTAATTTATTATTTTAGAGTACAAAATAATTCACCTCAAAGCCTTAATATTGAAGAGGTTATAGAAATGTTCTATATCCCCTTCTTTTATTTTTCATAACGTTTAACAAATAAAAAATACTAATATGGCAAAACGAAACAATTATTTCCTCCTCCGTGTCAAGGGGGAGTTCGATGTAAAGACGTCCTACTATTGCGAGGACGAAAGCGACCACCCATTTTCAGTAATGTGGTCTGGAAAGTCTGTTGAGTATGAGACTTCCGTATCAGTCTTCAAAGAGGCTGAATTCAACGTCAAGGAAATTTATCCTGACGAAAGCGGTCTTCTCTCTGAGTGGATCGAAAGACAGAAGGAAATTGAAAATTTCCTCACATACGAAGACAAGGAGGTATTCTCCTTGACGAATGAGTCTTTTATAATTCATAAGACTCCAGCAAGGTTCTTTAAAGAACCCTCGAAAGATTACGGCACTTTCGAACTTGATAAGGAGGATTATGATATTCTTCGAAAAGACGAAAGGGCAAAAGGTACTGAATGGTATTACCTCATTCAGACAAATGGTCCTATTGGTAGGACTCGGGTCCAGACAGTGTGGATCGTAAAGGGCGAATTTGATGAATTCGTCAAAGACCTCAGGTTTAATTGGGATCAGCTGAGAAGCTGCAACAATCCCAGGGAGATCTATGAGATCGAAAGTAGTACCCCGGATGGATACTACGTGCACTATGATAAGTGCTATCGTCGTCAATTAGACAGAGACGACGAGAAAATGGATCTTATTATAGATCTGTTAGTATCTGCTGGTATTTGCGCACCAGCGGAAGAAGAATAAAAATAAACCCCAACAGCTGATTTTTAGTCAGTTATTGGGGTTTATTATTTTTTTTTTCTACATTATTACTTTCTTCAACTTTATAACGTCTAAATCAACAAAAGGACATTTCTTTAAATTGATTCCGACTTGTTGTAATGCCCATCCATAACTAGTTAAATTATTATAAGAATCCATGTAAAGATCTGAGTTTTTATCGAACATATTTATTTTTGGAAAATATAAACAATGTTCAGTCTCATCAAACTCACAATATCCCTTTAACATGATATCATCAATCTTATCTATTTTATCCTCATCAACATATCTACCATTGAATTGGATTTTATTATTCACTCTAATTATATAGGGCTGTATTTCTACTTTGTCTGTGTCGAAAAATATTCTTGAAATTACTTTATTTCCATTATCCACTAATCTATTTATATCATCAAGAGAGTAACCGTTCTTTGATATAATTATTGTTTTATTAGTTACATACTTGATTTGATCCGGGTTGACAAATATCTGGGACCTACCCATTTGATTACTAAGTAGGTCATCCAGATAAATAGATTCAATAATGGAGTCAAGTCCACTTAAATATACCATAATTTCTACATTTGATTAATAACTTCCTCTGTTTCCTTTATTGGATCAAACTGTTTAAGCTCCTTTAATTCCTTCTTCAGATTATTTAATTTTGCAGAATTTTCCGGATTTTTCAAGATAGTTGAAAGTGTTTTTCCGAGTAACTCAGTCAACATTTCATCATTTATCTTCAAATCCTTTTTAATCTGTTCCTTAGAAGCCGTAGGATTACTTAAAATATAAGAACCAAATGTTGGAATCATCTCCTGAACCTTTATCAAGAATTCACATCTAGCTATTTTCTTTTTATTCACTTGAAGAAGTAGGTTGATATAGTTTTTATAAACAATATCTACCCATATTTTCAAAGGAATAGGTTTAGCAGATTCATCAGAGGTTACATAAATTTCATAAGGAATTGTTGTATAGTATATTTCCTTAGCTAGATTTACTACATCATCTACAGTAATACCTCTAGCATCAGGAACTTTACCTATAAAAACCTTAGGTCCATTAATGTCTGTTAAGTCCATCTGGAAAATCTTACCATCCTCTAACAATTTCTTATACTTTTCATTGTTCCAGTTTGGTGTGAATTTCCAGGTATCTCCCTCAAACATTACACCTTCAGATCTACCATCAGGTCCTTTACATGGAGTAGCCTTGAAATAATAAGTAATTTTACCCTTACCTGTATTCCAAATTTTATGCAACTCACTATTAGCTCTATCAATATTTACATTAGAATTAACCTCAAGCAAATTTGGGTCATCATGTATATAAGCCTGATAGAGTGACTTAGGTGTAAATGAAGGTATTGTAGTTTTTAGTGCAGTAAGACCCATAACATCGGCCTTTAAGCAACAAGAAAGAGGCAATGGAAGTGGTATATAGGTAGGCTCTACTGCACCACCTGGCGATTCTACTTGTGGAACCTCTTTAATCAAATCCCTCAATAATTTATTATAAACCGGAGAGAGTGATATGTGAAGATACCTCAAAGCTGCACAGGGCTCTTTTTCACCATCTGCTATATTTACACTACCGAATGTTCCTTCACCTATAAATACTCCTGAATGTACAAACAATGACATAGTACCATCCAAGCCATCTGTCGAGTGTGGATGCCACCTTGCCACTGCACTTACTAAATCTACTGCAGGAGACAATGTTCCTTCTTTATAAGCCAAAATAGCTGACCATAACAATCTTCTATATGAATCTTTTAATCCATCATAAAGAGTAGGTACGGCTCTGTGGTTAATCGCATAACGACAAAAGTCATCATAATTAGTAAAAACTACTTCACCGATAGGGACATTCTCTATTGGTCTTTCTTGTACAGTTGCTGTAACTGCTGGTTGAATAATTTTCTTCTTAGGCATAATAAAAATATTTATTTTAATTTGTCAGAGATAAGAAATTCAACCCTAACATATTCCGATATTTTAAAATGAAGAAAAAAAAATACAATACCAATTATAAAAATCAGTATTGTATTTTTGATTCATTTATCATAATGAATGAATTTCAACTAAAACTAGTCAAAAGACCTCTGGTGAAATATACCACAGGGTGAATAACGGGCATAAACAGGAATTACTTCCAGTTTCTCAACCAGTTGTAAAATTTTTTCTTGATCTCTCTTTAGATCATCTGCGTCGTAGAACCAACGCTGTTTTAATTCTCTTATTAAGGATTTTTTTATCAATTCTCGAGACTTTTCAGCAGAGTCTCTAGTTACGAATATTTCAGATTCATATTGAAAAATCCGATGATACTCGTCGACCTCACCATTATCACATGCATGGTGTAATTTGTACCCAACTATCTTTTTACTCATAGTTAAAAATACATTTCACCATTATTGGTAAGTTCAAGGGCATTAAGTGCTGCCCTTACTGGACTATGCTCACCTCTTAAAATAGCTTTGAGGCGAGGGTAATATAGTTCCTTACTTCCACCTTCTACGATGAAAGTATTAAAGCCACCATCATTAATGGTAACTTTACCATTATTGGCTTCATCATAACTGAAACCAAACCTTTTCAAAGGACATAACAGATCCTTTAATGTCACACTAAAGTCGATGCTAGTGAATCCGTCATAAACGTCTTCTCTTGCCATCTCCATAATGCAATGTGGGGTGGTTTTTAGTAGATGTTGGTCTACAGGTTTCCACTGTTCATACCTTTCGATTTTTGTAGATCCACTATTACCTACGATTTCGAAGAACCAGTGGTCTGTATATGAAGACATCCAATCTTCATCCCCACCATAACCTTCTATTAAAGAACGGAAGGCATTAAGCATTTTGTCAACGTCTTCTACGTTAACAAGCTCCCCACAGAAAAAATTATCCATAAAATAGGCATTAACTCTGCAGAGGTCCTTACGATTTCTCCAATGCACTGTGTTATGTGCTAGGAAATCGTTAATAGGGAATGAATAATTAAATATTCTTGTATCACCTTCATCGGGTTTAGGCTCAATAAGGTGCATGAGTACTTGTGGTATATAATTTACCACATAACTAACTCTCTTTGATTCGCTCTCGTTAAATGCGAGAGTATATGAATCATCAAGGTTAGGAGTTAACCTAATTCTGAACCATTTTAGTGGTTCAGCCCATTTCAGTATGTCTCTGGGCTTTATCTTTTTGAGATTTTCAGAAATCTTCACTACGAGGGATTCTACCTCTTTCTCACTCTCCTCTTTAATTGATTCTTTATAAACCTCAGAAAGAGGATATTCAGTAAGGTTGTGATAAAATACCCAACCTCCTTCATCGATCAGCTCTACCATGGAGTGTTCGGATTTTAAACCTATTTTCTCCATAGCTGCCCGAACCTCTGCGGCTCTCAGAGAGACGCCGAAATAACCATGAAAATAGTGGTGATTCGAAAAAATCACATCATTTTCATAGTAAACATTCATATGAACATCGTTAGCCATATCAATATTCAATTTTTATATCACCAGAGTTATATCTGATGAATACCCTTTTACCAAGTACTTGTAATTCCATTTCATATGGTTTATGTGAAAGTACTTGAACTCTACGAAGATTATTCTTATCTACGTAATCATTGACCAATTTTTCCCATTTGGCATAAAATTGGTCATATGTATCATTGTCGTCTCTAGGAATTTTACCCCAAAGACTATCCCTCTCCTCTTTTGTAAGACAAAGAAGAGAACCTACAAATTCATCAGTTATTGGTCTGGGATCACAATGAACCACAGAACAACTCCTTAACTGAAGGCTTACTTCAAACTCATTATCACCATTGAATGTGATAACTGGAGACATCATGGAAACATCATCCTCTTGTTTGATGCTTTCATATTCTTCACCAGAACTCTCTTTCATACCAAAAGAGTATCTTGTAATATCGTAAGAATATACAAGACCGGGATAAAGACCACAATCTTCTATCCAACTCCCAACATTAAAGTTAGGAGGTTTAATTCCAGACACAAGTTGTCTACGGCGATTGTATCCAATACGGTACAACTTAATACCGTCTTCTAATAAAAAATCTGTTTCTTCTGCCATTTTTGTGTTTTTTTAATGTCCTGAAAAAATAAATAAAGAAGTATAAACTAAACGTTTATACTTCTTCAGTATTAAGAGTTTTAAGGAATTTTATTTTATTTTTTACCATTAATATTATTAACAGCATCATTTACCATATCATCAGTAGTAAAATCATTATGTGGATCAGTTGAATTATAAGACTTGGAAAAATTCTCTTCCTTACCGTCTTTATACTTAACGTTACCGGTAACTTTCCCTTGATGATTGTATTCTTCTTTTTTCTCTTTGTACTTATTCTTTAACTCTTCTATTTTCTCTTTAGCTTTTTTCTTAATCTCTTCAGACTTCTTTTCTCTCCTTGCTGCTAGTTCCTCCTCACTTTCCGCTGGAACATTCACCAGTTTCACATTACCACTAGTTTTATGGTGTAGATACGTAGCAAGACCTGTCAATGCGACAGCACCGCCAAGAGTATATAGTAAATTCCTTCTTGCTTTCTTTTTCTTCTCTTCCAATTCCTCTTTGGTTGTGAATTCCCTTTGTAATATAACTATCATAATTAAAATATTTTCTTCATTAATTCTAAATCAATAATAAGGAAAAAGAAGAAAAAAAAAGACACGTGAAACGTGTCTTAGTTATTTTTTTAACCTACCATACCTAGAACTAGTGGCAGGGGAGATTAATCTCGGAAACTCTCAGCTCGAGTAGTCTAGGACATCGAGCACTATTCCTCAATGGAAATAGGGACCGTAACAGAGTTTCCAGTCACCTCTAAACTATAAGGTGGGAATTTTTATTGAGTTTAACTTCGTAGGAAAATTCCATAACCTATTGTCCTCCAGGAGGAGAACGACTACCCGCCATTAAAGCGGTGAAGTCGTCGTTTTTATCGGGTTTACCCCTGTGGGAAAACGACATAACCCATATGTTTTTTGCCATTTTATTTTTGTTTTTTTTTTATTTAAAATCGGAAAGGTAAATCTTTCCAGTATTGGACCTCGAGTCTGATCCTTTCAAGATCCATCTGCAGGTATTGATATACCCACACTCAATGGTTACTGGATTCTTCTTCGAAGAAAGAATTCTAGTCCAATGTGTGGAATGGCGGATTACGTAAAATCCTCTTTTATCCTTCCCATACCAGTATTTACTACCAGACTTGGAAGTAAAGTCTGCCTTCCTGTTTGGCCTTTTGCAACAGGTAAAGATACCTTTTGTTGACAGATAAAACCGGTCAAACAGGACAGACTCCCATTTAGGATCAATTCTTGGCATTAAGAATTAACAAGTTCTTCAACGAATTCATAAAGATCGTTGAAGTCTTCGGACCTTTCATAAGATCCAGTAAAATCACCACGTTTAGTGTATCCGGCACTAACTCCTATTGCACCTTCATGGTAACCTTTTGGATTAGTCTTAATAATCCTATGACCTTTCGGCCCTTCCTCCATGATTTGAGGAGGACGATGTGAGTCGTAGATGCTTATGACGTTTCCATCGCCATCCACTTCAACAAGGTACTCCCCATTGTAGGAATCCCTTTTAAGGAGATCATATTCCCCTTCAGAGATATCAAACCTTATCTCTTCTTTTTCCTCAGCTATCCTAAGTTCTGGATGAGCCTTGTCGTTTGGAAGAAGAACAACTTCTTTCAATTTTGCCACTGTACCAGAAATGTCTCTTTTATATACACATGGTACAAAGTCTGATTTCCGGTTTGAATAACCGGATACTGCTACAGAACGATCTCTGTCAGCAGACCAAGAGAGAAGGAAAAACTTATTCATTCTTTTTCTCTTTTTTAGACTTGCCAGATGCAAGTTTGGCAAGCTCGTTTACAAGTTTTTTGTACGTTTCAGGGTCCATTTCTTTTTGTTTTTGGGCCTTTTCGTACAATTTACCTGAGATGTCAAGTCTCAAGTCTCCACAAGAGATCCAAGCACCTTTATAAGGTTCTCTTATGAATATATCTTCATCCCACACTTGACCAAACATGTCGGTGATGGGATCATTTACCTTAGCAATTACAAGATAATCATTAAGGTAATCATAGATACTATTTCTACCATGGAAATGGTAGTCATCATCCTCAAAATGTTCTTTGAGGTCTTTATAATTTTCAGGGTATTTCTCCCTAAATTTATTAACTGAGAGAACCTCGGTTACGACGACATCCACAAGATAATCCTTGTGGATCTTATTCTTCCAGAAGGCATGGTACGTTTTACCAACTTCTGGAGTCGAGCCGGGAACTGCGGCCCAAGGGAAAGTGTATTTTCCCCTTTTTACAATTTTTCTTGCTTTTTTCATTATTTTAAATAATGTGATGATTTATGTTCAGGTGTATCCCAAACCAAAATCTTGCCATCTACAATGGCTTTAGGGGTTAATTTCAATCCCTGCCTTTTCATTTCGCTGACATCAATATCATCCATTGATATCAATTTACCACCTAAACTCATAAACATAAATTCAGTTGGCATTGCGAATACAACCCAATCCCCAAGTGGGTTTATCTCCGGATCCCAAAATCCTCTAGGAGTAATGTCGCTGTCGCTTGGTTTAATTAATTTTACAGGATGAAATGACTTTTTTCCTGTAAGTTTAATAACCTCAGCCCATTCATGGGTTACAGGGATAATTGACTTGCTATTAATCAAGTCATCCCACCAAGTCCATGCCTGGAATCTTCCCTCATCTAAGGTGACTGGATAACAATCCACCCCTACAACCGGTGAAATAAAAACCGATCTTTCTCTTATAATCTCACTTAATTCTTTACGCGAGATGAAATGTTCAGTCGGAATAATTGACTGAAATGAAACCATTGGAATAGGTTTCTTATCACGAAGAGCTGCAACCAATTCATACAACCCTTTAGTGAAGCCGTGAATAGTTTTTACTTCACTAGCTTCGGAAAGCATTGACATAAAGTCAAAATCTTCCTTAAGGAGTGTTTCCCAATCCTTATCAATCAACCATCTCTTGTCAGATGATTTATATACTGCAATAGCGGTATTAAAACCAGGTCCTTTACCCTTATTGCCTCTAATTACAGCCACTACTAAGGCTGTACGATTTCCCACTTCATCTTGGGAAATAGTTATCGTAAAATCCGGAGGAAATTCCGAATTTGTTATTGCGAAAGTACCAGTAAAGGTACTATAGTCGCACATAAGATGTGCAACAGTGCCCGCCACGTGTACTTCGTCCACGTTAGAAGGTACCTGTATTCTTGTTGGAGAAGCAACAAGAACCGATTCGAGTGGAAGTGATTCCCTCAAAAAAGAGGAAATTTTTTCCTCTTTAAATCTCATTCCAACAACCTCTCGACTAAGAGGTGAAGGAAGAGAAAATTCTAAATCTAAATTTCTTGTCATTTTTTTTTAAGTTTTAAAAAGTTAAATACTCGAAAAATAAAAGAAGAAGATATAGAACTGTAACACCTATATCTTCTTCAATATTAAGGCTTTGAGGCGATATCCTACTGCTCTTCAGAACCATCCGAAGCCTTGCAGTTAATCTTCGGGAATAGTCTAAATTCTACCTCACAAGTATTCTGAATCAACTCCTCAATCTCATTTGTATCTTTATAAACTCTTGGAGATTCGTCTATAACAGCGGGAACGACAGAAGTGGAAACTATACCTTCCATATCACTTCTAAATTCCTCCATTGTAAACTCACCTTTTTCAAGTTTCCTCTTTGCTTCTCTACGACCTAAAACGCGACCTGCCCCATGAGGAGCAGAACAAAGCCAATCACTATTAGACTTACCTACACAAACAGCTACACCATCTCTCATGTTGAACGGGATAACCATCTCTTCACCCTCATAGGATCTAATAGAGGATTTCCTTACAGTCCAATCCTCCATGTCTATATAGTTATGGACTGACGTAATAACCCTATCTACACTGATTCCGTAAACTTTAACAATATCAGAAAGGATTTTCTGAACAGTCATATGGTTGTATCTTGCATATAACTGTGCAAAGACCATATCACACAAATATCCGTTCATATCCTCACCAGTCAAATATCCGGAAATATAATTATCCTTTTTCTCCATCAAATGACTGTCGTGATATTTCTTGAAATCCTCCTTGAAATTAGCCATAGAATCATGAGTCTGAGAATAAGTTTTCTTGAATTCCTTCATCAAATTCTTCTCATATTCCTCTTTCTCTTTTTTCGAATAGGTAGAAGCAGATTTGGTCATTTTCATCCAATAATTACATACCTTCAATCCCAACATTCTAGAACCGAAGTGAAGTGTAAATGCTGCTATACTACCCTTTTTATCTTCATCATACTCAATGAAGTGGTTACCCCCACCGACTGTTCCAAGGGATTTATAGAACTTTGCAACATCCATTCTAACTCGAGATAATGTTGAAAGTACCCAATCTTCAGTAACAGTATCTGGCAATGAGGAGAATACTTCAGGCTTCATGGATTTGTACTTATTAAACCCATTAGTCAAGAATTTATAAAACTCCTTCTCATCAATAACCGTCTTCTCATGAGTTTCAAAGCCAAAGGGAATTCTAGTCCTGATCTTATGCTCCAATTCTACATATTTCTCTTCAGGGACGGGTTTATTAAGGATCATCATAGACACAGAACAGCCTATATCCACCCCAATATGATCGGGGCATACATATTTACCGATCTTATAAACCAATCCACAGGGACCTGACTTGCCTTCGTGAGCATCGGGCATAATTGCTACAGGAAGTCCCTCAAGTGCAGGACTGTTTATGATATCATACACCTGATTGATTACACCAGGCTCATAAGTCTTGATAAACATAGAAGCCTTTGTGTACTTGCCCTCAAGTTCGAAGGCGAAATCTTCTTTCAATTCTGCCATTTTATTATATATGTTTTATTAAAAATAAATAAAGAGAATAGGTATATTTTACTATACTTACTCTCTTTTAATTTTACTTACCCCTATTTCTAGCTC
>ERZ809504.8-NODE-8-length-44080-cov-8.697172_pt1 | contig 44080 bp, 64 predicted proteins | sample MGYA00521273_ERZ809504 | MGnify/ENA primary metagenome ERZ809504 (study PRJEB31581, sample SAMEA3312979) | metagenome | study: EMG produced TPA metagenomics assembly of the PRJEB8939 data set (Metagenomic analyses of Rumen microbiomes reveals...
GGGTAGGCTGGTGGTAGGGGCGGCAGAGCGAGCCAGCCGGGGGCTGTCTCCTCTGCCCTCGGGGCGAGCCGCCTTGGGGCGTCTCCCCCTCGCCCATGTTCATGGCGGTCCCTGCCAGTGTGAGCACTGGCACCGCCCTTGGGGGCGGCAAGGGGATCGCGGTGCATGGGGGAGGCTGGTGCGGGGAAGTCGAAGTTCACGCTCAGGCCTCATGGTGCGACTGAGTCTTGGTCAGCTCACTCTTCGACAGTCATTTTTCAATGTTTAGGACTCCTTTCAGACATGGGTGTCCCCGTGTGATGAAGGCTTATACCACAGGGGTGTCGCAGTCTGTGCAAGTGGGAAGGCTACTGCCCGAAGATTTTCGAACCGGAAGATCAGAATGACAAATGCGTTTAACCGCTCTGCTTCAGCAAGGTTCACAAACCTTCGCTTGGAAACTCATGCGCGACCACCAGTGTGAGCACTGGTGGCAAGGCCTATGGGCTCGCGCGAGGCGACAGGCCTGTGCACCTTGCAGTCGCAGGCTGACGCATTTGTTCATTCTGACGCAGTTCAAAAATCTTCGCCCCTGTGGTCAGAGGTAGCCATCACACGGGGGACACCCCCACATCTGAAAGGAGATACCTACAATGAAAAAGAATCTGACCATCGAAGAGAGAGCCAACCTGACCAAGACCCAGATCGACCTGAGGATTGAGGCTGGCGAGAATATCGACCCCCGCGAAGAAGTGGTAGTCGGTAATGAAACTGAAGACAGTGTCTTTGCTGAAGCTGATGCAAAGCGTTCGGCTGGATATGGTGAACATAGAGTTCGCCTCCTGCCGGGAAAAGAGAACCGCACTGTGGTGAAGTCCATTCAGGTTGTGAAGAATGGCGTCATCACTGAGACAAAGCCGTATGTTCAGCTCACCTTCGGTGATGTTGAGACTGGTGCAAAGATCGTGAAGAAGTTCTACGCCGGTATGGTTGAAGGACTTCGCCGTAACATCAACAAAGAATACGATGGAGTTGCTGAACCGATGCTCACCTCGGAGATGCTGGACTTCGTTACCGACCATACGATCAGCGTCTGGACTCGCTGGGATCGTGAGTATAACAAAGTTGAGATGGACTTCTTCGATTACGTTGCTTGGCAGAAGTACAAAGCTGAGCGCGCTCAGATGAGTGCTTCCGCTCGGAAGAGCTCCGGTACCAACCGGGCAACCGAAAACAAAGCTACCCGATAAGGGTAGCTTTCTTAAACGGAAGCAGGCGCTTCGAAAGAAGTCCCTGCTTCCGTTTAGTTTTCTGTGAGATGCGAGAGTTTAGATGCGCCCTCGTAACTCAGATAGAGGCGAGAGCCGATATCTGAGTACGAGAAGGAATGGTAGTCGCCATTGTACCAGAACCAGAATCTATGATGACCGACACCAGTTACCATAACAGACTCTATCTTCCCGGTGAACTTGTTCCGATAATATAGCTTCTGTCCTTTGTAGAGCTTGACCGGAGCACGAGAATCAAATTGCCGGGAATCAAATTGACCTATTGAATCAAATTGAGAAGGTTCGTCCTCGTATTCGCCATCTTCAGGGTGAGATCGAGGACGCCAAGGCTTGTAAACAGGATCGGGTGCTGGGTAGAACTCAGAACAATCTGGATGTTCGTCCAGCAAATGACAGGTTTCAGCTTTTCGTTTAGCGCAATCGTTACAGGATCGAGAAGGCATAAACATCACCCGAAAAGAATATAACATGAAAGGAGTGAAAAGAAAAGAGAGGAAATGAAGCATACCACAACCTAGCCGGATTTGAACCGGATCAAATCGCCAACCGGGGCCCTACCCAGTTGTGCGATTTGACGCAGTTCAGAATCCGGCAGACGGTTGTGGTATTGGGAAAGTGTAAATAAACAGAAAGGAGATAGAGATGCGAAGAAATTCATCAGTAGATGCCCCTGCTGAGAAAAAATGGAAGGAGGCAGGGGTGAGAAAGCATGGACAGCAATATAGCTGTCAACCAATAGCATAAACAGGAGGTGATAGCGTGGGTTGTAGGCTAACCCAGTCATCAGTAACAGCCTCTTCAACGCGATTCCGAAATGATAGGAAAAATCAAATCGGAATCAAATTGAAGAGGCTAAAAATCAAATTGAGACTTGTACCATCGGCTCTCTGGAATATCAACGACTGCCCTACGGCGTCTCGCTTCGCTTGTTCGTTGACATTCCTGAGGGCCGATGGTTCTCGAAAACTGTAAAAACACAAAATATATGGTGCACAAACGTGAACTTTATAATCTGAAAGGAGCTTTTAAAATGACTTATAGGTACAAAATCTTCGAAACGCAGGACAGCCGTCACAATTCATCATGCCCGTTGAGAGTTGACGTCCTGTTTGGGGCGAATGAGAGAAAGGTATTCTTCGATTTCGCTGAAGCGGTTGAATTCTGTAAGTTTGACAGACAAGAAAAGCTGAATCGTGGAATGGATGTCTATGATTTCGCTGATTTGGCGACTCGCGTCCTGATGCCCAAGAAAGAGTTTCTGTACATGGGGCAGGTCGCAATCTGAATTGCCTGACACACCTGACAGATGCCTGAGCATCGAATTGGGTGTTAATGGACCGGATTGGTGGCCCGGGATATAAAAACTGTCACCACCATGCCCGACAGGGCAAATATAAAAATCTTTATTTCATGGAGGTCAAGAAAATGAATGTTGTTGTAATTATGGGTAGACTGGTCGCTGACCCCATCGTAAGAACTGCAAATGGAGACCTGAAAGTCGCCAACCTGCGAATTGCGGTGGATCGCCCGGTGAAGAAGGGTGCCGAGAAACAGGCAGACTTCTTCGATGTTGTTGCATGGCGGCACACCGCCGAATTTGTCGAAAAGTATTTCGTCAAAGGCAAGCCCATCCTGATTCAGGGGCGTCTTCAGTCCCGGAACTGGACGGATAAGAACGAGCAGAAACGTGTCAGCATCGAGATCGTTGCAGATAATGTCGAATTCTGCGGAGGCGATAAGGTGGAGAAGAAGCCTGCCGAAATCCCTAATATGATGCCCGGCGAATTCGCTGAACTGCCGAATGTCGGTGATGACCTGCCGTGGAAAGATGATGGGTTCGAGGATATTGCTGGCCTGCCCGTATGAAATGGGGTGAGTTAATGGGACGGTTGTTAGCTCCCGGCGCATTACTTGTCATGTTCCTCGCGCATAACGAAATCTTGAGCCTCAGCATCCTGCTGGGGTTCGGGATTTGGTTCATCATCCGAATCACAACAGATAGGGGGTATTAAAGCTGAAAGAGATTGAATGCCTTGATGGACGCAGGTTGAAGCGTATATCCAGATGGATTGCGCTGAGACATGAATACAATCCTAGAAAGACCAATGCGTTGTGGGATTATGTTTGTGACGAAAACGGATATCATCCGTATTCGAAAGACTTCAACCCTGCAAATGGACTGTGCTTGGACTATTTCGTGCACAAAAGAGACAACGTAAAGACGAAGTATGCTCTCGATCAGTTCTTTGTCATAGGTAGCGCATGGATTGGCGGTCTTCCCCTCATGTATGAAGATGAAAATGGAAAGACTGGCGTTATCGGAACCCTGTTCATGGATGGCCCGATATTCGGACCGGCACTATACGCAGAATGGGATGAATGTTGTGAACACGTTCGTCTCTATGAGTCTATAGATTAAATTGGAGGAATCAAAATGAACGAAATCAAAATGAATGAAACCACCGTTACCATCAGCTATGAGGAGCTTAAGAATCTTCTTACCCAGAGTATCCAGTATAAACTGGAAGCCAAGTATGCCACAGAGCTTCAGGACAAGGACCTTCAGATTCAGGCCCTGACTGAACAGTGCGCCGAGAAGGACAGCAAGAACTCCGAGGTCTGGTGGGAGAAATACAAGGCCGAACAGGAGCTCAAGCGTGTGAAGAAGTACATCGAAGAGCGTGGGCTCGCCCGTGACTACGAAGAGTGGGAGATCGAAGAGAAATCCCAGAAGTCTGCATAAAGGAGGAATTGAAATGAAATCTATCAAGTCTATGGTTGAGGAAGTCCTGCTTGACAACGTGACCCAAAGCGATATCGAAGAAGCAGTTGGAACCATTGTTTCCAAAATGGATATCTCCGATATGCTTAGTGAAAACGATGACCTATGCAATGCTGTATATGACGCCGTAAATGACGCCATCAACAGCGTTGTGGAAGCGTGGCTGTGATGGATGCCGAGCGTATTCTCTATCTGTTCCGGGAGTACCTTTGGATGGATGAGGCCGGAACAGATAGTCTGGAAGTGGAATGGAAGCTCCAAGATTGTGGAGCTTCCATCGAAGAAATTCAATTCTTGAGAGGAGAAATTCCAAATAGTGGATATGAAGCATGATGCAAAGCACATCCTGTGGTGCATCTATGATATGGTTCGTCTCTATCTGGACGAGGACTATATCATTACCGGGTTGCTCGAAATGCTGGAGCCTGACGAAGTCCTGACAGAGGAAGTAATATACAGACTACAGCATGACTCTGTTTATCTCTCGAAGATTGCTCGTTGTTTCCGTGATGATCTCATGGATAAGATCAGTTGCGATGATGAAATTGATGCGTTCCTGTCTGCAATTAAATACTGCGCCTATGAAAAAAAGGAGGAAAAGTAAATGGCACACAATGTTGAAACTATGTTCTATGCTGGTAGAGAGAAGCCGTGGCATGGTCTGGGCCGACAGGTCCATGAAGCTCTGACCGCAGAGGAAGCCATCAAGATGGCTGAATTGGGCTGGGATGTAATCCAGTACCCGGTCTATGACCAGTTCGGCTTGGAGATTCCCGGCTACAAAGCCAACACCAGAGATAGGGATATGTCCGTATTGGGCATTGTCGGTTCTCGTTACAGCATCGTCCAGAACAAAGACGCCTTTGACTTCACCGATGCCCTTATTGGTGAAGGCCTGCGTTATGAGACTGCTGGGTCTCTGAAGAACGGCAAACAGGTCTGGCTTCTGGGAAAGATGCCGGAGACCGAATTCGCCGGGGACAAGATTGAACCGTATGTGTGCTTTACAAACACGCATGACGGCTCTGGGGCTGTCCGTGTCTGCATGACTCCGATCAGAGTGGTCTGCAATAATACTCTGAACTTTGCTCTTGAGACTGCAAATCGAAAGTGGAGCACGGTCCACAAAGGCAACATGCAGGGCAAACTAGCGGATGCCAGACAGACCCTGGGTCTTGTTGACCTGTATCTGAAGCACATGGCAGAGACAGCAGACCAGCTCGCCTGCACTCCGTTCTATATGGGCGATATCGAAAAGGCTATTGCCTATATACTGGAAAAGAAGAACGCCAAGCCCGAAAAGACGAAACGTCAGGAGAACACCGAAGCCGAGATCAAGGACGGGATCATCGCCTGCGTAATGGCTCCTGACCTCATCAAATTCAGGAACACAGCTTGGGGTTTCCTGAATGGCGTGGCTGATTATGTCGATCATGCCGATCCACTGCGGAAGACGAGCACATGGCAGGAGAATCGTTTTGCTTCTGTCATTGCCGGTCATCCCCTGCTGGACCGTGCTTTCGAGGCGGTGACGAAATGAGCGTCAGCCTGTATGCCTATTACCCGGACAGATGCGATGGAGACTTCTGTCCCGGAGATTGTACCTTCTGTTACAAGAACCCAGATTATGGTGGAAATGACTATATTGAAGAGGAGGATGACATAGATGATAACTGATTCTGTTTGTTGGGACTGCATCCATTGCATCTCTGATAAGGCTTTCAATGGAGGCCCGTCTATCGAAGAATGCGAAGAAGGCTCAGAGCAGTTTATGATGTGGGCTGGCTGTTACCTTTATGAAGAAAGAAAGGAGTATGACGAATGAGAAACATCCGCAACTTCTGGGTTGAAGGAACGATTGACGGAAGAGAATCAAGAATGACAGGTGGGCCCATCAGTAAAACTGGTGGGCTTAATCTTACTATCTACCAGCGTGAGAACAACGCGATTACTACTGCGTTCGAAATCGAATGTAAAGCAACCTATAGCGGTACTTTGGTTACATCCATCTTTGATGGTAACGGAAATAAACTCTACAGTTTTACGACAAGGAGGTAATGAAAATGTCGTGGACCAAGGATTACTGGGAAATGAACGAGTATCTTTATCTTGAAATGCAAAAGGAGGGATTCGAGCTTGTATGAGCCTTATGAACGCAGAGCAGACGAAATTTTGGAAGATGCGCTGAGAGACGCAGATTTGCCCCCAGAGGATTCCGAATTCTGGGGGTATGGAAGTACCACCGAGTATGCTCCGAGAAGTTTAACTAATGAAGAATTGCCTGAGGACGAACTTGGAGACAAGGAAGTCGCGGCGATGAACGCAGAGCTCCTGACATGGGCGGGTGACGTATTGGTCAAAGGAAAGGTCAAAGGAGAAGGTAAAGGGCGAGAGATCGGCCCGGCTGTGACCACGATGTTAAGGCCTGACGCAGACTACGAATTCAAATTCGAATTCCGAAGCCTGACAAAAGAGTAAAATTGAGCTCTAAAAGTAATTCGCCATATATAGAATACAAGAATTTATTCTTGTATTCTATATATGGCGAATTGCGAAAGCTTGCGTGTTTTTCACACGTTTTTACTCACGGGCCTTGGAAAGCCCGTAAAACTGGCACGCGATAAGGGATTCGAACTTTTACCATTGGGAAATCCGTAGAATCTGGTGAACCGCAGTTTAACCGTCATTCTCAAAATTCGACAGTCTGACAGACCACTGAAATCCTTTTGATTTTTGAAATGTCAAGTGTACAGATGTGCACTAATTTCATGTTGAATGTGCACATTTGTGCACTTTGGATTTACTCACGCTTTTACTCACGAAAGAATTCCCGCATCGTTTCGATATCTTCATTCAAATCGGCATTGTGAGTGTAAATCTCGTCCAGAACCTTGCTATTACTCCAACCGCCAATCTCCATTGTGGAAAGCTTCTTCCAGCCAAGGTGATAAGCCAAGCTGGCAAAGCTGTGCCTCAACCCATGAAGCCCAACTTCTGGAAGGTTGGCGCTGACACAGACAGCATTGACAGCGTCGTACAAATGCGTGAAGCTATTGCCTATTATGAACTCTTCGTCTGCATTTATGCAGTCGAGGAGTTCTTTTAGTCTCGGGATGATGATGGGAATGTCCCGGCAGGATTTGTCAGTCTTGTTGAGGTCTGTCCGAATCCATCCGCTGGCGGTAATGTGATATGCCCCTCTAATGAGAAGCATCTGGTTTTCAGAATCGTAATCACATGGGCGTAATCCGAATATCTCGGACCTGCGAAGAGAATGAAGCGCAAGCAAAGCTCCAAGCTCACACCGCTGCCCTCTAATGGCATCGAGGAACGTCATAATTTGCTTGTATGTCAGCCAATTACGCTTAGCCTTACCTATCCTCGGCAAAGCTGGATCGTCATACGGAATTTTGGCGTACTTGAGAGCCGAACTGCAAAGACCCCAAGCGTTGTGGATGGTTTTGGCACCAAGCCCAAGATCAATCTCATCGTCAACCACTTCCTGCGAATCAAGTTGACGAACGTCATCATTCATGTGGGTTTGGAATCTGTTGTTTCGGATGCTTTCATAGCCTGTAATGGTCATGGGCATCCGGGTAGCTCTTCTGGCATCGATATACTTGTCGATAATTTCGCCTAATGTAGTAATTGGCTCAGGCTCTTTGTGTAAGCCCTCAGCCTCATCTGCAATCCACTGACGGCGAATAGCCAAAGCTTCATCGTAGCAACGCTTATAGGTATTCCGGGTAACGCTGATCCCCTCTTTGCGAAGCTGGACACGCCAATGCCCGGATGGCAGTTGCTTTGGAATCGGAATAGAGACAACTGTTCTTGGCTGTCGGTAATGAGCATGACCGCACCAAGGGCAGTACAAGCCATTGTCTGGCATATCCTTGTGACAGTTTCGACATTTCATTCGAATTTCTCCGGGTATGTTATCTTCAGAAACGAAAGGAGGTACTTCAACTGATCGTCATTAAGCTGGTAAACACAATTCTTTACGGCGGCAAGTTCGTCCGACTCATAGCGCGAGGACCGCCCTGTATCATCAAGCGAATCAAAAGAACAGCCGAAATAATTAGCAAGCTTTTGAATAGTGACCCCGTAAGGCACTCGATCTGGCCTATTCCTCCATTTCGTCAGCAAAGACCGAGACAGACCTGCCGCCTCAAGAGCATGGGACGGAGACTCGCCTCTGAGCCTGCATTGTTGCTCGAAGTTCTCTAAAAACGACATGGTACACCACCTATTGTGTGCACAAATGTGCACTTGAAAAGTTGAATGTAGTGCACTAATCTTATCTTGTCTGTTGAGAACAGTTAACAAGAACAGTGCACACAGACAGTTTAGCGCAACAGATGGTATTTGTCAAATTTTTTGAGAGGAGCCACAAAATGAGCTTGCTATTACCCAAATGGAATGGAGACATGATTGGAGCAATGCACAGAATCGGGATAACCGAAGATGCTGTTGCCGGAGCTATGGGTGTCACCAGAACGTATCTGAGCAGACAGTTAAATTCACCGAAGGTGTCATCAGACACCAAAGCTAAAATTGAAAACGCCATTGTCTATGAAGCGATGAAAAGAGGCTTCTCACGCAAAGACGTTCTGTGAGCGTTTCTGAGTTGGTTTAACCAACAGAAAGGAGAAAGACATGATTACATACATCGGAGCAAGCACGGGCTACAGCCTGCGAGAAACGGGCCCATATGACGATCCTGATTATGTGGCGAACATGACCGCTGGACCGTATCGAGATGAAGACGATGACTACGAGCCGTACCGAGAGCCATTTGCAGTCTATGACCCCTGAAGAATGGTATGACTGCTCAAAACCGCCGTATAAGCGGAAGAAACGTGATTCGCCTTTCTTCTGTCCATACTGCGGCAAGGGAACCCATATGACGAGTGACAGATATCTGGCTTATTACCATGCCACAAAGCGTGGGAACATACCAAAGACGGTCTGCCTCGGATGTGAAAAAGTATTCTACTTTATGCCATATACGGCAGAATATTGTAGGACACATAACACTCGTGCAACGTGGAGGGAGGAGGAGATAAATGCCGACCCTAATATTCGACAGCGATGACCACAGATACACAGTAGACGGGGAAGAGGTCCCATCGGTTTCAGAGCTTACCAGATTCATAGCGAATGAAGTCTATTCCGATGCCCCACAATACTTCTTGGACCAAGCGGCTAAGAAAGGAACCGCAATTCATAAAGCGACAGAGGCTATTGACCTTTACGGTCAGGTTGAATGTGAAGAGGATATCGTCCCTTATGTTCAGGCCTATGTCCAGTTCCGTAAAGATATCCAGCCTGAATGGGAAAAGGTCGAATGGTCTGTCTGCAATGAGAAGAAGTATGCCGGGACAGTTGACCGATACGGGAAGATGAACGGCCTGAACGTGATTCTGGATATTAAATCAACTGCGAACATTACAGGCCTGCATAAAACGCTGTACCGAGCCGCCCAGAACCTATACAGGCTGGCCGTTATGAAAGAAAAGCCTGTTGATGGTCTCTGGATTCTTCAGCTTAAGAAAGACGCGACTTATAAATTGATACAACTCGATTTTGACGAACCTCTGGCCAATGCGTGCATCACCCTGCACGAGGCAATAAAGAATTCAAAGAAAAGAAGAAAGAAAAATGATTAGAAGCAGCAAAGGCAAAGTTACCCTTGATGGAACCGGTGAGGAAATTCTCGCAGACCTCGGCACAGCAGTTATCGCAATATATGGGGCTCTCTACGGTGCCGCTAGAGAAGACGAAAAGGACACGGTTGAAGAATGTATTACTGAGACATTAGCAAAAGGCATTATCCTCGGCAAGAAAAAAGCTATAAAGTCACGCGAAAAAGACCTTGATCCTGAGATCAAGAAAGCAATCAGGCAGGCCGCAAAAGAGCTTATCCAAATTCTTGAAGACAAGGAGGACCATGAATGATTGAAGTTGATAAGAAAAAGCCAATTGTAAAGATCATCGGTGACGCACAGGATATCATCGATGAATTCGGAAACCTTGTGTACTGGATTCTGAAAAAGACCGGAGAAGCAGAAGGGATCGACACCATGCAGGACGTAGAGGATTGCCTGTTTGATGCTTACAAAGATGGCGTAAGGCAGGCATGGGTAGATACAGAGGCTCCTCCGAGCAAATGGAAGAGGCTTGTGCAGAGAATTGTGAAAGGAGAATGATTATGGACGAAAACGTAAAGACTCCCGAAGCTCAGACCGAAGAAGCTCTTACCACAGCACCACAAGCTCAGGCAGTATCCCCTACCCCCGGTAATATCTGGGGTAGCATGGAAGCAATGAAAGTTGCCTATAATATGGCTAAGATGCTCGCAAGCTCGTCCCTGATTCCCAAAGATCAGTACCAAGGAAACCCAGCCAATTGCCTGATTGCTCTTGAGATGGCAAACAGGACGGGGTTCTCCCCTCTCCATGTTATGCAAAACCTGTACATCATCCAAGGAAAGCCAAGCTGGTCCGGTCAATTCTGCGCCGCAGCTATCAATGCCTGCGGTAAGTTCAGCCCTCTGGAATATGTCCAGCTTCTTGAGGAAGACGGCAAAACGCTTAGAGGCTATTACGCTCAGGCTACACGACTGTCCACCGGAAAACTCTGTGTCGCCTCTCCTGTCACTTGGGAGATGGTGAAGAAAGAGGGCTGGGATAAGAAGTCTGGTTCCAAGTGGTTATCCATGCCGGACCTGATGTTCCATTACCGGGCGGCGGCATTCTTCGTCCGTGAGTTCTGTCCTGAAGTCCTCTGCGGTCTTCAGACTGCGGAGGAAGTGCAGGATGTCAGAGGATGGGAATCTGAAAAGAAGAAGACGGTGATCGCTCTTGACTGAGATAAGAGTCAGAGAGATGTATGTCGCCAAGAAGATTTATACGGGTAAATCAAGGGATGGCGAGCCATATGAAATCATCGTGGTACAACGGCAGGGGGCACGACAGCCGAAGATAGCAATCTCGGTCTGCAATGTCCCCTCCGGCATTGGGATAAACGGTGCGTTCAAAATCACGTTCATCAAATCGGTAATGCACCGGAAATGGCGAGACAAGAAGTCAGGCAAATGGTATGCCGGCAGTGTCACCGTTCGTGCAAATGTCAGGGCTCTGCCAAATGTGAACGTGGAGGATGTAGAAAATGTTCACTACAGCTACAAAAACAGAAAGCCTGAGTTCGGGTCATTGGAGGAATTTTTCGATGCCCTCTGATTCAGCTCCGACTTTCGAAGATGTTGTGCTCTATGCCAACAAGCAGGGCCTGATAGGAAGAGTGGACATAAGAAAATTCTATGACTATTACAGTCGGTCCCACTTCCTGTATCGCGGAGCTCTGATGGATTGGCAGGGCAAGCTCCGGGAGTGGGCCAGCACCCAGCGGGCAAACGTAATGGTGACCGGAGAGATACAGGCCATCCTGCAAGCCAAAAGCAACGCACCCGGAGGGAAGACCTTCCGCATGGACGGAGGCCAGACAACAACAGACCTCAACGAATACATGAAATATCTCAGCAACATCGTGAGCAAAACGAAAGGAGTAGCGATATGAAAGAGGGTTCGTCATATTTAAAGCTCTGTGAAACGTGCTCTCAATTCTGCCTGCTGGTCATCTCAAAGGTTGCAGGCTCCATGCAAGAAGTCAAATGTGATATCTGCAAGAAAAAGAAACCCTGCTACATCTATAGGGTCACATCGAGAGGAGATAGAAAATGACTGATTACGTTCTTTATGCGGAATCATGCGGTATCCTTCAGAAAGACATGGTCAGGGCCATCCGAGAACATGGATGGCCCCAGTTCGGAAAAGCTCATATGTCTCTCGCCTTTAATCCTGACCGCAATGCGCTTCAGCTCCTTCCTGAAGCAGAAGAAGCACTGGTTAAGGAATTCGGCAAAGGACCAGGTCTCTCAATTACCAAGAGACTTAGGAAAAGCCATGACAACAGAAAGAAGCCTTGCCGCCTTTGTCTCCGGCTTGATCCCGCTCTTCGATCACGGCTTCAGAAAGTCTACGAGCAAATGGCTTTTCCCTCTATGCAGGAGCTTCTTGAAGCGGCTGTGGCTCAGTTCGTAGAGAAATATGAGAGGGCCGCATAATGTATTACCTTGGGATTGATCCGGGAGCACACGGAGGCTTTGCCATTCTGAAAGATCATGACATTGAGTATTACTCCATGTTCGAGAAGCAGGCTTTCCTCAACTGCGTCTATTCCCTGTCAAAGAAGCAGGAGCGAACGATCTGCTGTCTTGAAAAGGTTCATGCAATGCCAAAGCAAGGTTCTGTGTCCATGTTCAACTTCGGTGTCAACTACGGCTGGCTGAAGGGCGTGCTCGATGCCTTTGAGATTGCCTATCAGGAGATCCCGCCCCAGACATGGAAGAAAGAGTTTGGCTTAAACTCAAAGAAAGAGAAAAGCATCGAGGTCTGCAAGCAGCTTTTCCCGGACGCGAATCTTGTACCACACAACCACAAGGTAGCGCACGATGGAATAGCGGAAGCCATTCTGATGGCAGAATACGCAAGGAGGAAATTATGATCGTTGACACAGGAATGTACTATCTGGCTCTGGTGATTCTGGCGGCATCTCTGGTGGCAAACGTCATCATGGCAGGCCTAATGGTCAGGTGGAAGGCCTACTACGAGCAATACAAGGGCCTCTGGAAAGACGCCGTAACAAGGATTGACCCCTGCAATCCCTATGAGAAGCAGGAGCGATCAATTCAATACGAATACTTCGAGGGATTGGACTGATGGAGGACCAAATGGATAAAGACTTTCGCCACAAATGGTCGAAAGAAGCTCATTGCCCATTCAATGCCGGTATACTTTGCGGAGAATGGAATGACGCCGAGTTCAAAGAAAAAGATTGTCCCAACTGCGGCTGGCATCCACAAGAAGAAGCTCGCAGGAAAGCTCGCCTGAAAGAGCTTGTAGCATCCGGTCAGTGGGTTCCGCATCTATACAGCGTAGAACATTATGGATAAGGAGGAAAACCAATGAACGCCAAAGATAATGAATTTATGCAGGTCCCAAAAGTGAATGCAGACCTCATCAGAACAATGAGCATCGATCAGCTAACAGAGCTTATGCTCAGTTTCGATGACAAGCCTTGCCCGCCGACCAGCCATGACCACTGTGAAGAAATGTGCTGCGCTGAGTGCTGGTCACGCTGGCTGTCGTTGCCGCTTGTAAACGGCACATACAACGATGACATCTACTACTTCGAGCACGATAAAGAAACTCAAAAGTATGATAGCATAGACAAAGAGAAATACGCCAACTGGCTGGCTTTGCGGCAAGAGTTCGAAAAAAATGAAGACTACGATCAGGATGAGCACATCAGGCTGGTATATGATGACAATAACACGAGCCTGATAGATTATTTAAGAAAGGAAAACTGATGCACGAAGAACTTGTAAATCGGCTGAGAGATGATGAAGCGTGGAAGAACTGCGACTTTGATTTCATCTACGGGTGGATGCACGAAGCCGCCGATGCCATCGAAGCACAAGACAGACACATTCTGACGCTCCAGCACGAAATGATGGCAGAGGCAGAATCTCACATTGCAGAGGTGAATCGGCTGAATAAGCAGATTGAGGAACTGAGCAAGGAGCTAATAGAGCTTAAACTGCTTACTTGTTGCTGCGGAGAGCCGCCGAAGGAGGAAAGCTGATGGGCGTTTATATCGACATGGAGATGCCAGAAAAAACATACGCGCATTGTATGTTAATTAAAGACTTAGATGGTTCTGTTCAACTGCACGTTTGCACAAAGAACAGCGAAGAGATATCCGAGTGGGAATATTTCGATCTCGTCCCCGTCCCGCCGCATGGGATTATAGACCGCGAACAGATTCTTGACGCTATTCGTTTGGAACTGGCACAGGCTAATGCAGTTAACGACATGGATGATTATGATGAGTGGATGCGTATTTTCGATTATGTTCGCAAATTCCCAACCATCATCCCGGCAAAGGAGGGCGAACAATGAAAGACCCTTGTGCGAAATGCAAGATCAAGAGATTCTGCCGTGAACAGCCGGAAGATTTGTCCTGCGAAGATGTTATGAAAATCTGGAAAGTTGGAGTTGATAAGGAAACAGAGGAGGGCGAGTGATGAGCGAAATAAATAAACGGCACAACCGAAAGATCTGGAGGGCTTGCCCTGTCTGCAAAGGTCGAGTAGTTCTTGGATATAGAAATCAAAACTGGTGGGTGTATTGTGAATATGATGCAAGTCACATACCACAGAGGTTCTTCCCACATCCCTATGAAGCTATTGAGGCATGGAATATAAAGGGAAACAAGATGACCAACGCTGACCTCATCAGAGCCATGACGGATAAGGACCTGGCTGATTTTCTTGCTGGTATTGAGCACGATGCTTGTTGTGCATCAACGTATCTGGGAGATGGAACATATATTGATAATTGGCTCGATTGGCTGAAAGAGGAGGCAAATGAATGACAGTATTATCAAGAGATGAAATAGACTCAATTGTCGAAATAATCGACTTCATCAATGTCCACAGCGCAGTATCAGTTAAAGACATCAAGCGCAGGTTTGGCCTGACCTCAGAAGAATACGAGATGATTATGGACTTAACCATGCCTTTCATCCGATCAAGCAGCGGGAGTCGGTTCTGGCAGATAGCCTACATGACAATAAGAGCCAAGCTGGAAAGACTCTATGAAAAATACAAAAACTCACCGTCATGCGTTACTATTATAAAGGAGGTAGAAGACATTCTGGCAACGACAACAAAAAGGTATTTGGAGGAAACAAAGGAATCAGCATGAAAAAGAGAAAGCGAAGAGCTCCGACATAACATCGGAGCTCTTTTTTTATTTGCTTACTGTGTGGTACTTCCATTTGCCGTTTGGCTGAAGCTCTTTCCATCTGATTTCAGACCATCCGGTCTTCCTTAGCGCATCTTCCAAAGATAGTCCCATGCTCTCATAATTCTTCATATTGGCGACCTTAGATTTGGATGCGTTGCTTGGAACAATCGCCCAGAATGCCGCCCACTTCTCCTTCTGGGTCTTAAGCTTATTCGAAGTAGCGATAGACATATATTTTTGGGAATCTTGCACCTGACTGTACCCATCCATAATATCAAGTTTGGATATATCGGTAATAAGCCCGGTAGCCTGCTCTCTGGATAGGCCAGCATCATTGATGTACTCATAATACTGGTCAGCTTTTGGAGTACCCTGATAACGCAACTGCATATTCTTCTCAAGATAATCCATCTGGCGATCATTCAGGCCGACATCCCTTTGCATCTGGTTCCACATTTGAACTTCGTTTACAAGATTGCTTTTGTATTCGTCATCCTTGCTTTCGCTTATCTTGTCTTGCCAATAACGATAGATGTTATGGGCCTGTTCCCATTGCTCACTGTTGATCTTATGCTCTTTCGCTTCAGCGAGATCATCCAGATAGGAACAGTTGTTGTTGATAATCTCTTTCTGTGTGTCTGTCAGGCCGTTATATCTCGTAATGAAGTCATCCATTCCTGCGTAATCTGTGATAATGTTCTCATTATCATCCCATACGCCTTTCAGGATTTCTCTCGCTCCGAGATATTCGATCTGTTCATCCAGATTAAGATCAGTCTCCCACTTGGCGAATGTAACTTCGGCTGATGTGTCCTTTGTGTCAAGGTAGGCTTTCTTGGCTGTCCTCTCTGCGTCCATTGCGAGCTGTTTCAGAACAGCCTGTCTTTGACGATCATCGAGCTCCTTATATGTCTCACTGTCAAGGAATCTCTCAATATCGACTCTTTGGATCGCAGCTCTGTCACGCCTCCATATCTCTTGTTCAGCAGAAGTCAGTTTGAAGGTCTGACCATCCACATCAAAAGAAGTACTGACAGATGATTTCGGAAGCACACTGCCATAACCCTCGTTTGACAGACGATACAGTTCCTTCTCGTATTTGTTCACATGGTATTTGCGAACATCGCCGGGAAGGACAACCTTGTTGACAAGGCCCATGACCCAGTTCTCTCCGTAGGTTCTTTCTTCACCCCACATATCAACGGAGGCCGGGATCTTCTCCCTAAGCCCGAACACATTCCCAGCAATCGGGCCTGTCTTGTTCAGCAGGATATTCTTCGCCTTGCCAAACGTAGTATCTGCGGCGTAAGTGTTGCGAACCGTGTTGTCAATACCGGCAGAGGCTTGCGAGAACAGGTTTGGTACAACAAAGGCAGGAAGCTGATTTGCCAGATAAGTAACAGCCGTATCTCCAATTTTTGCGAGCGTGTCCTTCTCGCTGTTTACATAAGAGTTGTTGAAGCTGTCATAGAAGTTCATGGCGTCCTGCATACCGGGGATATCGCCAACTGCGGCAATCGCCTTCATCAGGCTCTTTCCGGCAAGCGTGTCAGCCACGTTCCCGCCATCAATGGCGGCTTCTGCGGCACTCGCGCCAATAGCCAGAGGCATTGCAACAGTCTCAAGCCAATCCGCTCCAATGACCGTATCGCCATCTTCCCACTCGTGGTTTGGCCTCCCGATGGCAGACACATTGAACATCAGGCCGGTATAACCCTTCTGGCGCAGAAGCTTTTTCTTGTCTTCATCAGGCTCCTGGTCGAAGTCACGAATCGCTCCAATAGCTCGGAGAGCCGCGCCAAGCGCAACCATTCCAACAGAAGTAGCAGCCTTGCCAAGATTTCTGCTGACGGTCGCCATTTCGAAGTGCGTCATCTCTTCGGCTGTGCTATAACCGAGTTTGGCGCAGGCGCTGTCAAAGTTCATTGTCCCACCTGACGCAGTGCGAAGCTTGTTAAGCTGGCCCCAAACCCGTGGGCTACACTCCTGTCTGGCTCTCGCCCACTTGGCGTCATCGCTGATAGAGTTCCCGTTCTCATCGACAGCCTCAGAAATGCTTCTGGCAACCGTCTGCTCGTGCATCGTCTTGGCTTTTGCAAGACCATTGATGTACTTTGCAGTGTAGTAGAGCGCACCTTCAGGAGTCATTGCCAGCCTTGCCTTTACCACGTTAGCAGGGATTTTCGCAAATGCCATCGTGATATCGCCAAGGCCAACCGTACCAGTCTGTTCATTGCCAACTGTGAAGAGGCTGTTCAACCAGTCTTTAACGTGCTGAACAAGTGCTGTTGTCTTGTTGTCATCCTTGTAGAGGAGCTTGTTGACTTCATGAGCCGCTTCGGATTCCATCTTGGCTTTGGTAGTAGCGTCAATCTTACCAGCGGCAAAGTCAGCATCGATGCCCATCTGCATGGCTTTGGTAAGCCCTGCGGCTTTCATCTTGTCCGTTGCCTCTACGCCCATACCAATCAGGAACCGGTACATGGACATCGTCTGCTCAAACGCATTGGCATTGGGATTAAAGGACGCTCGGTTGTTAAGCTCAAGCCTGCCATTCTCCTCAACAGCACCATAATACTGCATCAGAGCGGCATACTGAAGAGCTTCTACCTGAGCATTGCGGATGGCCTTGTTCGCTATGCCGCCAGATGCCGCCTTAGAGAGGACCTTCTGACCGGTCATCCTCTCGAACGGCTTCTGAGCGAGCTGACCAACAGCATTCTGCGAGAAGATACCAATGCCACCACTAACTAAGTTGTTTCCAATGTTGTTGATGATTGTTGCGACATTGGACAGCATATTCATGACGCGAATGGATTTGACAACTTCACCAGCCTTAAGATCAGACAGGTCATCACTGATTCTGTTTGCATTGGCATAGGCCAACTGAGCAAGAGCTTGCGCTCCATTTTCATGATTGGCGATCTGATTAAGAAGCTTGGTCTCCATCTTCGCTGCCTGCCAACTGAGAACACCAGCCATCTTCTGTGTGCCACGGATAGTGCTGATGTCACGGCAAAGGTTTATAAGAGCCTTGGAATCTCCGGCATTCTCTGCTGTTTCAATGCGAGAAGCAAGATCACTGACAATGCCATACATCTTGGCGTTCTTATACCCCGGAGCTTTCCCAGCGAACCGCCCGTCAGGCGAGAAACCAAGGAACATGATAGCGGCTCTCTGTTTGATTCTCTCCGCTGTGCTGAAGACGTACTCTGCCTGAAGGCCCTGACCCATGCGGCTCTTCTCAGCCATATGTTTGTCAAACAGCTTGTTATACTGTTTTGTCAGTTGGTCAAACCCGGCTCTGCTCATTTTGTTCCCGCTCTTGAGCTGGAAGTCACGGATGGCGTTCTGCATATCAGCCAAGAGTTTCTGCGCCAGCACAACGTCATCATCATTGAAGGTGTAACCATCTTCCATGAGCCTGCGATATTGTGCGTTCGCTTTCTCCTGCGTGTCCGTAAGTAACCGGGCCGTCTCAGATCGGGCTTCGTTTGTCCGGGATGTAAATGTCTCAGCACCGGGTGCGGCATTCTCTTTCCGGGTCTGACGTTCGCCTCTGGTTTCAAGACCGGACTGAGCAGATTTCATTGGTTTTGTTTTGCCGGGGGTATGAGGATTAGCCGCTTTCTCATCCCGCAAGAAAAACTGAGACTTATCAGAAATTTTATCCCGTACTGCTTGTGTACTAGTCCTGCCGTCTTTAAGCCGAGAATCTGCCCCTTCAAATGACTCTTCCTCGCCAACCTGCTGACTAAGACCATATTTCTGGTCATATTCATCTGAATGGAATTTATTGACAGCTTCGAGGGCTTCTCTCATTTCTGTTTCTGTATAAACATTATTTGCAACGAGAGCTTTCTGGTAAACAGTACAGGCTTTAAATAGGCTATCAAACTCAGAAAGCCTCTCATCAAATGTAACGAGAAGATTTCCGAGCTCTTCATACATCAGCTCAACAACATCGTCATAATTGGGCAACATCTTCAGGCGGTTCAGCCTTTCGTTATCGGTTAGCGCCAACCATGACTGCTGATCCAGTCCATATCGAGGAGCTACATAACTGGCACCCCACGTTTCAAGAACGCTGTTGACCATCTTTGCGACATCAGTTTTATCCACCTTTGTGTCAATAAGCGCATTGAGAACAGTTTGACGTCTGCTGATATTACCACCAAACTTACCCCACATGTAATGAGTAAGTTCGTGAAGAACAGTTCCCGCAAAATGCGGGCTGTCAATATCTATAAAAAGGCCAATATTTTGGAACGCTTTATTTGTAAAGCCCAATGGAGTCTCTGCGCCGCCTTTATAAAGCGTAACAGGAATACCAAAGCGTTCCTCAACAAAATCTTTCAGATTAAGCTGTGTTTTTGTTGCAGCCTTTGCGATTTCTTCCGGTTCAAGGACAGTGCCGCCCCAATCATCTTCAAGGATTTCCGCACTTTCCTCCCATGCTTCCGTAAGCCGAGCAGAATTTAATCCGGTAAATTCCGGAGCTCTGGTAGCGTATCGAGGAGTTGCTTCATAGTTTGGGCCTTTTGCTCCTCGCTCAAAGACTCGAACCGTTCGCTGGCTTTCTTGACTCCTTCCCATGTCGCTGGTTTGTGGATTATCAACGGCTCCTTCTCCTGCTGTTGGGCTTGCTGTTGGGCCTGCTGTTGCTGTTGTTTCTTGTCCATTTGTCTGTACTCCTTCCTGTGTAGGCGTAGTGCCTGGTTTAACCGTTTCTGTACCCCGAGGGGGTACACTTATACCCTCGGAGGCACCCTGCGCTTCTGCGCCCTCTATGGCGCTCTCAGAGGTATTGACCATACTGAGGTCTACACCGTGCTGTTCGAGGATCGATCTGGCATAGGTGTCTGCGATGCCTCCATAGCCATTCATGGTGCTATACCAACGGGCAGGTTTGCCAGCCGTATAAGGCGTAATCATGCCCTCGATGTAAGTTGCCTGACGAAGAGCGTTGTTGTTGACGGTAGCCAAATACATCTTCCCGTCATTGCCTTTGCGGACCATGTAGAGGGTGTTGCCATCATACATGGCGGCACGAGGAGGCATTTGACCATCTCTGGTATCGAAAGCATCGGAATAGAAGAAGATGGGCTGTTCTCTGGTAGCAGACTTCATCTTCTCAAGCGTGTTTCTGGTGATGACGCGCTTGCCTTTGTTCTCATCCTTGTTGAACCGCTGGAACTCCGGGTCTCTGGAATTCTCACGGGAGTCAACTTCCAGTTCTCCATTGCTGTCGAGCTTGCCCATGATCTCCTCAATCTGGGTTTCACGCTCTTTCTTGCTGTCTTCGTAAGACTTCTCTTTTTTCGGTGCAGGGCCAGTATCTTCTGGGATGTCCTCGGAAGCTTCCTGAACGCCAGTAGCTCTTCTCGGAGCATTGGCGTCATCCGCTCCGCTCAGGATACGATCCTCTTCGGCTTCCTCTTCAGTGATGCCACCAGTTGCGGCAATCTCCCTGTCTTTCGCTCTCGCTTCGTTGTCAGACTCAGGATAGCCTTCTTCATTATACTCTACTTTTTCGCCAATGCCAAGGGCTTCCGCACGCTCAAGCTCGCCTTCCCTGAGCTTCTCGAAACGGTTAGCACCAGAACTCTTGCTCTTCCCGATTTGAATTCTGCCTTTTTCATCAACAGAAAGACCGGCTTTCGAGCCTCCATTTGTTTGAGAAAGTCTGCTTCTCGCTCCGCTGTTAATAATGGCAGACCGTTGCTCGCTGTTAATCAAACCAGCGGCAAAAAGCATACTGGCATCAGCCCTCGTAAGTGCTTCGCCATTGCGGTATTTGCGGACAGCCTTGGTGATAGAAGAATCCTTCTTCTCCTGCTCTGCGAGCTTCGCTTGTGCGTTTTCCTCAGCCCCCTGCCTCACGCTCTTGCCGCTATCCATAATGCCCTTCACAGAAGTAAGAGGAGCGTTGATTGTCTGGTTGGCTTCGTTCAGGATATCCTTTCTTGCTGAAATATCTGTGTCAAACTCGTTCTGATAGAGCTCCATATTGGCTCGTCTGTTTTCAGCAACGTTAGCGGCACCGCCAAGCGAGCCAAGGATACCAGCCATAAGCATACTGTAGCCAATATCTTCCATATTGTTCTGGAAGAGCTCGGAGAACGATTCATCTTTGTAAATCTTGTCAGCAAGCGGAGCCAGCATAGCAGAGAAGAATTCTTCCAGTTGTTCTTCGCCACCATTCAGGAAGACACGCAGAGTAGTCCTGCCAGCAGGCGTATCAGCGAGAGCCTTTATGATTCTCTCTGTCATATCCTGCGTAACTTGGAGACCTTTGCCACGGGTGAACTTATCGAAAGCACCAAACAGGCTTTCAGAAGCATACTCTATCCCAGCTTTGGTAATAGCATACTTGAAAGCCTGACTTCCAGTTGCCCCTTCCATGGAGGCTTTTGTGCCCTCACTACCGAACACACGCTCACCCATGATAAACTTGGGGTCAACGCCGAGTAGATATCCTGCGCCAATATCCCATGCCATTTCTGCCGTTTGGTCGGCAAGGTCAAATGCACCCTTGCCAAGCTTGCTCATATCGCGGGTTATTTTACGGTAGGCATCACCAGCATAAAGCGAACTTTTTTTAGCAACGTCATCGATCAGTTCAACAGCTTCCCCAAGTTTCGTCTTTTTCTCAGGTGGGCCAGACAGGCCGAGGATGGGATCACCATTGACAGTAACATGCTCGTCCATAGCTTTCGCCACAGTTGAGGCAGCACCAGCTATTTCTGTAATGCGGTTTGCAGAAAATCTGCCGATTGATTCTGTGATCTTGTCACGATTATTATAAAGCCGTGTTTCTGCACCAAGGGAGTTCATGTGCGCATCAATACGAGCTTGGTCTGCTTTCTGAAGCTGGTCGATTGCCTCTTCAACTGCATCAGGGCTTGCGACAAACTCAGGATGTTCTGCCATGACAATTTCACGGTAATTGTCTCTGGACAGATTCATGTCCCTCAGGCGCTGTCGAGCCTCCCAAGTGTCTCTATCCATGGAGTAGGCAGAGAGTTCATCTTCAAGCTGGGTTTTCATAGCGTTGGCGCGGTCAACCTGACTCTGCGCCGTTTTCATTTTACTTGCAGCAGTCTGATTTTTGCCAAAGAGGTTTTTATACTCTGCACTGTTAGAATCTGTCTGATAGCCGAGAAGGTCCTGCGTGCTTCTATATTCATTTGTTGCGTTCTGAAGATTTTTATTATAACCTTCTGCACTGGCATTTACTCGGTCGATCTTGTCCCTGTAATAATTATAGACAGTGCCATCCAGATAATTGATAACCGCATTCCACCAAGCCTTCTCATTAGGATCAAAGGCTTGGTTCATCTGAATAACGGCCTCGTTACGGAAAGCTCTGGAATCGGCAACATTTTGATTCCCGCTATTAAGATAATTGTTTATACGCCCATAGAAATCGCTTGTGATGTAATCGCTGTCTCGCTGGATGGTATAAATAGATTGCTCTTTATCCGTGCCAGCATTATATGTGGTCTTGCCAATAATATTTTTACCTATCTGTCTAGTCTTATTAGCAATCCCGGATGTATTGTTATCAAGCGTAAATTTGCTCTCATTCTTTATAACGCCAGATGTGAGACGATTTGTTCCAGCTTTATCCACTTTAGCTCCGGTAGAAGTTCCACCGGAGCTTTTAATTGTTTTCGTGGACATGCTAGGCAGTTGCTTGCCGCCACCAGACCCGGAGTTTGAAGACAAGTTTACTTTATTGCCTCCTGATGTAGAGCCACTGCTGCTTTTAATGACCTTAGACATAAAACATCACCTTGCCGTTTTATGGATTGAGCTTTTTAGCCCACTATAATCAAGTCCGGCCTGTTTTTCTTTTGTAGGAGTGGAGAATACAGACGTATCAATCGACACTTTAGATGGAGCTTTGCTGATGTCCCCTGTATCAGGGCTCGATGAAGGCCCGCCGTACCAGCCGCCGCCTCCACCGCCACCGGTGTCGCCTTCCTGCGGGCCATTGATCCATCTCAGGTAGGTAGCATCGTCAATGATGCCCATCTGCCATGCCAACTGCGGGTTCTGATTGATCCACATCTGACGCATGGCATTAACCGTGTCTTGGTCATAGCCAAGTTGCAGATACCCGGAGAAGTCACCATAAGACGCAAGCGTCTGGGCCTGCTTCTCCTGCTCCTGTCTCATTCTAAGCTTCTCAGTGTCTGACCAGTCTTGGTTAGCCGCAATCGTGCTGTCATAAAGATTCTGGTTGTTCAGCGTCATCTGGTCGTAGCGGTTTGCAATATTCTCTCGGGAAGCAATGTACTGATTTCTGAGCGCGCTGGTCTGGTTGTCGAGGTAGTTCAGATTATCCGCACGCAATGCGTCATACCGGTTGTTGATGTTCTCGGTCTGCGTGTCGTACCGGTTGACGTTCTGCATGTGCATGGTGTCATAATAATCGCGGTTTCTATCACGCTGGTTGTCCAGCCATGCCAACTGCTGTTTGTAGTCTTCAAGAAGCGCAGACGCACGCTGGTAGTTGTTGTCTGCCAATGCCTGCGCGATGTTGTTTTCATAGTCCACCTTGAGGTTGGCAATCGCCCGGTCAATCCCGGCGTTCTGTGCACTCTCATCGCCCCTCAGTCTGCCGTAGTCTCTGGAAAAGGCGTTGTTCACAGACAGCTGCATCTGCGAGCCGGTGCCGGAGTTTAGCCCGTTCACCATCGCCTGCGTGTTCAGGTTCCGCCTGTTTCGCTCATACTGCGCAGCGAGGTCATTGGCTGACTGCTGGTAGGCCCGCGCAATCCCGGACCTTGCCTCTTCCTGCGCCGCAATGCCCTGATCCAGCGCGGTCTTATACTGCTGCTTCTGGGCCGCGAGTGCGTCATCGTACAGGGCATTGATCTTCCCTGCGGATTCTGCTGTACGCTGGTTGTACAGGGCATTTGCCTCGTCCATCCGCGCATTGTAGGTGTTGGTTAAATCTGCTTCTCTTCCAGCGTACGTCTTGTCCCTGTCTGCCTGACGCTGTAGCGTGGATGTGTTGATGTCAGCATCTACCTGTTTGTAGCGGTCAGTGACAGCCGCCATGCCATTGTCATAGAGGCCAGCCGCCTCCTGCTGACGCTGTGCGGTAACAGCATCATTTGCTGCCTGCCTGTTGGTATAAGTTGTGCCAGCGTTGGCGTCCCGTGCTGCTCTCTCAGCATTGATCTCTTCGATTGTTGCCATTGACTATCACCTCGTTAAGTTAAGTCGGGAAATCCCATGATGGATCAAAGTAGGCTTTCATGACTGCGATTATGATTGGTTGCAGACCAACGTTTGTGTATTCAACCACGCCATTTTTTTTGTGCTTTACTTTTATCCAGACATCATTATTGCCGCCTGTCAGCTCTACGTTCCCTCCAACCAGCGATATGCCGCCAGCCAGAGAGCTCAATGTATTCTTGAACACAATCCCGCCATCCGCGTTAACTGAACCGCTTGCTGTCACGCTGCCGTTGGATGTGATGGAAGAGGTCGCAGTAATCGTCCCACAGGTAATTGTATTTGCACCGCTGAAGGTCCCGCCGCCGCTCATGGTAAGGTTGCCTCCGCTCGATGTGCCCGGTCTTCTCGTGAGCATGATATTCCCACCCGTGATGCTCAGATTGCCGCTGTCGGCATTGTACTTATAAAGTTTGACATCGCCGTCTGTGGAGAACTCCCCATTGTCCGTGATGGAGATGCCGCCGCCGTTGGAGACCGTGATGTTCCCGCCGGATGTTCCGCTCTTCCTGTAGACTGTTACGTTCCCACCATTTACAGTGAGGCTCCCGCTCGTTGAGTTCGCGTCTTTCGCTACCAGACTCACATCTCCGCTTGCGCTAAGATTGCCGCCGCCCGCTATCGTTATGTTGCCGCCTGCGCTTGTGCCTGCACGCCTCAATACCGTGATGCTCCCGCCTGTAATGGAGAGACTTCCGCTGTCAGCGTTCGTCTTTTCCATTGTGATGTCCCCGTCTGTCGTAAGTGTGCCGCCGCCCACCATGCTGAGATCGCCGCCTCCAGTCATGGAGATATTTCCGCCCGATGCGTTGGCTCTTCTCGTCAGGTTGAGGTTGCCCCCTGATACCGTCAGGCTCCCGCTGTCCGCGCTTGCGTTCTTCCCGATCAGGTTGATGTCGCCCGTGGTGGTAAACTCGCCTGCCTGCACATTGGCTGACGGCCCTGCCATGAGTAGGTCACCGCCTGTGATCTTCACATCGCCCGTGGTTTTCAGGTCCCCGGCAGAAGCGCCAGAAGTGGCTCCCTTCATATCCAGTTCGCCGCCCGCCATGAGGAGCTTCCATGCCCCGATGTCCAGCACATTCTGATACTCTGCCTGCTTCCCGAACGCCGCCCCATCCCCTTTGTTGTACGCCGTGAGGAACCACTTGACTTGACCGATGAGGTATTCTTTCTCCGAATACCCGCCAATTGCGTCCGTTGCCCGGATTTTTACCATGATCCCGGAGCCATATGTCGCCTGAAACAGCGCAGTCCCGGATGCGGTGATGTAGTTCTCCGATGTGGTGGTCTGGCAGGTGATGGTATGCGGGGGCCCGTAGTCGGAAGCAGACGCCGCCTTGTAGTAGTAGGTGACAGCGAGCGTGTTCTGTGTGGACCCGCCGCCCGGGTTGAGGAGCTTGGACGCCTGACAGATCGCCATAATCGACACATAGTCACCGCTGGGGTCTTCCGCGCCCTGACTGTTAGTGCGCTTGACGGTCGAGCTCTGCATGACCGCCGGAGGCTCATACGGCACAACCGTGATGGTGAAGGTCTGCGAGGCCGTGTTTCCGCGGCTGTCGACCACCGTACAGACAACGATGGTGCTTCCTGTGACCGTCCCGCTGTCTCCTGCCGCCGCCGTGCCCATGTTCGTTGTCGCCCCGGCATAGGTGACATCCCAGTGCGCCAGCGTGGCGCCACTTCGATACGTCACCTTCGAGTTGTTGAACGCTATATGGATTTTGCTGTAGTTCTGGATGTAGCCCGACAGGCTTGTGTCGATGTTCTTTGGCGAGATGGTGAAACACCCGCTCTGGATCGTTGGCCCCAAATTCGGCAGAGGAATGGTGATTGGAATCTGCACGCTGTCGTGCACGACATACTCCCACGAGCGGTAGTATTCCGTGATGGTGATAAGCACAGGTACATTCGTCATGTCTGTAATATAGGGGGCATACTGGCTGGACGGGATCGTGAACGAAACGGATTTTGTCGTGGTCTTGCTCGCAACCGTCTGCGTAGTCATCCCGTTCACGCTGTAGGTCACATCGAAATACTGTGTGAGAGAAGGCCCGGGAATCGTGCTCGTTGTCCACGAGAGGTCAATTGGGGAGTCGAACCGTATGATTCGTGTATCGGTTATCGTATATCCTATACTCATATTATCACCCTATATATTTGATCCCGAAGAACTGCCCGTCTTCGATCAGAATCCAGTTGCCCATCTGAAGGTCATCCTCGATGTTGATACTGGTCACATGAAGCTGACCGTCCGATGTGTCGAACCAGCCGAGTTTCTTGTTGCCGACCCAGAACTGCCAGCCTGTCGCCGTGTACAGGCCGAAGCACTGGCCCGTGTCGATCTCGTAGTATTCATCGCCGCCGCTTGCCACTTCCACGCCATTTAGGTCCAGCCGCTTCTTGACTGTGGTGAAGATGTCTCTGGATGTGATGGCGATGCCGAAGTACCGCCGCGTAACTCCGTCCTCAACCACATCAATGTATCCTCTGCGGATTTCACCGTTGAACAGTTCCGACATTTCGAGCACGGACAGGCCCAAGTTCGCAATCTCCCCGGACAGGATGGCGCTGCTCTCGCTGGTGAACGCCTCGCTGATGCTTTCCGCGTCTGCACGGATTTTGGCGGCGATGGACTCATAGTGGATGCCGGTAACACTGACAAAGTCGCTGGTCTCCTCGTCCCATGTCAGCCCGAACTGTGGGGCAACAGAGGGGTCAAGGTCAACGATTGCGAGGTAGTTGTTTTCCATGTCGTGCCGGAGTGCCCCCACGCTCTCGCTGACAACATCCACTTCATCCGCAGTCTCGTCAATCAGGTCGGTCAGTTCCTGCGCCTGCTTCCGCAGTTCCTTCTCGGACACGAGGCCGCTCTTACCGCTGTTGGTGTCTTCTACGATCTGCTTGTATATCTTCGACCGGTTGCCTCTCAGCAGATAGAGCAGTGTAGTGTCTGACAGATTCATGCTCATGCTGTTCCCTCACTTGGCGTATCCGGTTTCCCGTACCCGGATTTCCACATCCGTTACCGTAACAGCCGGCATCTTCTCGTCCACGCTTAACAGAAGACGGTAGTACACGAACTTCTTTGCCTTGATCTTCGTCTTCGCCATGAACGGCTCACCGGCCACCTTCGCCTTGGTGGACGGTACGATCTTCTCCTTGAACGTGTTCTTTCTGTCAGTCTCCACGCAGACGTCCACGCTGGTCCCTGTCGCCGGTTTCAGGCCTACCCAGAGCATGGAGCTGTATTTCCTGCGGTGCCCTGCACCGAAGTCCATTGCCCCGCTCTCCCATTCCGCGCTGATCTTAGCCCCGGAATCAGGTTCCGCAACCGTGCCGCCGTCCGTGTTCGACTGGTAGGTCACCCAGAATATCTTCCCCTCTGATGTTCCGATGTAGAGCTCTCCCTGAAAGCTGCACATGCACACGGCATCGAAGTTGTCGTAGGTGTACCATGTGTCGTTGGCATAGTTCCAGACAATGGCTTTTTTGTCATAGACAACATAAAATTCCTGATGGTCGTTGTCATCGTACATGAGTGCGTCTTTCAGGTCGAAACCGGCAATGGTCTGCTGTACCTTGTCGCTGATGCGCTTGGCCTGCCGCTCGTCCCTTGAGAGGTTGGAAGTGTAGTAGGACGAATTCGTCCACTGGAACAGGTCCTTGTTGAAGGCCGTCACCGGGCTGTTGTTCACCAGCTCGACCATGCCCGGCGCGACATTCCCTACTTCCTTGTTGACAGGCGCCGTGTAGATCGCAGGCGTCAGGCTATCATCCGCAAGCTCCACAACGCCGTGCTGAAGATTCCAGCACTCGCCCGGCTTGTAGGCAAGCAGGGTGCCGTAATGCCGGATCATGGACGTCAGCGGCGTGTTGCTGTCTCCGACCCGCACTTCGTACTGGTCAGGGAAGTAGTCCGCCCTCGGCATCCCGTCATAGTCCATGCCGGAATACAACGCCCGGTTCGTCCCGTCTCCGTAGATGAAGATGCGGGTATCGGTCGTGCCGCCGTAGAGCTCGGAGAAGTGGTTCCCCGTCACCTGCGGCCTGAGGTTGTGGTCCTTGCTGTAGCAGACCTCCACCGTGTTCACGCCCTTGTCAAGTTCTGTCGTGATCGTCACGGTCCCGTCTCCCGAATCTGCGATGTATGGCAGAGCCGCATCCGTCACAAGGCTCTTGACGTGGATGATGCTGATCCCCTTTTCCGGCATGCGGAAGGTAGTATGCTCTGAGCCGTCCGGGGAAAGCCATACTCTGCGCTTGTCGCTCAGGCGGTTGACATACTCGCCGGTGGTTTCTCCGCTCTCCGAGTACCAGTCCGAAGGGCTGTCACCGCCTGACGGCAGCAGCGGCCCCATCGTGATTGCCACAAGCGGGACATAGCCCTCCACCGCGCTCATGGAGGTGCCGTCATAGACCCGGTACTCGGAGCCGTCCAGAACATAGGCCTTATTGTTGAACGGGAACACGGTCACTCTGCCAAGCGTGGAAACGGCACCGATGACGCCGTATGTGGTCGGATCGTCATAGAATTCATTATTGTTGCTGTCATAGAGATTGAACAGCCGGTTCCAGCAGGCCGCGAGAAAAACCTGCTTTCCGTTGACAAGCCCGCTCCACATCCCTTTGATCGGGGTTTTGGAAGAGGTCTGTGTCCAGTGAAGGTCTGCGATCTGGATCATGCCCGGTCTGCGTTTCAGGTTCCCGTCCCGGGTGATCTTCCAGTTGACCATCTTCGAGGCTTCCCCGATCTTCAGGCGGGTGTCTCCGTCCGGGCACTCGTTCAGGCCCAGCCATTTCTTGACGCCATAGACCTTTTCATTTGTCGATGCCGTGATAGTCGCCATGTCATCACCTACTTGAAAGCGTCCATACCGCCTACGCCATCTACGATAATACGCAAGGCATTGCCCTTATCGGTCTTGGATACTGTGGTATAGCCGCCATTATTAGACTGTTTCAGAAGATTGAAAGCGCCGGATGCGAGTTTGCTGTCGCTTGCCGCTATGCGGGCCAGCCAGCTCTCGCGCTTCAGTTCTGCGTATTGGAACGCTCTTCTGAATTCCGGCGCTCTCTTGTTTCGTTCTTCATCGCACAGGACTGCTACCTCATCGGGGAATATCCCCAGATGAAGTAGCATCCCGGCGTAGTCAGGGAAAGTCTTGTCAGGCAGAGTGTCGAAATACTCGTCAATCCCTGCCCGGAGCTTATCCGGGGTAAGTACGGGTTTCGTCATGCCCACCAACTGAACTCGTTGTACGGGTACAGCCCTCCGTTCGGCCCATAAATGTCTTCAATATCTTCACTGCCAGTAATCTTGCCAAGGCCGCGCATAAGCCCGTTCTTCAATTCATCGTAGCGCTGCTGAAAGTAGCTGGCAGAAGTCGGGTTCTCGTCCAGCAGAAGATGCGCCGCAAGCCCATAGGGGAGAACCGTACCAGAACAATAGTCATCAAGATCGATCGCCGTATAAAGATCATCCAAGGGCATGAGAACAGGCCGTCTGCCGCTCTCCCACTCCTGCCATTTTGGGCAGGTATCGCTGTAAGGATACAGCTCGTTCTGAAGAATGTTCAGGATGGCAAGCGAGCGGTCCTGATACTCTTTCGTATCATCGTGCTTGTATTTCCCCTCGTCATTCAGTTCGTCCATCATGGTGATGGCGCGCTGAAATACGTCCATGCCCGTGATGGTTCCTGTGGTCTGATACGCCATAACCGTTACTCCTTGGTCTGTTCTTTCTCAGGTGCTTTCTCAGGCGCTTCAGGCAGGCCGGTAACAATGCTTGTCAGGACGGACAGGATGCCGGACAGCAGGGATGCGCTCCCAACCATCACCCAGTTGACATCCTGAATCATCACGGTTGTCCCGATTGTCGCAATCGCCGTCTGTGCTACCGTGCGAAGAGCGCGGATGCCTGCTGCTTTCCAGAATTCTTTGTTCATGTCTTATTCCTCCGTTATAGTCCGAATAACATCTTGACCAGTACGCCTACGACAGCAGTGGCCGTGATACCGACACCCCATAGAATGGCCGATAATTTGGTGTTTATGACGGCAAACTCGATGTCTTTTGTCGCCATTCTGTCTTCCAGTTCGCTGACTCTTGATTCCAGCCCTTCCAGATTGGTGTTGCTCATTTCAGGTCTCCTCGCCCGGCTCTTCATAGTCGAGCTTTTCCATCTTCAGGATGTTCTCCTCACCGAAAAGCTGGATGCACTCCATGAAGCTTCCCGCAAGGATCGTTGCGCCTGCGCCGTCTTTCATCTCAATGATGTAACGCTCTTTCTGCTCAATCGCCATTTTTCTTACCCCCTTTCAATTTCAAATAGTTTCTCCCAAGTCGCTGGGCCAACGCAACCGTCCCACTCCGAAGGCTGTCCCGGAAACGCGGATTGCTGAAATGCCTTCACGGCCTCAGTTACGCTGTCGTCCCAATACCCCACGGCGTAATCCAGATAGCCCCGGCAGTACAGGACAGAGGCGAGCACGACCACTTCCGGCCATTCCGCGCAGTGATAGTCAATCGCCCTCGGAGGCCAGTAAACAGTCGGTTCAGGCTTCGGAGGCTCCGGCTCAGGCGGCTCCGGCTGAGGAGGAACAGGGCCAGGATTCAGGTCAATCTGTGATTTGATCCTGTTGGCAGACTGAAAACGTGCATCCACGTTCTTCACAGCCGGGTTCTCGAAGACATAGCACACCTGCTTGGTGCAGTCATACAAGTCGTTGCTGGTTTTCAGATTATTCAGCAATCCTGAATAATCTGACCTGAGTTCCAGCATGGCGAAGTCCACCTGAAGCGCCTCGTCCCCTATAGAGCCTCCCTTGGCTTTCCAGTAATCATAGAGTGCGGCTTTGCGTGTGAAGTAAGTCCACTGCGCCAGCCCGAAGCCCTTCTGGTCGTTCTTGAAGCTGTCCCTGTTGATCTTGCCAGTTCTGATGTCTTCCACATACTGTTTGCTTGCCGTCCGATAAGGGCTGAAATCTCCCTGTACCCGGATGCTTTCGCAGTTGCTCTCACAATCCCAGTTGCCCAGCATCGCCAGCGCTCCTGCTTCTGTCAGGCCGTTCGCTCGGAGCTGGTCATAAATCGTTTGATAGCTCACATTTTATCACCACCGATCATATCTTCGATAAACTCCTCAAGTTCATCTCTGGTAATCAAGGCTTTCGCCTCCTCTCTCTTCGTTTCGATTTTCTTTCCTGCCTCTCTCTGCGGAGTTCCTCTTCGATTTCTTTGACATACCATTCGGGCCAGTCTTCCGGTGGCAGAATTGGCGGTTCATCCTCTCGCGGTTCCTGCGAGTTTTCCCGGATGAGATATGCGACGTAAAAAACAGCGACCGCAAGCGGAAGTAACTCCGCCATAAAGCTGAGCGCTTTCATTGCTCATCAAAGGAACCGTCTGAGGATTGCCATGATTACCGCCACGCCGGCCATCAGACCAAGCGTGCCGAGGATATAAAGGACCATGATAATCATCACCGCCTTTGTGTAGAATGACCGCGCCTCGAAGAGGGCTGTTTAGAATCTTGCTTCGATATTTGGTCGGTCGCAGGTTATTTAAGGTCTGCAATCAATTTTTGCTACGCAGAAAGTCCAGTAATTACTGGACTTTCCGAGTTTTACCGAAAACCCACCTTAAACCACTTCGGCATCAGGCGCGAATTTCGGACAAGTCTCGTTGCTGTCTTTCAAAGGATACTTTCCACAATAATATGTGTTATTCCCGTCCATATTTGCAGACAGGACTCTCAAATTTATACAGCCCTTACACTGTTCCGCAATTTGATCCCATTTTCCTTTGTTGTACATTTTGCTTCTCCTTGACATTCGTGGTAATATAGTTCCGAGGTGATACCAGTGAGAGAAGGTAAAACCGACAGAGGAAGGCCAAGATATGGGGATGAGCCAAAACCGAAATTCGTCAAGTTCGGAATCTCTATGCCGCCTGATTTGTATGACCGTCTTGAAAAGTATTGCGAATCAGACGAACGGGACAAAAGCTGGGCGATCCGCAAGGCTCTTGAACCTTGGCTTTCCGAGAGGGGCTTCTGAGGCCCCTCTCTTCTGTTTCGAGACTCACTTTTATATCCCGCTGGAGCCAATCGGTAAGTCTGGTGGCGGTTGTAAGCCTTTCCAAACGATTGCGTTCTCTGCTTGAACTGAGCCGCCGCAGTTTATTTTTTGTGTTCTTCGGTGTGACCAGTAATGCCGGGTAGCATAAAAAGGTCTGCTATCAAAATTAGTTGCCGCTAACTACCAGTATTTACGGGCATTTTCAGCACTTTTTGGGAAACTTTATTTCGCACCCTTAAACCACTTCGTCTTCCGGGATGATGGTAGGAGCGTCCCGAAGGTCGCTGCGATATATCGCTCCGGTAATACTATTTGCCAGCGCATCCGCATCGATCAGCCGACCATGATTGTCAGGTATTTCTATAAGAGGACATTCTTCGTGTTTGTTCTCAGGATCGTGGACATATGTATCCATCACACAGCAAAGTAGCCCGTCATAGAAATGACACTGTTCACACGCTTTGGGGAATTTAACATCCCTATTGGTCGGTACATAGAATCCCATTGTCATTTCCCCTTTCTTCTGGTAGAATATTTAGTTGAGGTGATGCCTGTGGAGAAAGAAACCCGGAGAGGGCGTCCACGCTTTGGCGAGGAAGACAAGCGAGAGCATCATGTCAAGTTCTCCATGTCACTGCCGCCAGAAACCTATTCCCGTCTTGAGAAATACTGTGAGGACGAGGAAAGATCAAAGGCGTGGGTTCTCAACAAAGCCATCATCCCTTGGCTTGAGGAGAGAGGCTATTGAGGGTAGCCCCTCTCCTTTTTCATTCTACCACAAATTGGGTTCCCGGTAAATACTGGTATTTATGGGAAACACTTAAGGTCTGCCTTAAACCATCTCAGGCGTTCGGCTCCGGCTGGGGTTCGTGATGGATGTACTCCTTGTACCCTTCCACGCAGTCAAGCTGTTCGTCTGCGATCATGACATGAGCATCTAGAACGTCAGGAGCGTTCCAGAGCGTCTGGCACAGGCCGTGATACTGCGTCTTGGCAGATTCAAGAGAAGTGATGCCCTCCGCATGGATGAAGTAGTTGCCGTTGATGACCTTGATTATTGCGAGTTTCATAATTTATTCCTCCTTATGAATTGAGTGCGTTCAGTGCCGCCGCAAGGTTGGTCAGGGTGCAGTTTGTTCCCGGCTTGATCGGGTCTCCTGCGAGGATAGCCGCAGTGCTGAGATAGAGATTATTGTTGACGATGAAGTATTGCCCGCTTGCGATCTGGGCGTCTGCGATCATGTCATCGTCAGCCGGAGTGTTGATCTTCTGGATGTACAGTTTCGTATCAGCCGGATACTCGACCGTAGACGGGCCGCAATCCGCCCAGATATTGTTCTGGCCCAATAGGGTGCTAATGACTTCGGCCGGGGTGAGGGTGACGGATGTGGGCTGGGCGAGGCCAAACAAAATCTTGAGAGGATGTTCAGCAAGATAATTGCCCCATGCAGTTAAACTTGCATCGGCAACACCGTCAGCTTTTACTAATAAATTTTTCTTAGTTGCGTTGAACCTGCATTGCCAATTCCCGAGCGAAGAGCTTGGCCCAATATCTATTGCAGTCAAGTATTCCGAAAGCGGCAGAATGTCTGGATTTAATCCGGACGTCTGAACAACACCGGCAAGCGTGACTCCATTCGGAGAGTTGTCAGTCCATCCATCGGCGCTGTTGAATGTCAGCATCGCCCTATTCACCGTCAGCACCCCACTCGTCACATCCAGCGTCCCGCCGTAGACCGTCCCGGCTTCGGATTGCCATGAGATGGGGATGACAGTCGGATCGCTTGTATCCTCCCCACTGTGCGAAATGTTGCACCCCGTCCAGCCGGAGATGGGGCAGATGTGGGTCGGAGAGGGAACACCGCCAGAGGTGTCTTGCACAGGCTCGATGCCCACGGTCAGGCCTTTCACCGGGAGACCGTCTGCACCGTCAGGGAAGGACGCAATGTCACCAGAGGCGGTGTCGTAGATGACATCGGCTTTGTGGCTTAAGGTGTTCCTTAATTCACTTACAGCATCCCCGGCTGCCTTCGCATCCGCAGCTTCTCCCTGATGCGTGAGGGTGGCGTCAACAACCGCGTCTTCGCCGTCCAGCACATTGAAGCTCTGCCCGGAGGGATGGGTCGCGTCCGTGATCGTCACCGAATGCCCGCCGGTAATGGAAGCGATCGCTACTGTCGGGGAAACGCCGTCATCTCCACCGTCACCCTTCGGTCCCTGACTTCCCGTGTCGCCTTTATCGCCTTTGTCGCCTTTATCCCCTTTGGGCCCCTGCGCGCCGGTGTCACCTTTTGCGCCGGTATCTCCCTTCGGCCCGGTGTCGCCTTTGTCTCCCTTGTCGCCCTTCTCACCATTCGGGATTCCGAATGCAAGGTTAATAATTCCGCTGGACTCTGTCTTCGTGATGGTTGCGGTACTCCCAGCCGCAAGAGTGGACGCAGACACGGTCATATCGTCAATCTTGTCTTCTGCTCTTTCCGCAATCGTCACAGCAGAGCCAGCAGCCGCTTCCGCATCTTCAGCAACAGACAAAATCTGTGCCCAGATAGACGGAGTAGGCTCTGCATCTGCCGGGGTATTTGGCTCAGTACCCGGTTTCACAACGCCAGCAGAAGCCCACACAGTCGGGATGATAACTGTGCCTCCACTGTTTGTAGCATATACTCCGATAAACAGGACTTCGCCCTCATCTTCCAGCGTTTCAGACGGAACTACACATTCCAATGAGGAATCAAGAACAACATCAACTTTTATTGCGTCAGAGGCATCGCCAGCCCGAAACACAGCTATTGTCTCAAGCCCGTCATAGTCCTCAGATAGCGTGAACTTGACTTCGATACCGGCAGACCCGGAAGTCAAGAGTTCTTTGTTTGTTACTGTTGCCTGTCTTGTGTTAGCTGTAATGGTAATCATAACCCATCACTCCCGAAACATTCCCTGGAGGATCTTTACCTCCTTCGCTTTCTCAATTGCCTGCTCATGCAGATAGTCATAGACTGCTTTCATGGCTTCAGGCGGTTCGCCTGTCTGCCGTCTGTATTCACCGATAATCCGCTCAACTTCTTTATGGAGTCGATTCATATGCGTCATCTCTTCAACCGAAAGCTGATAGAACAACTCAGCAGTCTCAGGATATTCCTGTTTTACTTCCAAAGCTTTCTTCGCATACTTGCAGGCATCACCAAGTTCTTCATGTATATATTCAGAAAGACTTTTAATAATCTTCATTGTTTTCTCCTTTATTGCGAAGTGGGGCAGACGGGTTAACCGCCTGCCCCGGTTTCATTATGCGCCAGCAGTTGCGGCGGCAGGGGGATACGCCACAAACCGTCCGAGTGCGTTAAGGATGTACTGGCTCTGAGCCGCATTGCTGAGATCAGTCTGAGCAGAGCGATACTGGTTCTCAAGAGCTTCATACTTATCCTGAAGCATCTGGGTCTTGATCGAGCAGCAGCACTGCTCCATCTGATAGCCAAGCTGGTCAAGCCTCTGACCAATCTGGTTGAAGCCTCCCTGCATATTCAGGCCGATCTGGTTAAATCCCTGAATTGCATTGATGAGATTGGTGTTGTTCTGCTGAACAAGCTGACCAGTCTGCTCCTGAATCAGGCGAGCAGTCTCATAGTTGTTGTTAGCAGAACTAAGAAGAATCTGCTGGATGCCATTCTGTACAGACTGATTGTTGACGGAATCCTGAACAAATTCCTTAGTGGCGACATCAGGCATCGGGCCACGGCCTGCACCACCCCAGCCAAGACCACCGCCAAACAGAATGGCGATAATCAGAAATGCACCAAGCCAATCCGAACCAAAGAAGCTTCCACCGTTAGAATTCATTTTAGATACCTCCAAAAAATTATTTTTTCATTGCGTTGTTTACTGCCGTATCGATTTGCGTCTTCATCTGCTCAATATCCACGCCTTTTTCTTTGGCAAGCTTGTCAGCCGAGGCCATCAGGTTATTGGTATCAATACCCTTGAGCTCAGGGATTTCATTGGCAAGCTGAGACATGAAAGACTGCGCAGACTCGCCTCGCATAGCCGCTCCGATTGCTCGCATCAGGATGCTTTGCCCGCTTGGGCCTGTCGCGCCTGAAGCACCGCCGAGCCCGGATAGCATTTTGAAGATACTGCTCATTTCTCTTTTCCTTTCTCAGCCAGCATGGACTTCAGCTCGTCTTTGAACGCATCAAAGTCTTTCTTTGTCACATACCCTGTTGGGTCTTCCTGCGCCTCAATAAACTGAATTTTTGCTACTTGAATCGGTGCAGGAACATTGTTCTCATCACGGGCAAGGATATAGATGATATCCTCGTTCCTGTGGGCTACGATCTCAGAGCTCCCGGCAGGCATCTCTTTCAGGATTGCTTCTGCGCCGCTAATCCCGTCAACCGGCATGATCTTATGAACAGATACAGGGATAAATGGCTGGACAGGTTTCAGGTTCGCAATCTGCTGTTGGATCGCAGTCATCTGCTTGTTGTAATCGACATTCGGCAGTGTCATCGCTTAGTCCTTTCTTTATTCTGCGGATTCCCAAGAAAGCGTTGCAGTGCCGCTTGATACCGTGCATGTAAGCACATAGGTTCCGTCTGTGCTTGGATTGTCGGGAAGCTCGGTCGGGAACGTAATATTCTTCTTCTTCCACTTTCCTGAATCTACCATCAGAACTTTGCCATTATCTGTGCTACTTACAGACGGCAATTCGGCAGACGCCGCAATCTGCCCCTCAAGGTAATAAACACAGTCATCAAAGTTTGTGATGCCTGTTTTCTTTGGATAAGTCATATTGTTCACTCCTTAGAGGAAAAGCCCCCGATTACCGGGGGCCTTATTCCTTATCAGGTATCGCTGGTGATCGTCAGGACAACATCGGCAGGGGTGGTGTAGCCAATCTTGCCGTTGGCCTTAATGGTAACCGCGCAAGTGCCGCTGGTCTTGCTGGTCGTGAGGGTGATGAGCTTGGTATAAGGATCATAGGTCGCCTTGACCTTGCTCTCATCCGCAGAAGTGACCGCGATCACATCGGCAGTGTCAATGCCGCTACCGTCCACGCAGGACACGGCAACAGTCTTCGGGCCGCCAGCCTTGCTCAGAGTGCCGGTATAGGCCTGACCGGAACCGGAGATGTCCAGAGTGCCGTCAGCAAGAGCGAGGACGCCGGTGCCAACGATTGCCATAGAGCCGGAGCCGGAGGCGGTGACAACGAAGATGCACTTCTCACGGCCTTCGGGCACGAAACAGTCGTGCTGGATGAGGCCGGTGCAAATCTTGCCGCTCAGGACATGGGCACCCGGATGGATGTCAAACTCCTTGAGCTGGGTGGGGGCGAAGCAGATGCCTTTCTTGACGAACAGCATTTCCACGTTCGGGGGCAGATAGCCGGAGGGAACACGCTTGATCGTGGTTCCATCAATCTGGCCCAGAGCGCCAGAGACGATGCTCTTCTGACCAAGAGAGTTGGCCCCGACACCACTCATGTAACCGGAAGTACCGACAACCTGTTCAGCGAGATTCGTCTTGATGGCGGTCTTGTGGCTGATGTAGCAGATACGTCCACCTTCAGGAACGAGGTTTTCGCTCATGGCCGCATTGACGCCGAAGATCGTCTCAATGATATTGGCCTTGGTCAGGGTCTCGGAGGCAATGTTGTGGTTGCCAGAGGTACCAGCCAGAGCCATCTTGCGGATGCGGTACTTGTCAACGTAGGGGATAACCACTTCGTCAACTTCCCGCTTGAGGTCACGAGATGCTTTCTTGATCTGCATCTGCTGGGTGTTGTAGGTGTTATCAATGGCGAACATGAAGGACTTCCGCTCTTTGACGGTGTGCTCCTGCCAAGTATCGCCAAGGTTGACGAGGGAACCGTAACGGGAACCGCCGTCAGTGCGCTCCTGATTGTAGTCATTCAGGGGAACAACATCAATCGAGGGGATTTTGACAGTGGCAACGCCAGACCACGAGTATTCGTTGCTGAACAGGCCTTCCGTCACGGACTTCTGTTTGAATCTCTCCATTACTTTCGGAGAGGCTTTTTCTACGAGGTTAATGGACCCGGTGCTTCCCGGTGTAGCCATTGCTATCAACTCCTGTTTAATTAGTCATCGGAGTCCCAGCCTGCGTCAAAGTCATCGTAAGGTTTCGTAGAACCGGACGTTTTGCGAGGCCCGGTACTCCTCTGCGAATTGCGCTCATTTCGCGCTTCTTGTTTGACCTTCTCGTTCTCTGCTTTCAGTCTTTTGATCTCGTGGAGCTGGTATGCACCCAGAAGATCGCCAGTCTGCCTTGCGTTGTCCCAGACTTCTTTCGGAATATCCGTAGCCTTTACGTCCGGGTAGATCGCCAGAAAACGATCGATCATTTGATTGGTTGTGTTGTCAGTCTGTTCGGCAGGCTCCTGCTTTTCCTCAGCCTGACCACCATTGCGCCCGCGCTGGACTCTTAAAAGGGCCTCTGCTTCTGTCAGCGAGTTTCCCTTCTCAGCTTCCTCGTCCATCAGCCACATCGCCTCAGTGAGGTCGATCTGCTCGTCAATGGACACGCCAGCCCGGTCAGCCAGCTTTTGGAGAAATGCCTTGTGTCTGCCAGACTCGCCTTTCAGTTTGTCCCGCTCTTCGACTACATGGTCGTAGTTGCGGCCCTTCTGGGCGAGCTCCGTGATCTGGTCGAGTGTCAGTTCTTCCTCGTTGCCAAGGTACTTGATCTTGAAGAGTTGGTTTCCCCCTTCAGCCTCAGTTCCCTGTTCCTCGGAATTCTGTTCGGTTTCTTCGCTATGATCTGCGCCGGGTTCGTCTGCCGGTTGGCCATCCTCAGACTCTCCTTCCGTTTCGTTCTGCGATTCCAATGCCTCTGCAAGTTCCTCGCTTATGTCGAAATCGTCTTCGTCAAACGCATCATCAAAGGCGGTCGATTCCTCTTCAGTCAGTCCATCTAACACTTCCAGAACATCATTGTTATCTTCCATCGTTATCCCTTTCTGCCGTTGGTGTCCCGGCGTCCAGTAAATTTATTTGAAGCGTTGGTTTCCCGCATCAAATATCAGACAAGTAATAATGGCAATCAGGAGGAAATCAGCGAGGATTTCCATCTCATTGCTCTTAAGCGGTGGGGTCTACCCACTCGCTCCCGGTGTCTCCGTCTTCGTCATAGTAGTAGGTCTTGCCGGTGTCGATCTCGAAGAATTCAGAGCCCGTACAAATCGGGTTGCCGGTAGGCTTATCATCGGTGGACTTCCCTGCGAATTCGCAGAAGTGCACGCCGAAATCAAGGCAAACATCACTAATCAGTCTAACCATTGTTCATTCCTCCTTATGCCTGTCCGTTAATCTCTCTTGCGGCGGCTCGATAGCCTCTGCCGCCCGTAATCTCAGGTTCCTCTTGGAGATTCCCCGCTATCGGCCCTTCTACCGGAGCAGACTCACCGCCTCCTCCTACACCGGCCTGCGGGGCTTCGGGCGCATTGCCCGGCATCATGTCAGGCGGCATCCCGGTCATCATGGCCTGCTGCATCTGCATCATCATCTTCTCCTGCTTCTTCTCCTCGATCAGCTTGCGTCTGCCGGGGACATAGCTGTCAGGCACACGTTCCAGATACTGGACGATGTCGATCTGACCGGATTGCAGAAGATTGTCCAGCGTCTGCATGGACGCGATCTCGCTGTAGTAGCTGGAAGCCCCGACTTCGATCTTCAGAAGCATCGGATTCTCTTTGATAACGCTGAAGTCAAAATCCTGGGGGATGTAATCCGGGACCTGTTGGCCTACAAGCTGTGCCGCCTCATAAATATCAGGCGGTGTAGGAAGATCAACCTTCCTCGTCCCGTAGTATTCTCCGATGAATTCCCGGTCAATATACGCCATTTCCTCTATGGCGGCGTACAGGCGTTGTTTAACCATTTCGTTCGGGGTAGAGGATGCTCGCTGTAGGCTCAGGATTGCGCTCGTGTTATAGGCCTTTCCTTCGCCCAGAGCGGATGCCGTTGCACCAAGGCTTTCTTCTGTCTGCTCGATTGCCATCTGTATAAACTGAGCAATCTGTGGACTGATCTGGGCCGGGTCGAGAATCTTTGCAACGGTGTTGACATCGCCGGTAACGCCAATTGCACCGCCCACTCTGTTGTCCCACTTTGTCACGCGGCTGTTGTCGTAGACGATCTTGGGCCATGCCGTCCGCATCATGGACAGCATCGACATGGCATACGCCTTGTTGATGAAAATCTGGTTGGGAATCAGGCCGGTAATCATTGCTTGACCGTGATAGCAGTCAGCGATTCTGTCCCAGTTCATCCAGACCAGCGGGTACTTGGTGATACCAAGGCTCCAAGGCTTGCGAATCTCGCAGTCCATCGTGCTCTCATACGCCCAGATCGTGCCGTCTTCATCGTTGCGCCACAGGGTCAGCAGGACAGTGACCTTATCATCGGTAATCATCTCATCCTGCTCAGCGTTTCTGGCCTCGTCATCGGGTTTGATGTTCTTCCAGTCCTTACTGCTGTTGAATTTGGCTGAGCGCTTCACATCCCTGACCGGGTTTCTGCTAACAATCTGGATGTAGGGCTGGCTCTGGACCTCTCTGACGTTCGGGTTTCCGAAGAACACTCTGGTATTCTCGATAACCTCGTGTCTCACCCTGCCCATAACACCGCCGCCCATGTTGGCTGTGGCGTCCCAGTAAACGAAGATGCAACCATCGCCTCTGACAGCGGCGTCCTGAGCAAAGGCCCGGACCTTGGCAGGAATGTCATCATGCTCCATGATGGCTTCCATCTCTTCGTTCATGATCCTGACAAGTTCCTGATAGCTTTCCGTGTTCACGCTGTTCTCAAGCGCAGTCACGTTGATCTTCAGGTTATCTGTCGTTATGGTGGCAATGATAAAGCCCACAACACGCTTCAGGATGTTAAACACGGGAGTGGGCAGGCCATTGGCCTGTACGCCCTCCCACTGTTTGCCTACATAGAAGTTCTCGTTTGCTTTTACAGTGTCATCGAGGTTGATTCGCTGGTTGAAGGTCTTGCCCTCTTCATAGAAGTCCCAGACAACGTCTACTGACGGTTTGTCTTCTCCATTAAAGAGGCCGAGCTTGTCTTCATTCATGGTTATTCACCCTTGCTCTGGTATTGAGCTCCGAAGTTCATAATGCTGTTCACGCCGTCAGCCCAAGCTTTCTGTGCCCGCGCTGACTCTCTGATTTCCTCTACGGCCGCCTCACCGTATAGCGACTGGTAGTCCTTCAATTCACGGCCTATCCGATTGAGCTCCATTCCCGTGCTCTCATCAACTCGCCGGATCGCGTCTTCCAGTTCTGCTACTTTCATAGCCAGTTTGATGATGTGGTCTTCGGCCTTGGTGAGTTTCGCCGCCAGCGTGATCGCCAACACAAGGACCGCCACATTCACACCGATAATCAGAATGTCAAGAATCATGTTGTCTTCCTTTCATCCCATGTAATCTTCTGTTATCTCGCCTCCGCAGAGGAACGATTCATAATCATCGCCCTCTTCGTTCCTGTCGTTCAGGAAAGCCAGCGGGTCTATCTTCCGTTTCTTCTCTTTCTTCTGCGCCTTTCTTGCCCGGTTGATAACGAAATACCTGACAGCATCAACTGTATGGGTTACATCGTGCGGGTCTTTGGCGCAGTCGTTCGGATTCTTCTCATCTGCCTGTATGCTTTCAACGTCTTCAACGATCTTCTCCAAGTCATCGAAGAACATCAGCCCCGGCAGAGTCTCAGGACAGTTCCCTTCTGGGAACAGGCTCCTGACATATTTATCGTTCAGAGGCATCGGGCTCATCATGTCTTTCATAATCATGTGACCCTGTACTCTGTTGTTGTCGCTCTTTACGATGGCAACTCCATTCTGAAGGAATATCTCTGCCATCGTTCGCCCGGTATCCTTTTGCCTGTTCCAAAGATCGGGCGGGGCATATGTCGCTACCGGGTGTTCATAATTCAGACTGTTATCCAGAATGAACGAGGCGGCGTCTTGAACCACTAAGCCGGATTGATCCTCTTCCCGATAACACCAGCACCGCCCGTCTTCATCTACTGCCCACCAGCACACAGCCAGACAGTCAAGACCATAGTCAAGGCTTCTGTATGTAGGCCATGCTATCGGCACTTTGAACCGGCTCATGGTATGCGTGCTTCTGTGGAAGTTCCCGAAGTACGCTCCGCTCAGTGCGTTCCAGTCGCCATATCGGTGCGCCCTCATCAAATCAGGCGGCAGTTTCGCCAGAGCTTTGACGTATTCTGGGTTTGCCTCCATCAGGAACGGGTTGTCTTCTACCGTTGCCCGGATAGTCGTGTAGTCTTTCGGATTCTCTGACCGCTCAGGGTTGTTCGGGTCATTGATGAACCGCCTGTCTATGAACAACCTCTTGACCCAGATGTGCCCTACCCCACCGGGGTTACAGGTCAGATATATTCTCTTAGGGAAGTCGTTAACGCCACGACAGCAGGATGCAAGAAATAGGAAAGCTCGCTCGCTTAATTGAGTCGCCTCTTCTAGGAAGATGACATCGTACTCAACACCCTGATACTCGTTCTCAGCAGCCTTGCTGTCATAGTGCCCGAATTTGATCGTGCTGCCGTTGAAGAAGGTCATCTTGTGTTCAGTGCCGTTGTAGCTGTACATCTCATTCGGCACCCATGCCAGAATCGGGTCGATCAGGTTGGCGATCAGTTCAGGGTAGTGGACACGAACCATCAGCACTTTTATTCCCTCATATGTGAGGCACAGGCCAACCGCCTTAAGTCTTGCTACATGGGTCTTGCCGCCACCACGAGCACCACCATACGCAACATACTTGGTCTTCGCATTAAGGAATTCCTGTTGCTTCTTCGTAGCTTTGCCAAAGTCGAGTTTCAGTTCCCCTGACTTCTCTTTTTTCTTGATGGCTCTCTGCCTAGGCATACGTTCACCACAACAGTCTTTCCGTTTTTGTTTATATAATCCGGGCTCTATTTCAGCGATATTCGTTTGTGAAAAATAGATTTTGTAACGGTTCTTTTTATGAGCCCGGATAGTTTCAACTTTCTGTCAACATTCCCATGCGTCCCCTTGTTTCTACTTCCTTCCAGTAATGCCCCCGTATGCCATATCACAGTATGAGCTTAATACGAGGGCACTACAAGAAATAGGAGGGTGTATGAAAAAAGCATGTCTCTATTGCTATATACCAGCTTTCTACATTTCCGTCAACTGGTTGGTTACAAATGGTTACACTACTTTCTACACCAGCCCCATAAAAAAAGACCCGCCCAGCCTTTTTTGGCACGGGTAGGTCCGGGGTAGGTCTGGACTCTGTGTGGGATATTATATATAGGGAATATGGAAACCGGTCCGCGCCTTTTTTCCCACCCCCTATAGACCAGGATTGTCCGAAGCTGGAAACTTAGTTTAAGAGAGGGCGCGTCAGCGCCCCCAAAACTTTCCCTCACCGAGAGTCTGTCCCACCACCGGCGCTCTTTAGAAGTCGCCTGTCCCTCCCCCTACGCCAGCGTTTAGATTAGACTGAGCGACTTGTATCTGAATGTAAGTCGGTGTCTCTACGTAAGGCTGGTATATCTATCCATAGTACCAGCTAAGAGATATACCTTCATATATAGAAGCTATATATATAATAATACAGTATATAGTAATAATAGAGTTTATAAGATGTAAGGTTATAGCTTATGGGTAGAGCTAGCGTATGGGGTAGAGCAGAGGGTGTCTCAGTAGCAGGAAGGCTGGTGGGTGTACCTTAAGGTAGCAGGATAGCTAGATCCGGAAGAGCGGTTCAGCAGGCATGCCGAGACCGATCTCGTATGCCGTCTTCTGC
>ERZ809504.10-NODE-10-length-40668-cov-9.826361_pt1 | contig 40668 bp, 27 predicted proteins | sample MGYA00521273_ERZ809504 | MGnify/ENA primary metagenome ERZ809504 (study PRJEB31581, sample SAMEA3312979) | metagenome | study: EMG produced TPA metagenomics assembly of the PRJEB8939 data set (Metagenomic analyses of Rumen microbiomes reveals...
TAATTCACTCTTTGCGCTGCCAAAGAATATTCTCGCTCCTGAGTATTTCTTCCTTTCCATTTATTTGTATAATTGGTAAACATTTTAAGCCCAGCGCAGATCTTATCTTTTACCGTAATATAAACACTGGAAGAATGATCAATACCTCTTTTAGTGGTTGTCATTGGTAAATCACCTGGGGTATTACTTTCAAAAATCACAATACCTTTGATGCCAATAAACTGAGTATGGTAATTTGGAACACCATTCGTGCCCCAACCAGTAAGATTACTCTTGTCGTTATAAATAACAACCCGGTCATTGCACACAATAGTAATACCTGCCTCAGAGGTCTTGCGCTCCGATTCGTTCATGTCATCAATATCGTCATCAGATGCCATTGGCGCATAAAAGCCAATGGCTAATTTCACTCTAACACTACCATATTGCCCAGTAAAAAGATATGGCCGCAGACCTGTCTTGTTCGTATTTTTTTGTACTAAGAGTTCTACCGGATTTGCTACAACGGGATCACCATTAATGATAATCGAAAAGCCCTTTTGAATAATCAAACTATAGCTTTCTTGTATGGATTTCTTGAGTCGTTCAGTAAACGTTTTTATTTTATCTTTATTGGACCACAGAGAGACGATATTATCATTTAAGGTAGTAACTCTTACTTCAGTGCCATTTTCATCAAGAGTGTTTTGATTGTTAGCCTCGTCAATAGGAAACTCCCAGTTGTCAGTATCCGATGCCCAACTTGCCGGAATCAATACAGAATACCTTAGTCCGTTATTTCTAGTAAACACCACTGCTTCCTTTCCTATTTTGAAGATTGCGCGTTTCATTCCTATTCCATAAATACCTATCGTTGGTTGATTTGTGTTTGTCGTTGGAACTCGTCCCATTCGAAATGCATATTCCTCAGCTATTTGTCGGGGAATACCACCACAATTGTCTCTAATAGAAAAAAAGGACTCGGATATGGTAATTTCTGCTCGATAAGAATTATAAAAGTTTTCACCATGTTCATCAACACTCTTTGATCGAACTACTCCATCTATACAATTGTCAAGCAAATCAAGAATGGCATCATTTAGTTCAATATCTCTCGTTAACATCTCCACAAAGAATTCTTTTGTTGGTGACCCTTTTGCACAACTAGCCATTTTCTTTCTCCTTTTGTTTTGTCATTGCACACATCAAGAGGAAGATCAAGGAAGTCTTAATGTCCTTTCCACTAATTAAATCCTCCGATTTTTCGTAAGTGTAAGCGTCTAAACGTCTCGGAGAACCCATGTGGATTCTTAATATTGCTCACAAACACTCATAGCACCTGAAAAGAATGATAGAAAAATATGAATGATGCAATCCAAGACTTCTTTTAATCAATTCGCATATTACACGCCACGAAAAAAACTCTTGTTTTCTTTCTGCCAAAATAATCAATTAATAGTATATTATCTTTTGACTTTTTTTTCAATCTTGTTTAATGAGAGAAATGTTTTTATTTATATATGGTACAAATACAATGATATGAAACAGATAAGATTCAAACTATTTCATTCATTAGTACTTTTTTATGCAGGTGCTATATTTGCAAGCAATGCCTTGGCTGCCGCCCAAAGGCAAGATGCTTGTTGGTGAGGAATCCCCAAACCCCTCAGTTTTCAAGCATGGGATACCCATGCGGCTGCGCGTTTCTGCGAAACACTTCCTCCAATTATCTTGTGCCTCTGCCAATTCGCCTGTCCTCCTTCCGGATGTCTGTATCCAGAATGCGCCGGACGTTCTCCTGAACGATCAGCAGCTGGCGCATTTCCTGCCTGTCGGCTTTGTACTGCTGGTCTATGGCCGTTTTCTCTACTTGCAGGCGGTTGTACTCCGCCTGTATGTCCTTCATTTTCGGGATTCGCTTTGACGGAAGACTATTAAAGACGCTTTTTGCTGCCTTGTGGGCTTCGATCTCCTGCTCATGCTGCCGACGGAACTTCGGCGACCAATTGGTTTTTTTATACTGGGCGTAGATTTCCTGGGTCTTGGAATACTGGATGATCGCTGCACGGAGCTTTTTTAATTCTGTCTGCCGGGCAGTGATGGCGTTAATCCGCTGCACTGCGTTGTTCGTCCGTAGGCAGGCGTTGTCTGTTCTTCTGTCCAGTTCCGCACGGTCTAAAAGGTTGTGCTCCCGCAGGTAGCTGAAGGTTTTCGCCATTTCCTTCAGGTTGAATCGCTTCGCCCATTTTTCGTATCCCGGGCCCTTGGCCTGCTGGAGTATTGACTGGATATCCACCAGCAGATTGACTTTTCTGTCATCCGGGCGGGTGATCCTGTCCGGTCTCCTCTTCTGGGGTGGACGCATGGTTTGTGTGTTTTTGCTTTCTGAAAGATGTTCTGTCAGGTCATTCTGCGTGTATCCGTCCCTCAGGGAATCCAGACGCTTGAAACGCTGTTCTCCCGGGCCTCTCACGGAGATGTGCTTTTCATGCTTGATTTCAAACCCGTATTTTCGCAGAAGAGCCAGCAGTTCCGGGAGGTCCTTCGGGTTTTGGGCCATTGCCGCGTCAATGACTGCCCTCAGATTGTCCCGCTGGGTGGTTTTCTTCTGTGGCTCGTGGGTTTCCAGCCATTTGTTGTACTTTTTGCTTTTCTTCTCCCTGGGGTTTTCGATAACGGAATAGCCGTTTTCAAGGCAGATCACGTCGTTCAATTGCCGGAGAGCCTTGGAGGAGCCCCAGAAGTTGCGAAACTTCCGGTCATATTCCAGGTTCACCGCGCTGAAAATGATATGGTTGTGAATATGGTGTCTGTCTGTATGGGTGGCCACGATGAAAGCGTGATTTCCGTGGGTGAACCGCTGTGCCAGCTCTCTGCCGAGGCGGTTGGCCTCTTCCGGGGTGATCTCTCCCGGCTGAAAGGACTGCCGGAGATGATACGCAATCACATCATCCTTACCGCGTTTTCTGCCGGTACGGTCAATATATAGGCGCTTCATGTAGGCAAATTCCTGATCCGCGATCTGCGGATTGCAGGCAAACGCGGTGACCAGACTGCCGTTTTCTGTCTTTTCCGGGTTTTTGACGTATTTGATCACTTTTGCAATGGATTTCCCCGCAGTCAGGCCTTTGGCCGTATGAAGCGGTATCAGATTTGTTGTTGCCATTGGTATTATCATTCTCCTTCTATGATCAATTCGTTGTAAACAAAAGAATTGACCCTCTTGGGTCAAATGGATTGCATGGATTTTGATCTTGAAATAAGCTTCCTGCTCCTGTATAATTTAACTGCTTTCAAGATAGCTTGAAAGGGATTCTATCGTGCTTGTCAAGAATATCATTACGATTTCCATGACAGCGCGGACGATTTCGCGGAGAACATCCGTCAGAACCGGGTGCATCTGTGACATCATCATCGCCTCCTCAATTATACCACACCTTATGAAAGTGGTCGGGGGCATCAAGCAGCTAATCGGGCTAACGCTTGATTTGTTTTATCGTGTGCTCACCGGATTACAAGGAAGCTGCCCTTACCGGTGAGCAACTCATTTTTGGAGACGTTTTTCGGGAGAGTGTGACTATGCCACATGTATACCCAAAGATTTTCAAGTACAAACGCTATCCTCACATAGACAACAGAGTGCATTGGCAGGAGGTCAGGTCTCAGATCGAAAAACCTGATTACATAATCCATCATGCCTTCTATCCTTTTATCCACTACAAGAAGCGAATGCGGAAATTCCCCAAAAAGTTCTTAAGTCCAGATCACCCGGAACAGACTGATCGAGACGCGCCTAAAGAGCGGGACATAATGTATTCTGCCCATATTGACAGATATATTTACGAATACTACTCCTATCAAATCAACAAAAGATACAACGATTACGCCAGTCAGACAGGTATAAACAGGTGCGCTGTCGCCTACAGAAACAATCATCCCGGCAAAAGCAACATACACTATGCAAAAGAAGCTTTTGATTTCATCCGCAAAGCAGGATCATCCTTCATTGTAATCGGTGACTTCACCAAATACTTTGATAATATTGATCACGATCATCTGAAACATCAATTATGCAAATTGCTGTCAGTTGATAGACTGCCTGAGGATTATTATGCAGTTTTCCGAAGTATAACAAAGTATTCGTGGCTTGAACTTGATGAAATCCAAGAGTTTAAAGGACTTGACAAAAAAAGTTTTAACAAATTGGATCGCATTTTTTCACCGGAAGAGTTTCGGCTATTCAAAAAGGATCATCTTAAGACAAACAGAAACAGATTCGGTATTCCGCAGGGTTCCGCAATAAGTGCAACCCTCTCTAATGTGTATCTGATGGATTTTGACAAGATAATAAACGACTACGCCACAAGCCACGCCGGTTTTTATCGCAGGTATTGTGATGATTTCATAATCGTTCTGCCATTACGTGATAAGCAGTCAAATCAAAGAGCAATCAATTTTATTTTTCACACTCAAGATAGCATCAAGGGACTGGAACTTCAAGCTGAGAAAACCCAAGTTTTTGAATATGATTCCCAGACTATTAACAACTGCAATGAATCATATCTCCCGGATACAAGCAACTCGAAAAACTTAATATCCTATCTTGGCTTCACATTTGATGGACAGACCGTAACGATCCGATCAAAGACCATCGCAAAATACTATGAACGCATGTATCGTAAAATTGATAATATTACGAAGAATAATAGACTATCGCCCAGCGGAAAAAGGATTCCATTACGAAATCTTTACAGACTATATTCGTACAAAGGAAAGCATGCCGAAAGAAGGAATAAGAAACAGGGGAACTTCCTTTCCTACGTTGATCGAGCAAAAAAAGTGTTTGGTACAGACGAGGATATTGACCGCGGAACAAAAAGAGCTTGGTCTAAAATGCAAAAGCGACTAAAGCGGCCTCGGCTATAGTTTGAACGGATTTTTGTACTCAGAGCAAAATTAAAGCGTGGGGCAATGTGCACAATAACACAGTGCCCCACGCCATGGTTATGTTTTGAATTCCGTCAACTGTTGATAAATCCTGCTGATCATTTCAGACATCTCATTCATACTTTCTCTTGTTTCCTTCAGATCGTTTTCATACAGGCGACCTGTGATGTTTACCCTTTTTGCAATCTGGTTCAGGCATCCTGTACAGCGTCCCAGGTTTGCTGATATTTCCCGGATTTCGGGGATGTCGAGCAGCAGGATATTTCCTTCAAAGACCAGTTTGCGGATCATGGCCTCCCTGCTCGTTATATGGGACTCTTCCTGTTTCTGTTTGATCAATGCTAGTTCCTCGGGAGTGACAGAAAACCGAACCACTATGGGTCTTGTCCTGTTATGCATATCACCGCTCCATCCCGTACGCTTTAGGTCTATCATGCTTTCCTGTTGCGGGAGCGGACATTACAGCCTTCAACTGATCTGCCAGTGTAGGACGGGATCTTTCTTCGATCACTTTACGGAGATGACGAACAAATCCATCCAGTACTGCAGGATGAGTCTCCACTATGCAAAAACTGTTTTTGTTGATCGAATCTGCCAGATCCGGTTTGATCGGGATGGTCTGTGCCCATTCCAGATTATCCTTGCCGAATCTGCCGTCCCAACTTTTGCTCTGGAGCGTATTCGCCAGCACATAGCTGACGCGATCCGCGCCGAAAGTGTCCAGAATCGGCGGTACGATGCTTCTGGGAAGGCGCATCCCGTCAAAATGTTCCCGGATCGATTCTTCGATCACATGCTTGCAGGCCCTGTTCGCGGCAGAGGATGCCTGGTATGCCTCCAGTTCGTCGTTTTTCCGGGCATAGACAGATGTTTCCCGGTAGACGGGAATCGCTTTGTAATCCATGTTTTCATCCATTTATCTCGCTTCCTCTCTGTTTCGTTTGTTTGGTTTTTCCTGTTCCTGAGCCTGGGGTTTATGAGCGTTATCCATGTTCAGCGCGGCGTCCAGTTCTGCCAGCCGTTCGCTTTTCTGCCTGAATTCTGCTTCCTGTGGGAATGGTTTCCCTAATTCAGCACGGGCGGTTGCCATCTGCTGATTCAGGCTTTCCAGTTTTCCTTCGATGTTTTGCATCCGGACAGGAATGTTATTCAGGGCATTGTCAATACGGGTCATATTGCCCAGGGCACTGGTGCCGATATCCACTGAATGGGACATTTCGCCTTTCATCGTCAAGATGTACTGACCGGCGAAAGCGTTATAAGACAGAGACATCTGAAGCCCCCGATATTCGCCGATCGGATGATCCTTGTCGTCCGTGATGGTTTTGCAGGCTTCCAGGATTGCTTCGCCGGCTTTGTCCTTCTCAGTAAAATGAGTGCCGTGAACTGTCATGCCGATGAAATCCTTTTCCGGCAACGGATGGGCCGCCAGCGTATCCAGATCCTTCTGCAGACCGACCAGATACCCGCGATTCTGCTCGATTTCCCTGGGAAACTGTTTCAGCAGCTGATCTTCCAACCGGTATTGGTTGCTCTGGTGTTCAGCTTTCATCAATCTCAGGCGGGCGACATCCACATCCAGCGCCATCTTCTCTTTGATGCGGTCATCCCCGGCGCACAGCGCCTTGATCTCCGCATAAGAAAGCGCCGTTTCGTCCACGTCTTCACAGGAGCGAACCGGCGATTTGGAGGTCATAATCTGGGAGATGAACTTTTGCTTGTTTTCCACTGTTTGCCAGAGATAGCTGTCAAAGGAGCCTTCCGTCACATACCGGTAGATATGCACATCCGGATTCAAATTACCCTGACGGACAATTCGGCCTGCCCGCTGTTCCAGATCTCCGGGACGCCAGGGGCAGTCCAGATCATGGGAGGCGATCAGGCGATCCTGCACGTTGGTTCCGGCTCCCATCTTGGCGGTACTGCCCATAAGAATACGCACCTGTCCAGAACGGACTTTCGCAAAAAGCTCTTTCTTTTTGACTTCCGTATCCGCATCGTGGATAAAAGCGATTTCCTCCGGCGGAACACCTCGGGCAATCAGCTTGTCCCGGATATCCTCGTAAACGGAAAAGTCATTGCTCTTTTCAGCGCTAAACAGGCTCCCTGCCTGTTCAGTTCCTTCCGGTGGCAGATCTCCAAAGTCATCATCCGGTAATGTGGGTTCCAGGGCGGATGGTTCCGTCAGATCCTTTTTTTCTTTTGCCTGATCTTTTCCGGCCTTGCCTTTGGGAGTGGAGATATCACAGAAAATCAGCTGTGTCAGTTTTTCCGGCGTTCCTTCCTGCCAGATTCGGAAGACATTGTTCACGCAAGCATTCACTTTGCTGCCGGGATCGTCCGGGAGCAGAGGATTGATCAGCCGCTGATCCAGTCCCAGCTTTCTGCCATCACTGGTGATCTTCAGCATATTGTCTACCCGGGGATCGACGCTGCCGCCGTGAATCCGGGAAGCCCGTTCGGAGAGTTCCGCGATCATGGCTTTCTGGTGCTCTGTCGGTTGAGCGACCACTGTTTCATAATGTGCTTCCGGCGTGGGCAGGTGCAGCTGATCCGCTGTTTTGATATCCGCGATTTCTTTGAACATAGTCATCAGCTCAGGCAGGTTGAAAAACTTGGCAAAACGTGTTCTGGCACGATATCCGGTACCTTCCGGAGCCAGCTCAATCGCCGTTACCGTTTCCCCGAAAGTGGAGGCCCAGCAGTCGAAATGCGTCATATTGTTTCTTTTCAACGTTCCGTACTGCAGATACCGCTGCATGGTATACAGTTCCGTCATGGAATTGGTCACCGGCGTGCCCGTGGCAAAGATCACGCCGCGGCCACCGGTGATTTCATCCATATACCGGCATTTCAGGAACATATCCGTGGATTTCTGCGCTTCGCTGGTGGAAAGGCCGGCAACGTTCCGCATTTTTGTGGTCAGGAACAGGTTTTTGTGGCTGTGGGCTTCATCCACAAACAGCCGATCCACGCCCAGCTGCTCAAAAGTGACTACATCATCTTTCTTTTCTGTTGCCTGAAGCTTTCTGAGCCTGCCTTCCAGTTGCTTTTTCGTTCGTTCCAGCTGTTTGATGCTGAACTGTTCGCCCCGGCTCATTTTCAGTTCCTGAATACCGGTGGTCAGTTCGTCGATCTGCTCTTTCAGCAAACGTTCCTGCCGTTCCTGGGAAACGGGAATCCGTTCAAACTGGCTGTGGCCGATGATCACAGCGTCATAATCACCGGTGGCAATCCGGGCACAGAACTTCTTCCGGTTGGCTTTTTCAAAGTCTTTTTTCGTTGTAACCAAGATCTTAGCGGACGGATACAGCCTCAGAAACTCTGCCGCCCACTGTTCTGTCAGGTGATTCGGCACGACAAACATGCTTTTCTGGCAAAGGCCAAGGCGTTTGCTTTCCATGGCTGCGCCGGTCATTTCAAAGGTTTTTCCGGCACCGACCTGATGGGCCAGCAGGGTATTTCCGCCATAGATGATATGGGCGATCGCGTTCCGTTGGTGTTCCCGGAGAACAATTTCCGGGTTCATTCCGGAAAAAGTGATATGGCTGCCGTCATATTCCCGGGTACGGATGGAATTGAACTTCTCATTGTACCGCTGAACAAGCGTTTCCCGGCGCTGCGGATCTTTCCAGATCCATTCCTGAAAAACGTTTTTCAATGCCTGCTGTTTCTGTTGTGCCAGGGTCGTTTCCTTCTGGTTCAGCACCCGGCGTTCCTTGCCGTCCGCGTCCTGTATCGTATCGTAGATCCGGATGTCCCGCAAATTCAGCGTATCTTCCAGAATCCTCAGGGCGTTCGCCCGGTCAGTTCCGTAGGTAATATTGACCGGCACATTGCTGTAGGACGGTACGCTTTTCCCATTGATATGCCATTCCGCGGTATATTCTGAAAACTGAACCTGTATGGCCCGCCGCTGATAGAACGGGATTTCCAGGATTTCCTCCATGAATTGCTGAATATACTGTTTTCCGACCCAGGTCGCTCCGAGGCGTACGTCAATCTCCGATGCGTCCAGATCCTTGGGCTGTGCGGCTTTCAGTGCCTGCACATTCACATCGAAATATGGAGACATTTCCGCTGCGTCCTCTGCTTCCCGGAGCTTTTGACGGACGTTCCCGGACAGATATTCATCCGCTGTCACAAAGGTAGCGCGGCCGTCCTCGTCCAGCGGACCGGGAATCTGAAAAATGATTCCTGTCAATTCATCCGCGATCTCATCCTCATCTTTTCCGGTCAGTTCCGCCATGTACGGCACATCCACCCTGGCTTTTTCCGAAATGGAGACCGCCAGTGCTTCCACTGCCGTATCCACATGCTCAATCACATGCTGCTGACGGATCGTCCGTTTGGTAAACATGTCCGCTTTACGTTCCAGTTCACCGTTTTCATTCAGGATTTCCAGGGAACAGAGCAGGTAATAGGCTGAATCGTCACTGAAAGCCAGTGCGTTGGCACGGCTGTTGATCAGTCCGTATTTCGCGGTATAGTCGTCATACCGCTGGTTCAATTCCTGCTGTAGCGCATGGATTGTTTCTTCGCTGTCATCGTTCAGCTGGGCATCCATCAGACGATGAACGCAGTCCCGCAGGGCAACCATGCCCTTGATCCGTTCCTGAGCGGTCGCGTTCAGTTCCGGGCGTACCATGACGGAGTTTTCCCGGTAATAGACCTTATCATCCACAACCGTGTAGGAGAAGTTTTTCACGTCCGGATCAGCGGGAATGCTTTCCCGGATTTCTTCTCCGTCTGCCAGATCCGGCATTTCCACAGCATGATATTCACCTGTGATGCTTCGGACTGCTGCCGCCAGCTGCTCTGACAGATCCGCGCCTTCGATCGGGAGACAGGCTGTTTCCTGCCGGTTGCCGTACATACTGTCATCCCAGGCCATGGTACCCAGTACCATTTCCGGATGTTCCACGAAATAACTGTTGATTGGGATACCGTCTTCCGTCAGGCCTAAATGCACCCAGTCCGGTTCAATATCAATAGGCTGTTCCCGTTTTTGAAGGAAAATGATGTCGCTGGTGACTTCAGTGCCGGCATTTGCCCTGAAAGCGTTATTCGGCAGGCGGATTGCACCGAGCAGTTCAGCCCGTTGCGCGATATACTGCCTGACTTCGGGGGATTGTTTATCCATGGTGCCCTTGGAAGTGATAAACGCCACAATGCCACCCGGACGGACCTGATCCAACGCTTTTGCGAAGAAATAGTCGTGAATCAGGAAATTCTGCTTGTCAAAGCGTTTGTCCGAAAGCTTATAGGAACCAAAGGGTACATTGCCAATCGCCAGATCAAAGAAATCACGGCGATCCGTTTTTTCAAAGCCGGTGACCATGATATCGGCCTGCGGATACAGATATTGCGCAATTCTGCCGGTAATGCTGTCCAGTTCCACACCGTACAGCCGGCTGTCTGCCATGTTCTCCGGCAGAAGGCCGAAGAAGTTGCCAACGCCGCATGACGGTTCCAGAATGCTTCCTGTCCGGAAACCCATCTGTTCCACCGCGTCATACATGGCACGAATTACGACAGGCGAAGTGTAGTGGGCGTTCAGAGTAGACGCTCGCGCCATTTCATACTCTTCATCGGTCAGGAGACTTTTCAGTTCGGTATATTCCGCATCCCAAGCGAGATTACGCTCATCAAATGCCTGCGGAATGCCGCCCCAGCCGACATACCGGGACAAGATTTCCTGTTCTTCCGGCGTAGCCTGCCGGTTTTCCGCTTCAATGGTTTTCAGCGTCCGGATTGCTGCCACATTGTTGGCATACTTGGTTTTCTGACCGCCTTCACCCAGATGATCGTCTGTGATGCGGAAGTTTTCTGCCGCAATTTGCGGAACACGCTCTGTTTCTGCCTGAGCTTCCGGTTGTTCAGGCTGCGTGTTTTCTGATATCTCTGTTGCCGGAGTTTCCGGACTGATTCGGTATTTGTTATTCCGTTCATCCCGGGCCAGTACCCACTCCAATGATTCTTTTCCTTCTGCCCGAAGAATCGGATACGGAAAAGCCGGATCGCTGAAACTGACCTCAAAAGGCCGGTTTTCTTCCACGATGAACTCCCTGCCGTCCATATAGACCGTATCCCCGGGATGCAGATCCCAGGAAAAATTGGGGGTCTCCTGCTGCCGGGGAGTCAGGTCAATCGTGATTTCCCGCATTGCGGGAATACCGTCATGCTCCGGAATGAGCCGTTCACCGGGACGAAGCGGTTCCTGAACGGATGTTTCTGCTTCCTGCTCAACGACTTCACCGTTTACGATGCCTTCTTTTTCAAGGTTTTCACGCATTGCGACAGGATCTATATCATCCAGGCGTTCCTGTTCTTCTTTAGTGTAAAACTCGTTGTCCCAGACCAACCGATTCAGGGCGTTTGCGGCATCTGTCCACGGTACTTCTCGCGGTTCATCGTTCACGGTGACCGGAAGCGCCGAAAGATCCCCGCCATATGTTTCACGCAGGCGTTCCGCAATCTCTTCCGTCGTATGGCCTTCCCGGACATAGCGTTCTATGGCATGCTTGCTCTGGATATCGCCGTTCCATTCACGGAGCGTCCGTTCAATATCCATTTGGGTAATAATCCGGTTCGTGGAAACATATCCGCGGGGTTCGGGATTCACCGCAGGTGGATAATGCATCCGGGGCTGCGGAAGCGGCATTTCCTCTCCGGCAAAGTCCCGCTGCATTTCCTCAAAGCGTTGCTGTTCCTGCGGCGTGAGGTATGTGCCTTTCTCCATCATATCCCGGATATGACGCTCTACCACATGCCAGCGCAGGGTCATTTCTTCATTGGTTTTCCAACGACGGAATTGCATTCCGCGGGAGTTGTAGTCAATAAACCCGCTGGTTCCGTCCAGGAAGGTATGACTGTGCCCGCCAACCCCGTATTCATTGCTCAGGAAAACCCGGGCATCCACCGGCGTCGGATTCTGGGCGTAAAGGGCGGCGATCCGCAGTTTTCCGCCTTCAAAGCCGGAACCGCGGCGCAGGACATGATCAATTTCTTCATCAGATAAAGCAAGAACGGGGCGGTCGCTCCGCTCCGTTCCGATGGGTCTGTGGATTCTGATCGCATCCACGGTTTTGATCTGTTCTTCCTCGCTGGGGAAAAGGGACAACTGCTCTACCTGTTCTTCTGCTGCCCGTTGTCCCTTTTGTACCGGTTGCTCCTGCGCGATTTCCGGTTCATCTGTCAGGCGTAGATCAGTTCTTCCAGAATGATCTCTTCCGCCTGCGCCTTCAGGGTGTTCATCAGGCCCACCCATTTCATCTGATCTGCCGCTTTCAGATCTTCCGTCACGCCGCTCTCCTGCGCCATGTTCCGGATCATCTCCTCGAGTCTCCGGTTCGCTGTCTCTTCCGTCTCCAGGAGATGGTTCTGCAGCTGTCCGCTCAGCAGGAGATTGTTGAACAGTACCGGACGGTTCGCCTGAAGGTATTTCTTCCGCATCCGTCCGTACTTCGTCAGGGGCCGCGTTTCCTCCACGGTCAGGTTCGGGATCAGATAATCCCCGCTGCTCTGATACTGAATCTCGCTCATTTTGCAAACTCCTTTCCACGTTCTTCACTGTGATTTCAATCTGCCGGAGCACCTGCTCACTGATCTGGCTGACGGCTGTACCCAGGGCGGTTATAGCTTCCGGTGTATTCCAGTCGAACACGCTCATGAAATCCTCATGGGTAAAGGCCGCGTCCGGTTCCATCCCGCACCGGGACATCAGGGCGTAGGAGATGCTGACTGCCGCAGCGTTCCGGAAGGAAGCTCCTACGTTGAACTCATCGTATCCTTCCAGATAGGAACCGTCAACGATGTCGATGATATCTTTTTTATTTTCTTCCCAGTAATCCCGGGCAAGCGTTCCGGCAATGGTCTGGAGCTGATCCACCAGGGCGGGATTGCTTACACCGTAACGGTTTTCCAGCGCAGCGTGAACAGCGTCCACATGCTGTTCTCCGAGTTCCCAAAGGAACGGTGTCCGGGAATTCTGCCGGGCACCGGTATCCGATACATCAAAAACATATCGGATTCGAGGGATATCTGTTGTCGGGTCAATCAGCGCGATTCCCTTGGAGCCGCGCCGGACATACCGGCGCATAGTTTTGTTCCAAAGTCCGTACTCTGCACAGGCTATCGCATCCGGGCGCTGCGCAAAGATCATGAGTTGTTCATGGTAGGGATACTTATACAGACGGGCAGCAGTCTGCAAAAATGCAGTCCAGTCCTGATAACTGCCCGTGATCCGTTTTGCCGTATCCTCTGCCATCTGCTTATAGGCTAAAGCATTTGCAGGCAAGGGGGTTACCTCCTGTTCTCAAAAAAATGAGCCGGGAGGTTTGAAGCTCCCGGCCGGTGTTAACCAAGAATCAATTCCCTGATTCCTTTGAATTGATCGCTGTCCAGTGCGGACAGTTTTCGGATCAGACCTTCTGTGGTCTGCCGCAGTTCAGTTTCTTCCGCGGTAGTTTCTGAAAGCATGGTCATCAGATTAACAATCAGCCAGTCATTTTTGCTTTCGTAGTAAAGCCTGATCAGCATGATCTCATCCTCTGTGAAATCCGGCATGGCATCCTCCTTTCACAGTTCCAGGCTGGGAACTTTTACTGCCCCGCCCGGATGCTGATGCTGTCCGTGTTCTTTCATAACCTGTTTCAGTTGTTCCCGAAGCGGTAAAAGCTCCTTTTTCGGCGGTTCTGTTCTCTCTTCCCGGGCCGGATTGATCCCGTTGTTGCCAACGATACCGTCAATCATGTTGTAATCGTCCTCCATGCCGATCTCCGCACTGTGGAGCAGGTTGTCCGGGAGAAATCCTTTGACATCACGGAATCCAAAGGTATCCACATAGTGAAAGGATATATGGCCGGACTGCCGCAGGGCAACAATGTCGCTCATGGACAGGCTGTGGCCGGCGAAATCTTCGGGAATCGCCAGATTAAAGCGGGTGTACAGTTCTTCCAGAATCGCATGCTGTTCCAGATCCGCCGTCTGTTCCAGCTTGCCGGTATAGATCAGTTCATAATTTCCGTGGTCAATCTTCTTTCCGGATTTTTCCACCAGTGCCATGGAAGCAAACCGCAGATCCCGGGTGGAGATGTCATGCTTCAGCTGATAGATCGCAAACCCGTCTCCGGGGGCTGACAGAAATTCCTGTTCGTTCATGACGTCATCACCCCCTTCGGCTTCCGTTCTTTTCCCTGATAGATCAGCTTGAAGCGGGAACGGCCTTCCTCATCTGTTTCCAGCACGATGGTTGCGGAATAGGTTTTTCCGGTTTTGGGAGAATAAAGATCTGCCGCTTCGACCATTTTTTCTTTCAGCAGAATCGTCACCAGATTCCGAGTGACTTTTTTCTTTTTACTGGTGAAAAAGCGGTTGTCTTTCCAGATCGCAAAACGGCACAGCCGGTTTTCACAAAAGAATCCTTCGGAATGTTCGATCACCGGCGCACCGCAGGAAGGGCAAACGCCAACCTTATCTTTGTTGGCCAGATACATTTCACACCCTTCGGGATGATCCATTCTCATAACCCGGCCAATCAGCTTTTCGATGTCTTCCAGAAAGACTTCGGGTTTTTCGTTACCGTGCTCGATTTCCTTTAGCTTTACCTCCCACTCTGTTGTCAGGATCGGATGTTTCAGCAGGGCTGGAACCGCCGCGATCACCATTTTTCCTTTATCCGTCGGAAATAATTCACGCTGTTTCCCAGCGCCTTTTCTCTCCAGCATTTCTGCCTGCACCAGTTTTTCGAGAATGCCCGCGCGGGTTGCGGGCGTCCCAAGGCCCCTGCGCTCCGCGTCTTCCGGCAGTCCTTCCGTGCCGGCATTTTCCATCGCAGCCAGCAAAGTGTCCTCTGTGAAATGCTTCGGCGGTGTGGTTTCGCCTTCTTTTACTGAGGAAAGGCAAGGATAGATCCTCTGCCCCGGCTGAACCTCCTGAATGTTGTAGACTCTTTCTTTTTGAGGATCTTCACTTTCTTCATTTTTCTGTTTCATGCTGTTCATGAAAAGCTCATGAGGTAGTTTCCAGCCAACCTGTACTTCGGATTTTCCTTTTCCGGTAAAGTAATGGCCTTCACATTCCACGACCACTTCAGTTTCAGAATACTCATGCGGCGCGCTGGTTGCGCAGATCAGGCGATTGCAAATCAGGCTGAGCAAAACCTTTTCCTGCGCCGGAATATCTCCCCAGGGCAGGGTCGCCATTGCTTTTGTGGGAATGATCGCGTGATGATCTGTCACTTTTTCGCTGTTGATCACCTGCCGGACATCTGTGGTAATCGCCATACCGCTGATATACGGAAAACAATTCGCCACCAGCGGTACAAGGCCTGCGATACTTTCCTCCATATCGTCCGTCAGGTACTGGCTGTCCGTCCTGGGATAAGTGATCAGTTTCTTTTCATACAGCGCCTGGGCATAATCCAACGTCTGCTGCGCCGTAAAACCGAAAATCCGGTTCGCGTCCCGCTGTAGCGTGGTCAGATCATACAGTTTCGGCGGGTTTTCCTTCTTTTCACGGCGTTCCACCTTCAAAACCCGGGCGGTTTTCATGGAACAGGCTGCTGCAATCCGTTTTGCTTCTTCCGGATCTTTCAGCATTTCACCAGAAGCCGGGAAACCGCAGCTAAGCTGCACTGTATAGAACTTTTCCGGCTTGAATCTCGCGATTGCGTTTTCCCGTTCCGTCACCAGAAACAGGGTTGGCGTCATGACACGCCCGATATTCATCGTCTGGGAATAGATCAGGGAAAAGATCCGACTGGCGTTGATCCCTACCAGCCAGTCCGCTTTCTGGCGACAAAGCGCCGCTTCATAAAGCAGATCGAAATCGCTGCTGTCCCGGAGATGGTTCATCCCGTCTCGGATCGCGCTTTCCTCCAGGGAAGAGATCCAAAGGCGCTTTACCGGTTTATCACTGCCACACTGATGATAGACCAGACGGAAGATCAGCTCGCCCTCGCGTCCGGCATCCGTTGCGCAAACCACTTCCGTCACTTTTTCATGAGTCAGCAGGAAGGAAAGCATCTCAAACTGATCCTTTGTTTTCTTTGTGATGGTGTACTTCCATGGTTGGGGGAGGATCGGAAGATCCTCTCCCCGCCATTTTTCGTACCGTTTGTCATAATCCTGCGGCATGGCCAGTTCCACCAGATGCCCGATGCACCAGCTGATAATCCATTCATCATTGAACAGATACCGAATATGCTTCGGATCATCCTGTTGGCTCACTCCCAGCACTTCCGCAATTGTCCGGGCCACAGAAGGTTTTTCCGCTATGATCAGTTTATGCGGCGTCCAGATCCGATTTGCCTCCTTACTCATTGCCGCCGTCCTCCTCGTCGGATTCTTCCTCTTCTTCGTCCTCATCGTCATCAAAGCTGGATTCATCCAGCATCCGGTTGGCCGGGACATTACCCTTCTTCTTTTTCATGAAGAAGAACGCCGCGCCACCGCCCGCGAGGAGAAGTACCAGCAAAGCCAGGAGACTCGTCTGATTCATGCCCTGTTTTTCCGGCTTCTCCGGTTCCGCCGTCGGAGGCGATGTCGGCAGGGGCATGGAAGTCGGTTCAGGTGTCACATAGATGATTTCCGGAGTCGGCGTCGGAACAATTTCCTCTTCGGAAAGAACGCTCATAAGATCCCGGTCATCCACCAGGTTCAGAAAATAGGTCTCATACAGTTCATTCTCTTCATCAATCGGCTTGTCATAATCAATGACCAGGTAATAGGTCTGGCCGTTCCGGGACTGCACGGTGATGAACTGTTTGTTGGTTGCCGCAGAATACAGCACATCCAGGGTCTGCATATTCCCGCCGCTGGTAAAGGGCTGACCGGGACCAATCGGCACATATTCCGTCCGGACTTCTGGTTCCGGGGTAACTACCGGTTCCGGCGTGATCACGATCACCACCGGCTCTGCGGTTTGATATGGAACCTGATAGGGATACGGATACTGGGTGTTTTCGGGTACCGGCGTTGCCGTCGCAACCGTGACCGGTTCCCGCGTTGCTTCGGGTTCTTCCGTGGCTGTACTTGTGCTTGTCGGTTTTTTGGTGGGTTTGGTCGTGGGCTTTTCTGTTGGTTTTGCTGTAGGTTTCTGCGTCGGTTTCGGCGTTGGGGTAACCGAAACATAATAGGGATTATCCAGCACAACCGGATCGCTGAAATTCCCGGCATAGTCGTAAGCCCGGATCGCCAGCTGTTTATAGGTCAGCAGGACATCTTCCATCCGTACATCCAGTTTCCCGTTTTCCAGCGTTGTGAACAGCAGGCCGTTCACCTGCGCGCCGGCAGTGCCGGACAGATCGTCCAGCGCTTCTACATGAAGGAGGGTATCATTGAAACCGGCTGTGACGATCGGAGCTGTACGGTCAAAGATCCGGATCTCCTTTTTTTCATCCATGAAGACGCCGCTTTCGATGTTCAGCCGCACTGTCAGCAGGCAGTTGTCCGTCAGTTCAAGATCCACATAATAATAACCGTCCAACAGTGTGAACTTTTCTTTAATCACAGCCCAGTCCCCGTTGTCCAGCTTGTATTGCGCTCTGGCCCAGGTCTCATCCGTAAGCTGCCATACTTTGACCCTGACTTTCCGGGTTTTGTCATTTGTCCATTTCTTCGGGGCAACGATTTCGATTTTGAATAACTGATCCATGATCACCGGCGTAGGCTGCACGGGAGTATCTGTCGGTTCAGTGGTCGGTTCTTCCGTAGGCTCCTCGGCCGGTTCTGTTGCCGGTTCCTCGGTCGGCGCTTCCGTGGGTTCCTCTGTCGGCGCTTCCGTTGGATCTTCAATCGGAGCTTCCGTTGGATCTGCCGGCTCTTCGTAGGATTCGTCCGGTTCATCCTCCGATTCATACGATGTATCTTCTGCCGGTTCGATTTCCTCGTTCAATCCGATTTCATCAGAATCAATGTCCGTCACCTCAAGCTCGGTTTCCGCTCCGGCAGTATCAAGCCGCAAGAAGCCACCAAGAATCAGCATCAGGACTGTCAGCAGGGCCATAATGCCAATAGCAATCGAGTTAAGCGTTTTCCGATTCATCTTCAGTTTCATTGTCTTGAATCTCCTTCATATTCATCTGCGCCATATGGGCAGGCACTTTATTTGTTCCCTGCGGTATCGGATCATGAATCATCCGCCGCAGATCTTCCAGGGTAATGGATTCGCTGTGAATGATCGCCAGATATTCCTGGTTTTCTTCCTGCGTGATCCGTTCTTCCAAACGGGCAATCCGTTCATTCAGTTTTTTTCGGTTTTCCAGGCAGCGCTCCAGATCAATGCGGTGCCTGGCCAGCCGTTCAGCATTGGTTTCGTTTCTTCTGCTCATCTTTCGTACAATCTCCCGAATCCTGCAATTTTGTTGTTGTAATAAGAACTGTGAATATCCTGATACCCGCAGGGATTTCCGCAATGGATCATCATCCCGTTGCCGACATACAGTCCGCAATGGGTAATTCCGTCGTTTCCGTCTTCACCTTCGCCCAGCGTATGGGTGAAGAAAACCACATCTCCCGGCAGGGCTTCCGCTTCGCTGATATGACGGCTCATGTTATACAGGCCGGTCGCGCCAGCATGGCCGATGTTCCGGACTCCGGTGGAAGTGAATACCCAGGACACAAAACCGGAACAGTCAAAACTGGTTTCCGGCGTATAGCCGCCCCAGACATACGGATATCCGATCCGTTTATTGGCTTCCTCGAGCAACAGGGCAAACTTGGGATCTGCATCAATGTATTCCTGAGGCACATCCCAGACATACGGGTCTTTCAGCTGCGAACAGTGCGGACCGCGGAAAATACCGTCCATGTTGCCGTGGGTCGCCATATACAGGGCGTACATGCCCATTTGCTGATGGCTCATGGTATAGACCGGGGAATGGGACAGGTTTTTGTTTTTCAGTGTAACCGTACAGGTGGTTTCCTCATACGGAACATCGACCTCCTCACCGTCCACAATCTCCGTTTTCCACTTCGTTTCCGTCGTGATCGTCTCGGTTTTGACGTACTGCCATTTGAAGTATTTCTCGATGATCGGCATAGCGTCGTCAATCGTCCATTCTTCACCGTTCTTGACGGCGGAAATGATCGCAATCAGTGCATACGGATCATGCCAGATCTCCTGATATTCCACGGAATAGTGATCATATCCCGGATGATACCGTTCATAATGATCCATCTCATCCTTCAATTCTTTCTCCTTGTTGGCATATACCCGTTCTGCAGCGCGGACGTCATCCTCCGATGCCGGATAAGTGCCGATCACAACTGCCTGCAATGCCGATTCCACCAGAGGAGAACAGGCAGAGATACCTTGAATGATGAAAACCAGCATGGCTCCCAACGCCAGCCACACAAAGCCGCGCCGGTGCCGAACAAAAAAAGCGGCAGTTTTCTCTGTCGCGTCTTTCGTTTCACTGGCAGCTTTTCGCGCTGCCTTGTTTCCTGTTTTCCTGCCCGACTTTGCAGCGCGGTAACCTTTCTGGATATCTTTTTTCTGATAGGCTTTGGACATGGCATTACTCTCACCAGGCGCTTTGGTTTTGACAGCATAATCGTTTTTCTTATGCTGACGAACTTCAAAGGCGCGTTTCCCCATCTGATATGCAGAGGAACCGGACTGTTCGGCGGTATGAACCGCCTGCAGTCCGGTGTTATCCTCTTCATATTTTGACAATTCCTTTTCAGTCGCTTCTTTGACAGCTTTTGTAACCGGCTTTACAGTGAAATCTGACAGGGACTTTTTGTCTTCCTTCACGGCGGCAGCACCTCCGTCTCAGAAGGCATATCTCTTTTCTCTTCTTTGTGTTCATCCTCTTTGGGAACAACCTGAAGCTCCGGATGATCCTTCATCCATTGGATATGCATCTTTTCCATCAGATCATCTTCCCTTGACGCCACAACCAGAGAACAGTAGAGGATGATCACGAACATCAGAATCAGTAAAGTGAACACTACAATGATCATTGTCTTCATATACTTTTCCCTCCGATTACGCAGGATTCTTCGCTTCCGCGATACGATCCGACGGTTTTGTGGACATAATCTTGTAGAGTTCCATATCCTTCGGGAAGTGATCCACAAAAGGCAGGATGACGCTTCCATAACACAGAAGACCTTCGCCGGGACCTACGCCGGTCACGTGCGTCAGCTGATGCGGAGAGATGTTCAGTTTCTGCGCCAGCACCTCCCGGTCACCCGGAGCCTGGTTCAGCATGACGATGTAGTCCGAGTTTTCCAGAATATTCTCAATGTCCCGGCTGGCCAGCAGGTCTTTCACGTTCTGGGTAATACCAGTCGGAATACCGCCCCATTTCCGGAAGCGTTTCCAGATCTCCACGCTGTACATGGCTGTCTGTTCTTCCCGCAGAAGCAGGTGGAATTCATCGATAAAATACCGGGTATACTTTCCGGCTTCCCGGTTTGCCGTCACGCGGCCCCAGACCTGATCCTGAACGATCAGCATACCCAGCTTTTTCAGCTGCCTACCCAGCTCCTTGATGTCATAGCAGACCAGACGATTATTGATATCCACGTTTGTCCGGTGATTGAACAGGTTCAGGGAACCGGAAACATAGATTTCCAACGCCGTTGCAATATGATGCGCTTCTTTTTCCTCCATGTTTAGAAGCGCGTTGTACAGATCTCCGAGAATCGGCAGTTTCTCCGGAATCGGATCATTCATGAACGGCTGATAAACCTGCCGTACCGCACGGTCGATTACCGTTTTTTCAATCGGCTGCAGACCTTCACGGCCGCCGATGACCAGTTCACACAGGGACAGGATGAAATCTGATTTCAGGGAAAGCGGGTTATCATCGTCACTGTAGTTCAGGTTCAGATCCATGGGATTGATGTAATCCGTGCTCGTGGGCGAAATCCGGATCACCTGTCCCTTGAAGCGCTGAACGACCGGATAGTATTCACCCTCCGGATCGCAGATCATGATATCGTCGTCGGTCATCAGGAAAGTGCTGATCAGTTCCCGCTTCGCGCAGAAAGATTTACCGCTGCCGGGGGTGCCCAGAATGATGCCGTTCGGGTTTTTCTGATTCAGCCGGTCGATCATGATGATATTGTTGCTCAGCGCATTCAGTCCGCAGTACAGCGGCCGACCTTCCGTCTGGAACAGCTCCTGGGTGGTAAACGGAATGATGATCGCCGTTGCGCTGGTCGTCATTTCCCGGCTGATCTGAATCGGATTCTTGCCCAGAGGCAGACAGGCAATCAAGCCGTCTTCCTGCTGAAAATCCAGCGGAATCAGGGAACAGTTATGCTGTGTAGCGATGGCTTTGGCCTGATCAATTACATTTTTCAGCTGACGCTTACTGTCCGCCGTGTTCATGATCATGAAAGTGAACTGAAACATCCGTTCATTGTGATTCATCAGATCCTGGAGCAGGTCTTTCGCCGCAGCACCATAGGTAGCCAGATCGCTGGGAATAATGTCCATATCATATCCGCTGCGGACGGCTTTTTTCTGTTCCTCAATCTTTGTTTTGTCCAGATCGGTAATCCGGCGTTTGATCGTCTTGATCACATCCGCCTGATCCAGCGCCTTGAGATGCATGGAAACCACAAGACTGCTTTCCATATCCAGGAAATCCGCCAGAATCCGGTCGCCCAGTTCCGGAGCCAGAATCTGCAGGAAAGAAACCGAAGCATACTTTTCGCCGATCCGGAACATTCTTCCGTCCCCGAATTCAAAGCTGCTGGGAGCGATGAAGTCTTTTGTGGACAGACCGGAGGGCACCAGCCAGGGCCATTCAAAGCGGAACGGTTCCTGCGTATCCATATGGAACATGCCGTGCATGATTGCAAGGCGCTCTTTCCCGTTCAGGGAATACGCCCGGACGCCCAGATGCTTCAGGTCGTTCAGGATATGCAGTTCAATCCGTTCCAGCCGGAGCTTTGCGGATTTATAATTGTCCGCGTCCACGCCGAAGGTAATATATTTTGTTTTTGTCTGACCATTACAGCCTTTTGCCAGCTGACTTTTCAGCAGATTTGCCAGCTCTTCCCGGCTGCTGTCAAACTCGTCGCCCTTCAGCGGGATCATGATGCCGCGTTCAAAAACCTCCAGGCCGATGGACAGATCCAGAAAAGAAAACTGAACGCTGACCGACGGATCGAAGTAGTTCAGGAAGTTCCCCCAGCCATTTAAAATCGTCTGCTGATCATCTTCCTGTGCCAGCTGGTAGTTGATATCCTCAAACTGGATTGTTTTCGTATAATGGCAGTCATCCACGACGCACAGGCCGTCCGGCCACATACGCTGATACGGAATAGTTTCCTGCGCGCTGTGCGGACCGTTTCCTTTCTGTTTGTACTTCTGGACGATCGCCGCAAGCTCTTTTTTCTCCGCACGGGTCAGCTTGACAGGCTTGTTATGCCGTTCTTTGTTTTTTGCCTTTGACAATTGCTCTTACCTCCCGGTCCATCTGTGCCTGTTTGGTTACCATGGCATAGAAGTTTTGTGTCTGATAGGGCCGCTTTTTCGGCCGCTTGACTTTCGTCTGCCAGATATGCCCGATGTACTTTTCCAGCGACTCTCCGTTTTTCTCATACAGGGCGAGCAGGAAAAACGGCATCATGACAATGATCATGAGCAGCGCGGAAAGGGTGGTCGGGAGAGAACCCCGTACCAAAAAGAAAAGCGGCAGTCCAACCAGAATGCCGCATCCGAAGCAGAAAACCTGACGCTTTGTCAGATTGAAAATGAATTTGGTTTTGACCTTTGACAGGTCTTTGGGAACCGTTACGTATGCCATATCGCATACCTCCTTCACAGCGCTAATGCGCGCCGAATACAGCTTTTGACAGGCTGCTGGTCTTGAACAGGGTAAAGCAGAGCAGCACGGAATATCCGATGCATGTCCATACTGCGGCAATCACATCGCTTTCCACGGAAATCGTCTGAACCAGCACCGCGTAAATCGCTACGCAGACAATGATCAGGAATGCCTGGAATGCCAGTGCCAGCAAACTGCGCAGATAATTCTGCCCCATATGCCCCCATTCATGGTTTGCCATGGTAGCCAGCGGGATCGGACCCAGCGAAGTCACCAGATAGACTTCGATCATTCTGCCGTACACGATAATGAAAATGCAGACGGACAGAATCCATGAGATCATGCCGACCAGCAGCGTCTGGAACCACAGTCCAAAGAGCGGACCGATATCCATGGCCTGCAGGCTGGCTTCCATATCCGTAACCACGTTGGAGATATCCAGACTGGCTTCCGATACGATCACACCCGCCGCCTGATTTACCACGTTATGGGCCACATCGAAGATACCCATGATGATATTCCAGGTATTGGTCACGATTAGGACAGCCAGAAAAGTCTTGAACACCCATTTGAAAAACATGAATGTTTCAAAGTCGTGAAAGCTGTTTTTGTCTATGACCATCTGGATCAGTTCGTAGCACATCACAAAAGTCAGGATGATTCCGGCAATGGGAACGATCACATTTTCCGACAGGCTTTTGATCATGTTGAACACGCTGCCGTTCCATGATTGCGGCGTTGCGCCGACCGTTCCGGCAACTTCATTGATCTTCTCGTTCACACTGTCAAACAAGCCCTCCAGGTTTCCCATGATGCCGCTGATCAGCAGTCCCTTTAACCATTCGGTTATCTTATCCCATATGAAATTCAATCAGGGATCACCTCCAAGGGCAGGGCTTCCGGAAAGGGAAGCCCTGCCGAAACTCGTAATGCATCAGGCAGAGAACAGGCCGCTCAGAAGCGGAACCAGCACGGTGCCCATCAGGGCAACGCCGCCGCCGGCCATGAGCTGCTTCATGCCCTGGCTCTTCGCGCCGGGGTTGTCGTTGCCGTAACCCTCCATCAGGTTCACACCGCCCCAGATGCCGAGACCGGCGCCAAGGGCAATCACTACCGTCTGCAGAACGTTTACCGCGTTATTGAAAAAATCCATACAGTTATCCTCCGTTTTTCGCATATGCGTTTTGTTGTGATGGGTAGAAAAAAGCGCCGCCTTAATTCCACAAGGCAGCGCCATAATCCATGGGCTCGTCTCCATTCCAATCGGTATCTTCATCGTACCAGTCATCAGAATCATCCTCATCTATTTCTGCTTCCTCCAGATCCATTTCGAATACTTCTGAAGTATCTTCCGGTCTTACAGGAAGCTCGGTCGACAGAAACCGTTCAACGTCAAAGGCGTTTTTCGGATCTGAGTCTGACAGGTATTTGTACCAGGGGTGCTTGGTCACATCATACTTGTCAGAAAGGAACGGGCGGACACCACGCAGCTGCAGGATACATTTCCCGCCGTCCAGCGTGGCCAGTTCATCTACGGACATCAACTCCTTTCCAAGCTTTTGGTAGTTCAGGCTATGTGAGACCTCACGGCCGCGGGACTCACCCGTGTTATATGTGTCGATGGTTTCCCGGCCTAAAGCCTCCGTTAATTCCTTGAGGGTCGTCAGTTCCTTCCCGCCAAGGAATAAAACGCTGTCACAGTTTCCGACAATGGTTTCCGCATTGTCCTTATAGTTCGCTTTCAGCTGCGATTGTGCCTGAAGAATCAGGCAGGCGGATATCTCCCGGCTGCGGATCGTGGCGATCAGCTTTTCCAGATTTGGAATCTTCCCGATATTCGCCATTTCGTCGATCAGGCAGCGCACATGTACTTTCAGGCGTGAGCCTGGGCTCTCATCTGCTTTTTCACAGAGCAAATTAAAAAGCTGGCTGTAACACAGGCTGATCAGAAAATTGAAGGTGCTGTCTGTATCGGACATGATAATGAACAGCGCCGTTTTCCTGTCACCGATCTCGTCCAGGCAAAGCTCATCACCTGATGTCAGTGAGCGAAGTTCCTGAATGTCAAAGGGAGCCAACCGCGCACCGACACTGACCAGAATGGATTTGGCTGTTTTTCCGGCGCTCAGTTTATATTTCTTATACTGCCGGACAGCGAAATCCCCGGGATTTTCTTTCTCTGCCTGCTGAAAGAGGAGATCAATCGGATTCTTGAAATCCTCGTCATCCTCCCGGACTTCCATGAGATTCAGCATCTGCAGCAGTTTTGAAAAGGTCTGTTCTTCCGGCAGCATATGGTAATACATATAACTGATCAGCGCTGTCAGCAGTAGGGTTTCAGCTTTTTCCCAGAACGGATCGCCGCTCTGGCCTTCGCCTTTGGTGTTCAGGATCAGGGTATTCACCAGTTTCAGGATATCCTTTTCGTTGTGAACATAGGCGAAGGGGTTATATCGCATGCTCTTGCTGAAATTGATCGTGTTCAGAATCCGGATCTTATAACCTTTTTTCTTCAGAAGAGAACCGGTTCGCACTACCAGATCACCTTTGGGATCGGTCACGATATAAGAGCTGTGGCATTGCAGCAGATTTGCCAGGACAAAGAACCTGGTTTTACCGCTGCCGGAGCCGCCGATGACCAACACATTCTTATTCCGCGCATAGGCGGGGTTCGTCGGCCGGTTGGAAAGCATCAGGCGCTCAGTCTGTGTCAGGATGACGTTCTGCCGGAAATCCGGGTCCATAAATGGCTTGATATCTTCCGGAGTGCCCCAGCGGGCTGAACCGTACTCCCTGTTCTTCCGGAATTTCTTGGCATTCTTGCTTTTAATGTATACGGCCAGACGCAAAGCACCGCCGACCAACGCTCCAAACAGGAGATCCGTAGGATGAAAACTGGGAAGTATGGTTTCAAAGGCCGCCTTCAGCCCGGTCATGAGATGCAGAAACTTCTGGGAAGCATTCACGCCTTCCGCCAGCCGCCAGCCTTCCGCCAGTTTTGTCGTGAAAAGGCCGACGAATACATATGGAATGTTCAGGATCAGCAGTTTCTTCAGATTTTTCTTTTTCATCTGCTGTGCACCGGATTTCTGTTCCGATCCCTGTTGGGGTCCGGATGGTTCATCAGCGGCATTACCTGTGCAACCTGCCTCCTTAGCGGTTGACGGTTCTTTCTCTTCACTTGCTTGTCCATAAATTCGGAGAATGCTGCGGTGATGGCGTCCTGATCCCGTCCCTTGAAAAAGATGATGTATTTCGGGTTGTCACTTTTGACCCTCCGAACGGCATAATCCACGCCGTACTTCCGACATACATGCTCAAACTGTTTGATCCCGTCATCTTTCTGCATTTCGAAGCTGTTTAGACCCTGGTTCTGTTCCGCCAGCTGTTTGACGGACATTTTGCCGCGCGGCGTAACATCCTGCGTTTTCTTTTCATGTCGAACATTTCTTCGATGTGCCATATACTTGGAAATTGCGGCTTTCAGCACTCTGCCGCTAAATTTTGCTGAGTTAATGATGAGCGTTACGCTCCGATGCTCTACTTCTTCCTGCATGAAATTCCTCCTTTCTGGGAAAAGAAAAACGCCTGCGGTGTATCCGTAAGCGTTTTCTTCCTTATTAATCTACGATTGCTTGGTTTATGCGCTTCTCTGCTGCGCCAGTTCCTGCACTTTTTCCAGCGTCAAGCCAGAATACTCAGCAACTTTTTCAACAGTTATCCCACCTGCGAGCATCCTCTGTGCAATCTCAATACTCTTGAGTTCGGCTGCAGCCGTAGCGGCTTCATTTCTCATGTCTTCTAATACTTTACACATCGCAGCTCGTCCCTCCTCGTTCTCTTTGAAGTATCTGGCCTTTTTTGCCAGCTGCTGGTAATTCATGTCGTCAGGATCTGTACAGAAGAAATCATGCATCAATTTCCCGAGCTCTGTGGAACCGTCCCGATCAGCGCCGTTAACATAGATGATATGCTCGCCGTCGTTAAACAGCTCACCGGTCTCTTCGATACGGCGTTCAATGCGATACAGCGGTTTACTTTTTCCGATCACATCATTCTCTGTGATGAAGATCACGTAATTGTCCCGCAACGCACTGAAGTCTTCCTTCGGCTGGAGAGAGTGTGCATCCAGCATACTGGAATGATATCTTGCACGTTTCCGGTCAGCACCCTTATCAGAACGCTGGATCTCAACGTCAATCTCATTGTCATCCTGATCCTTGGCGTCGATATCGAGCCAGATATCTCTGCCTTGCAGGTTCTTTAACACCTGCTGTGTCCGAACACTCTTGACGGAAATATCCGGGCGATTCAGAATGATGCGGAGAATAAGCTCAGTGTCTTCGATATTGTTATCGAAACAGGCATTCATGAAATCGTCGTCAATCAGGCGGAAGCCTCTGATGCGCTGAAGATCCTCTTCATGCTGCTGCTCGTAGTTCATACCGAACACCGTCCTTCCATTGATAATAATACATCAAAGCCGTTTGTTTTTCAACCGGTCATGTCATGGAATCACAAAGGCAATAAGCCTTCCGGTGATATCCGCCGCTTTGTTCAGCAGCCATTCTGCGATATGCGGGAATATGATCAGCGCAATTCCAAAAACCAGCATTCCGTAGGCATCCGCGTCTGTTCCCAGCCGGAACATCCAGATGCAGGCTGCTGTTCCGATTGCGATCGTTCCCAGTAGGTTTGTGATTACCGAAGACAGTCCCGCGATGATCGCCGCCACAAAGTGGACTGCCATCATCGCCAGAATCACCGGCAGGGTTGCTATCCTGAACGGAAGCTTTACCAGAAACATGATTGCACCTCCTATCCCTTTCCTCATTGTCAGAATAGCACCTCCTTCCGGTTTCGTTAAGGATGTCAAATGCTGTTATCTCCTGGCTTTTCTGTTCTTCCTCCTGTGCTTCCGGCTTCTGATTCCGGTTGCAATCATCGCAATCAGACCGATCAGCATCACCGCGTAGCCGGCATACATGACAGGTGTGATCTCAAAATCAACGCCGGTTTGGATTTCAGGATAATTCACGAAGACGGGCAGTTCATCTGTGACTACATAGTTCTCGTCAATCACGATCTCTATGGTCTCTCCGCTGACAGTGAAGCCTTCCAGCGTTTCTGTTTCCCGGATCACATAGGTTCCGGGCTCCAGATTATCCACCATCACCAGGCCGTTCTCTCCGGAAATCAGTTCACGGAGCACATTGCCTTCGGTGTCTTCCAGATTGAACTTGACGCCGACCATGGGATTGCCTTCGTTGTCGGCCTTCACGAATTCATAGATGTTCGGAATGTTCACACAGGTAAAGGGAGCAGGCTCAACCCAGTCACTGTCCACATTCAGCGTGATATCCTTCATCTTGCTGAATCCTTCCGGTACCTTTGTTTCTTCGATCTTCCAGAAGCCATAATCGAACTTCGTGAAGATGAATTCGCCCTTGTCATTGCTGGTGACGACTTCCACGACCTCTCCGGTACTGGCATTGATCAGGCTGAACTCCACACCAGGCAGGTATTTCCCGCTGGTGTCCACCTTGATGTACTTGATCCGCTTCAGATGATTCACCAGTGTTGCCACAGGCTCCACACTGTTCCGGTAGTTATCATCAATAGTAATCTCTGTGATTTCCTTACTTATCAGGTACCCTTCAGGCGCGGAAAGCTCTTTTACCTTGTACTTCCCGTAGGGAACCCTCTCAAAGGTAATGATACCGTTCGCATCAGAGATCGCGGTCATCATCTGCTCTCCGAATTCGTTGATCAGCGCGTATTCCGCACCGGGCAAGATGCTACCGTCCTGATCCACCTTCTTCAGCTTTACGATGATCGGATAGTTCACAATTGTTTCGATCGGTTTGTCCTGGTTGATAAACCGGCCATCCACTGTCAGGTCGATCTTTACATCGTGCTTCTGGTATCCGGCAAGGGTTTTTGTTTCCTCAATGGTATAGCTTCCATAGGGAATCTTCTCAAAGAGAATCCGTCCTTCCGCGTCAGACCGGGCAGTCATAATGACTTTTCCATCTGAGCGGATCAGAGAGAACTCCACGCCGGCAAGCGGATGTCCGTTTTCGTCATGCTTCTGCAGCAGTACCCTTGTGAAATCATCCCGGATCGTGGTGTCGCCGGTGATTCCGCCGTGCTCATCCACAGTGAACGTCATCACTGCTTCATTCAGCGCATAACCGCTGGGAGTCAGGATTTCACGGAAGGTGTACTTTCCGGGAACCACCGGGATGTTCGGGATTTCCCCATTCCGGTCAGTCTCAGCACGATAGATTACTTCTCCGTTCGCGTCCGTGACTTCGATCAACGCACCGGGGATCGTGTGTCCTCCGGTGATATCCGTCTTGGTCAGCGTGACAGGATACCAGATCAGTTCATCGTGTACCTTTTCGGCAGAAACATGAATCTTCTGATCATCTCCGATATCAGCAGGCTTTGTCTCGATATAGAAGGTCTCCGTATTCAGTTTCCATCCATCCGGAGCAGCCAGCTCACGGATATAGTACCGTCCATGCGGGTAATGCCCTTCAAAGGTCAGGGTACCGTAAGCGCCGGTTGTTCCTTCTGCCATCAGCGTATCCGCAAGCAGCGTTCCGCCCGCATAATGGATATCCGTGTCATTGAAGAGACCGAAGACGAATCCTTCGCCGGGAGCATTCACGATGATCTGACGGATTGAGGTATCATCCTGCCGGATCTCAGTGATTTCCTTTTCCTTATACAGGTTGATCTCACTGGGAATAAAGTCATTCCCGGCAGTGACGGTGATCTCTACCAGAGGCGTATGATCATCCGCGTATTTCAGTTCCGCTTCATAGCGGGTTTCCGGGAAGACATATCCTTCAGGCGCGAAGATTTCAATCAGGTAATACTTGCCCAGGGGCAGTTCGCCGGATACATCCTCTCCGTCAGCAGTGGTGGTAATGGTTCCTACAAGTTCATCCTGCGTATACCATTCTGTACCGTCTTTGCCGATGATGTCTTCTGCAGCGTGGATTTCGAAAACTGCGCCTTCCAGACGCTTTTCCTCATAGACAGGCTGCATGATTGTATTGCCAAATCGGTCTTCCTTTTCCTTGAAGCCGGTCAGCTGCAGGCCGGTCTTTTCCAGCTTGATTTTTCCCTTTACAGGTTCATCTTCAATCGTGAACTCCAGTAGATACGCTTCACCTGGCTCATTCATGTTCTCATCGCCCACAAAGACTGCCAGCTCTTCCGTCTGGATCAGATATCCTTCGGGGGCTTTGAACTCTTCGATGAAATACAGTCCGCGCCGCACAGTTTCCGGCAGCATGACCGTTCCGTCTTCATCTGTGTAGAAGGTATCAATGGCCTTCTTGCTGGGATAATGGACAGTCTGCGTCACATATTCGCCGTTCGCATCCTTCAGTTTGAAAGCGGTATTGGCAACAGTTACAATCCTGCCTGTCTCGGCATCCACCTTAATGAACTTCAGGCGGTAACGAACAGCTTCATTGTTCACAATCAGGCTCGGGGTATTCTGGGGATCTTCCGTTCCTGTGATAAAGATATCAAAGGGAGATTTGATCGCGTATCCCGCTTTGCCCTTGATCTGTTTTACCGTATACACGCCATATGGCAGCAGCTTGGTTTCTGCTTTGCCGTATTTGTCTGTGGTGATCTTGTCCCGTTCAAACTTCCGGGCATTCTCATAGCTTCCGGCAGACTTCAGATAAACCTCGAAAACAGCGCCCTTTTCAGGCTCTTCGATGATGCCCGCGTCATCGTGGATCTCGTTATCGCCCAGGAATTTCACAAAGCCGTAGTTTCCGTACAGGATCTCATTGGTTTTGACTCCCACATAGGTGATAACTGCTTCCTCAGACTGACTTGCAGCACTGGTCGCATCGATGCGCACATGCGTATTGCTGGCCTGATAGCCCGTAGGCGGCGTCAGTTCCACCAGTTCATACACACCGGGCCACAGTTCATCCGTAATCACAGAAGCATCTGTTCCGGCAGTCTTCAGGCTTTCGATGACGATTTCACCTTTCCGGTACAGGATATTACCCTGTCGGTCAGTGATGTTTTCTCCAGCAATAATCTGGAAGACCGCGCCGGTCAGCACACCGTCTCCGCGGGTACCGGGAGTATCTTCCGGATTGCCGGTATACTCATCCTTATCCCGCTTATACAGCCGGAGCTTTACCTGCACAGGCAGGTTTGTCGCGGAAACATCCGTGATTTCATCTGATTTCACAGTGCAGCTGATCGTGACTTCTTCGAAAAGGTATCCGGCAGTTGCACCATGCTCCATTACAATGTACTTACCCTTTCGAATCGGTTCAGACATGGCAATGCCGTTTTCGTCTGTTACCATGGTAGTCGCGAGGCCTTCGCCATACTGATCGTTGTAGTAAATATCAAACTGAACGCCCGCAATCCCATTGCCGTTTTTACGGTCCTTCTTTGTCAGCCTGATCCAGCCTTTGGTCGGCTCGTTCTCCACTTCGATTTCACATGTTTTCAGATCCTCTGTATCAATGACCACTTCGGTGGAATAGTGATTGTCCACGAAATGAACCGGAACCTTGGTTTCCTCGACCTTATACTTGCCCCAGGTCAACAGTGGAGTGACAGCGATGCCGTCCGCATCCGTTGTGATCACAGCAACGACTTCTCCGTCATTGCTTCCCTTATGGGAGGGTAGGCCGGAAATACGGGTTACAGTGAATTCCGCGCCAGCCAGGGCCTCTTTGGTCAGCTGATCCTTTTTGATGATCCTGATCCGTCCCTGAATCGGCGTGTCTGTCCCGCTGATATTCGTGGTTTCATCCGATTTTACAACTACCGGATCGAATTCCAGCAGTTCAGAGGTATAACCGGTTGGGTTCGCGTGCTCCTTCACGATGTACTTTCCCTTGCGCAGCGCAGGGGAAACTGCAACACCGTCTGCGTTGGTGGTCATCGTCCCGGCAAGACCGGTTCCGTACTGGTCATTGTAGTAGATATCAAACTGAACTCCCTCGATAGGGCAGCGATCCAGTTTGTCGGTTTTTACCAGTTTGATATAACCCTTTGTTGGTTCATTCTCAACCGTGATCGTATAGGTTTTTCCGTTTTCATAGGCTTCGATGATGGTTGAATAATGGTTATTTACAAAGTGAGCGGGAACCTTGGTTTCCTCGACTTTATATTTTCCGTATGTCAACCAGTCGGTTTCAGCATTACCATTGGCGTCCGTTGTCAGTACAGCGACGACTTCTCCAACACCGGAACCGTTATAGGAAGGCGGTGCGGAAAGCCTGGTTACTGTGAATTCCGCGCCGGCCAGCGGTTCTTTGGTGAGCTGATCCTTTTTCACAATCTTGATTTTCCCTTTGATTATCGGGTCAGTCACGTCTTTCGAGACAATCGTGTTATTGGAAGATACCTTTACAGCATAGTATCCGTTATCAATCAGGTATCCTTCCGGGGGCTCTACCTCATGAACATAGTAATCACCCTGCTCAACCACATTCTGCCACGTGGCTTCACCATTCCGGTCAGTTGTCAGCACAGGAAGCTGGCTTCCATCCACCGCGCTGATCGCTCTGGTATATGAACTGCCACTTTTCGTCACCAGTTCATATTTGGCCCCCACAAGCGGGATGGTTTTATCTTTTTCCTTTTTGATGACTTTTACCGATCCGATAATTGGCGGATCATTAGCTGTATATGTGACAGAAGCACTGTCAATACCAATTGTTATCATGCTGCTGTCCAGCTGATAACCAGATGGAGCTGACGTTTCCTGTAAATAGTAGGTGCCATATTCCAGCCCTGTCCATCTGGCAATTCCGTCTGCGCCTGTCGTTACCGGACTGCCTACGGCCTGACTGCTTGCGTAATACAGCTGAAAGGTCGCTCCGGCAAGCACACGCTGATCTCCTCGGTCACGGCGCTTTGTGACCGTCAGATCTCCGTACTGGATGACAACCTCGAAGCTTACTTCCTTGGATTTCATCGGATAAGGATATCCTTCAACGGGAATTATGACTTTCTGGATCTCTACGCTGGGAACACCCACCAGAAAGCTTGCTTCCTCCGCATCCGAGTTCACGGATTCCACGATAATGGAAAACCCGTTGACACTGGAAGTTATCTGAATAGTATCGCCGCTGTTGAGGTAGTAGTAACTTGAATCATCCCCGGCACCGTTTCCGGTGATAGTATATGATCCTTTGGCAATCCGGATATAATCCGCGTCAGTCGAAAGCTTGACCGTTCCGATATAACTGTCTCCGGATTTGACAACGGATTTATCGCTCACAGTAATCTTGCCGGTAATCTTTCCTCTGGCAATACCGTTTGCAGCAAGCCAACGGGCATATTCCAGATATACAGAAGGGGCCTGTCCGGAAGCAACATAGAAGTTATCCATGTTCCAATAACTCCGGACGTACTGCGCACCTTCCATTTCCCGGATTACCTGCCGGATCGCAAACTGTCCTGCAACACGGCTCCAGGTCAGGTTGTTCGAATCACTTCGATCCAGCGCCATAAAGGGATAGGTATGCCGCAATACCCATGCGATTGCGTGCATGGTTTTGTATGAAAAAATGATCCCGCTGTATCCGGGATCATTCAAATAACTGTCAATATCCACAATTGCATACGGCCCTTTGGGTGTCTGATTACTTCCGCTGCCTTCTCCGGGACCGTCATACGTATGTTCCAGGCAGTAGACTGTCCAACCGTCCAGATAATGTGGCGTGGCGTAGATTGCACCATGCCCGGAAAGAGACGCGATCTGCGGATAATCACTGTCTTTCCCAGAACTGCCATACACACCGGTCTGGCCGGCATGAAGCGTCGGAATATCTACATGAATTGTTTTCAGGGAAAAACCGTTCATCGGCGTAGTAGAAGCGCTTTTGGTTGCACGAAGTGTATTCCGGCGAACCGGTGCGGCTGTCAGCGCATAATCCGTCATGGTCAATTCTTCATTGTTGGCGGGTTTCGCTTCGTCCCCCAAAATATAAACCGTTCCGGTCTCCGTCCATTTTATGCGGCCGTCAACAAGCGTATCGCCATACAGATAATATACGCTATACCATACGCCTTCTTTATTCTCGATGATATCGACAATCTGCACGGTTGCGTCACTCACGAAATTACCCGCATAGGCATTTTCGCTTGTTTCCAGAAAGGCTCTGGTATCCTTCGTGACAGCCAGATAATCGCCGGTTTCAATCCTTTCTGCTTCGATCTCCTCAGTTTCCGGCTCCTCAGTAGGCTCCTCTTCAGGAATTTCTGTCTCTTCCGGTTCCTCTGTTGCCGGTTCTTCAGAAGGTTTCTCCGGTGTCTCCGGCTTTTCCGGCTCAGTGGTCGGTTCTTCTGTTTCAACAACCGGTTCCTCTGTTTCTTCCGGAGCATCCGAAGGATCAGGTTCGGAGACGGACTCCTCTGTAGCAGCAGGTTCCTCTGTAACCTGGTCAGTTACCGGCTCTTCGGAAGGGAGTTCAGTTTCTTCCGGCTCCTCTGCTGCCGGCTCCATGGGGAGTTCCTGTACTGGCGGTTCTTCGGGAATGATCACTGGAACCTGTGTTTCTGCCTTTTCACCGGCGGCAACAAAAACGATCTGTTCTTTCTCACCAGTATTCACCCAGGCGTAATCCTGTTCGTATGTCCGGGATACCGCTTCCTCGTCCGTCAGCACTGTCACTTCCTCCTGAAGTTCGCGGTAATCCACATATCCGCTCATCACTTCCAGTGAGGGAGAAACAAACCAAACCTGAATGCTGATCGAATTCCACTGTTCCGCAAAAGCAGTTCCCAGAAGAATCATCCCTTCTTCTGTCAGTGTAAAGAAATGATCTTCTTCCTTCTGATCCGCACCGTGGTAAACCTTCATCGGACGGTCTGTCATGAAATAAGCATGTCCCTGCTCATAGATCAGATATTTCAGGATGCTGCCATCATAATAGCTCCAGAGGTATTCTTCAAAATCATTGGCAGCATGTTCTCTGTCCGGATCTTTTGCAGGCTTCTCCGGTTCCTGATCAGGTTCTTCTGGTGAAGATGATCCGTCCGGCTCATCTTCCGGAGTTTCCGTGCCGGTGTCCGGATCATCTGCCGTTTCATCGATATAGTCCAGATACCAGTCTTCCAGGTCTGCGCCCGGATCTTCTTCGTCCGGATCTTCCTCGGGCCATTCCATGCCAGTCGGCACTGCTTCCATATCCTCAAATGAAGGATGCGTTTCCTCATCTGACGGGGATGATTCGTCATCATTCTCTGTTTCATCATCTTCATCCGGTTCATCGTCCGTCTCTTCTTCCGAATCTTCGTCCCAATTCTCTTCCGAATCCTCGTCTTCGTCTTCGGAAATCATTTCTTCGGTTTCCTCCATATCAACGGTTTCATCGTTCTCCGCGTAAACCGTAAAGGGAATCGCGGTTATCATCAGGATCATAGCTAACACCAGCGCGACCGTGCGCCGAAAGATCTTGTTCACTTTGGTTTCCTCCGTTTTGTTTATTCTTCCACTGCCATGACCACCAGCCGTCCATCTTTGGAGGCATAGCTGCGGTCACAGGTGATCAGGGTAATGATTCTGTCTGTTTCCGTGACTTCAACACCGGTGCTGTACAGTGATTTGGACTTTGCCAGATGAATAAAAGCCAGAAAATCGCTGTCATTGGCAAACGCGGCTGTGGAAGGGTCCCACTCGTCCTTGACCATATTGATCACAGCAAAAATCCTGTATTTTCCGCAGTGATACAGGGAGTCCAGATAGATTGTCTGGTGGTTTTCCCAGAAGCTTTTCTGCTTATAAGAAAGCAGCGGTCGAAACATTTTCTGGCCGCTGCTCGTATCAGTGATATGATGCCCGTAGATTGCAATGTTCTTTCCGGGCGCTTTGTAATCTGTCTTCCCGAGGGAAAACAGGGTTCCCAGTTTACTGACCTTACCGGTGAATCCATGGGACAGATAGTAATCCATGTTGTCTGTCAGTACAACCGGATAATCGACCTTGGTTCCCGGGATCGTGATCCAGGCAATGAAATCTTTGTTCTTCGCCTTTGCCGCCGTCAGGTCAATGCCGGTATACAGGCCGATCTGATGCGGCGGAGCTGTCACGGTTTTTCCCGTTCCTCCCGGGGTTCCCGGTTTGCCCGGTCCCTTTTGACCGCCGGTTTCTGCTGGTTGACTCCCGTCCGCTTCCTGTTCCCGGAATGGGATCAGGTCATCCTCTTCTTCCGGCAGGGCAGCTTGCTGAAACCCTGACAGAACTTCCGTCTCCTGTGTTTCCACGCCCTGGGATTCAATCATGTTGGGCGGGCGTGTCTGAAGGATAGCTTCTCTGGCATCTCCGGGTTCTCTGACCGGAATCTCAGCAGCGTAGTCTTCTTCAGAAATCAGCGGCATTTCATCCTCCCAGGTATGCCGCAGATCCCGCTTCAGCGCATCCTGTTCCTTTTGCGCAGCCAGATAATCGCTGTAATCGCCGTTTACATAAGCCAGCGCCACCGTTATCGCCCCTGTCATGAAAACCGCAAGGGCAATAATGAAAGGCTTTGCTGACCGTTTCCGTTTTCTGGGATATCCGTTTTTCATCCGTGTTCTTCATCTCCTTATCCAAAGCAGAAGTCATGCCGCACTTCGGCGTCGTAGTAGTTGCTCCGGGAAGCCGGGGCGTTGAACAAAGCTGTGAACCAATACTGCTTGATGTTACGGATCTTGCTGCAGCTTTTCTCCAGACATTCGAAGATATACTCGATATCCATGAAGCTGATCTGCCGGAAGCGCTCATATACCAGATCCGCAGGCACCTGTTTCCCGGACATCGTAAAGTGATCACACTTCGTCGAAAGCACCTCTGTGATCAGCGAAACGATATTGTCAATCGTATCCCGATTATGATCCATGCAGAGATCCTCATAATCAATCTGATCCTTTACCCATTCCGTCAATTTCGCTCCGGACAGCCTGCGCCGCACTCCCGGCAGGCCAGCCGGAACCGTTACTGCCGAAGTGTCCGGTTCCCGGATGGATCGATTGATACTTGATGGATTGATCATTGATGAATGAGTAGTTTTTTCTTTCTCTTTTTCTTCATTCGTGTTTGGTCTATTAGTATTTGATTGTATGGGATTATCCAACGCAGGTCTTTCCTGTGCAGGATTCTCCTGCTTTGGATTTACCTGTGTTGGATTTTCCAATATAGGTTTTTCCAACACAGGTTTTCCCAGTATAGAATTCTCCTGCATTGGTTCATCCAACACAGGAGAAGCCGGGTCTGGAGCTTTTATCTGCGGCTCTTCGTAGATCAGATACACCGCAGCACCGAGTTTGCCAGATTCCTTCCTTTCCCGGGATCGTCGGATATACCCGGCCCTTTCCAGCTCCTTGATCCCTTCCCGGACAGAATCCACACCGTCCCGGCAGATACTGGAAAGCCCTTTGATGGAGTATTTCCACTTTTCCGCGGGCAGCGACAGCATCAGGGAAAGCAGGCCTTTCGCCTTCAGGCTCAGTTTTCGATCCTGAAGATGAATGTTGGACATCGCGGTATAATTACTGTTCTTCTGGATCTTGAAAATCTCAGACACTTCCGATCCTCCTTCCGCTCGGCTACCTGCTCTGTTCCTGCTTCTTTATCTGCTGTTTATGCCACATTTCCACCAGTTTCAGGATTGTTTCCGCGACCCGTTCGTCCGAATAGGATTTAGGAAAGTATTTCCGGATTTTCGGATTTCGCAGGAAACTGACATCCAGCGGCGGTTTTTTGATCTCCGCAAAGATCTTATCCACGGTTGCTTCTGTCAGTTCTCCGTCCTGGCTCAGTTTCTTGATCCGTTGTGCCTGGGACAGGGACGGGGATGTTACGGCATTCTCCATAGATGCCATGACGATCTTCTGTTCCTCCGGTTTCAGAAAGGACAGTTCTACAGCAGGATTGAAAGCGATTTTCCGTTCATCCACCAGATCCAACATAGGCGGTATCAGATAGGTCAGACGGATAAAACGCTGCACTGTTCGGGCACTTTCATCAGCATCCTGAGCTACTTTTTCATCTGCTCTGAACTTCGTGCCAATTTGGCACGAAGTTCGCAACCCCTGATGCTTCAACGCTTCCAGTTTCATCTTAAACGCAAAAGCACGTTCGCTGGGCAGGATGTTCTCCCGCTGAAGATTGCTGTCAACCATGTCAATGATCGCTCTGTCATCGTCGATTTCCCGGACGATGACCGGCATAGATTCCAGCCCGGCCAGTTCGCAGGCCCGCCTTCGTCGGTGCCCGGAAATCAGCTCATAACCTCCTTCCGGTCTGGGGCGGGCGATACAGGGAACCAGTACGCCGTGCTCCCGGATGCTCTCCGTGATTTCCAGCATCCGATTATCATCCAGTACCTTGAAGGGATGATTCTTAAAAGGAAAGAGTTGTGAAAGCGGGATTTCCTCAATCTTCTCCCGCTTTGCTTCTGTCCGGATTTCTTCCGATGTAAAGATATCATCGTATGAAGTCAGACTGATGTTTTTGCCGCTGCCTTTCATTCTGCAACACCTCCTTTGTCAATTCCCGGTAGGCTTCGGCAACCTTTCCCTTCGGATCATGCCGGAATATGCTTTTCCCTTCCGCGCTGATTTCTGCCGCCCGGACGGAATGGGGAATCTCTGTAGAGAAGATCCGGATCTTGCCGCCGTAGGTATCCTTCAGCAGCGCCGTAATTTCTTTAGAGTAATTCGTCCGGTTATCCACCATGGCCAGCAGGATTCCGTCAATTTTCAGATTGTGATTGATCTGCCGGTGTACCTTGGAGATCGTCTGTAGAAGCTGTTCCATGCCTTTTGCTGGCAGATACTGTGCCTGCACCGGTATTACCACGCTGTCCGCTGCCGTCAGCGCATTGATCGTCAACATCCCCAGGGACGGCATACAGTCAATCAGCGTATAGTCGTACCGTCCGGCAACCTCTTCCAGCACTTGCCGGAGGACCGTTTCCCGGCTCATGACATTGACCAATGAAGCTTCCATGCCGGAAAGCTCAATGCTGGATGGAATTAGATCCACACCCTCTTCATGATGGATAATCGCATCTTCCGGACAGATTGGCTTGTTGGTAATGCTCCTAATCATCAGGTCTGTAATGGTACAGGGCAGCTCCTCCGGTTTCGGATAACCCAGTGAAATTGTCAGACTGGCTTGCGGATCGAGATCAATCAACAGTACCTTCTTCCCGGCATTTGCCAGTCCGATACCCAGATTGGCTGTCGTGGTTGTTTTGCTGACCCCGCCTTTCTGATTGGCCAATGCAATCCTTTTTTGTGACATGGGGAAAGCCTCCTTTAAAAAATTGATAAAATTGAGAGGAAAACAAAAAAGACGCTCAGAAGCGCTGAACGTCTTTTGGGGAGTTTCATAAGAATAATTATCCATTCCATGGAACAAGAGGCGAGGCTGACAACTAATCTTTTTTGAGACTGGCAATCTTCAACAAATCCCAGTGTCGATTGGACTTAATACGGATATGACGAAAGTCATCTTTGAGCATGAATTCGTATAATGCCAGCTTGGGTATGTACACATGTCCTCGAATATTGATACAAGTCAATTTCTTCTCCCGAGTCCAGGTTAGGATTTTCTTGCTGGAATAACCAATTACCTCGATTACTTGCCGGACAGACATAATATCCGGGTATTTGGTGATAATCTGTCGGCAGGCTTCCGTATAACTTGAATCCGTAATGCTTTGTAGTTGCATTGTACTCAATCTGTGTGAATTGGAATGGAGTTTCCGCTTGCTGGATTCATTTTTCTCTGAAGGAATGGCATATTTTTCCGGATGCTGCTCTCTGTCTCGCAGAAACATAATCATGTCTGAGGTGGCTATCAAGTATTTATGGGTTTTCTGAGGGCGTATTTCACAAGGAACAATGCCAGATTCCAACAGGTATTGCGCTAATCTGGGACTAATATGACAAACCTTACGAAAGATCTCTTTATTAACTCCATCTGGATGTTGATAAAACAACAGCTGGATTTCTTTATCTGTAAGCACAATATCCCTCCCGGATCAATTCTTGTCAGTCAGCAGGAAGGTGTCGTGCGAAACTCTCTGTTCTATTTCCGATGTTTTCAGAAATCACATGATTTTTTATCATGTATATCTATGAGGTTCTATTTTATTTCGATTCTTGTTCATAATAAGCAACCGGATTTTGAATCATGTGTTTATGAACATTCTTCTTTTCTCTCCGGTTTCTCTCCAACATGCCTTTTTTCTCTTCAAATCTATCATTTTCAGGATTTTTTTCTAACCCGTTGCTAAACCTGGGTTTTCTCGCACTTTTCTCTCTTGAAGGCGTCTATACCATGTGATACAATGCCTTCGAGGGATTCTGCTATTTTCGAGTATCTTCCGAGTACGTCTGTTAGCTTCCAGGCTGTCGGTAAAACTCGAAATCAGGTGACGGGCAACCGTCCGTGGGTTCGAATCCCACCCGCTCCGCAGAAAATCAGGAATGCCCATGAGGCATTCCTTTTCTTTTTTTCAGCAGAGGATTCGAAAGACTTGTTTGATACAAGGTTTTTCTTTTCTTCTTTTCGGTTATGTGATAAGATCTCTTTGTTTTATGAGGAAACGGGGGAATGAACGCATGGACGACAGTATCCGATACTTGCTGGATCTGGCAATCCTGTTGTTTGCTGCCAAGCTGTTTGGTGTTGCCGGCAAAAAGATCGGCATCCCGGAGGTGGTCGGGGAGATCCTGGCCGGTCTGGTGGTCGGCAGCGCTGTTTTCGGCTTTGTGAAGGAGTCGGATTTTCTTTCGAAGATGTCGGAGATCGGCGTGATCATGCTGATGTTCGAGGCCGGCCTGGGCACCAATATCCAGGAGCTGAAGAAATCCGGTCTGAAGGCCACGCTGGTTGCCTGCCTGGGCGTGCTGGTGCCGATCGCGCTGGGAACGCTCCTGTTCATGAG
>ERZ809504.11-NODE-11-length-40181-cov-40.541818_pt1 | contig 40181 bp, 73 predicted proteins | sample MGYA00521273_ERZ809504 | MGnify/ENA primary metagenome ERZ809504 (study PRJEB31581, sample SAMEA3312979) | metagenome | study: EMG produced TPA metagenomics assembly of the PRJEB8939 data set (Metagenomic analyses of Rumen microbiomes reveals...
CGTCTCACAGTAGAAGTATGTCTGTACAGCTGCAGAAGCTATATAAAAGCGTCTGAACGTCCTGCAGTAGAAGTATGTCTGTATAGCTGCAGCAGTGCAAACAATAGCCGCTCCGGATAATAATATCATTTGGCCGTGCTGGATCCGCTCAAGATATCACAGTTTTAGTGTGGTATGTCTTCCGGCCTTCCTGGTCAGCTCCTGAACAGCTCCGGAAGACTTCCGGCACTTCTGGCCGGTACCAGCTCCGGACATGTACAACCAACTTTTAAACGTCATTTTGACGAAACAAAAGCCGGTTTTTGTAGTAACGTTTAAAAACGGCCAGCGGCAAACATCGAAAATACGTGGTTTAAGCGGTAAACCGACAATATGCCACTATGGTGACATTAACGAGTAGGCAAAAATTTTCGGCTTCTCTCGCCTGCCCTTAAGTTTACCTTCTTTGAAACGGGGGCGGCGGCGGCCGAAAAAATTTTTTTTCGTTTTTTAATTATATTTATTATTATTTATTAATATTTAATAGCCGCTCGGCCTTATTTATATATATATGCGTATATATTAATAATTTCAGCAAGGAGAAAACAAAAATGGATGAATGGATAAGTGTTAATGAACGTCTCCCTGAATCCTATAAAAACGTTCTTGTTTGGTATGGATATTTTCGCTACGGTAATTACAACGCAGAATATCATACATACGGAATAGCTTTCTATGTCAAGAAGCGTAATGGCTGGTTTGGTGATGCTTCTAACTGTTCTAATTTCAAAGTCGAATACTGGATGCCGCTCCCTGACCCGCCAAAGAATTAAATCGCATTTTTTCTAAACTTTTTCTCAAATTTCAGCTCAGAAAATAAATCGAAAATTAGAGGATAGGGGGTATTTTGGCGTAAAAAAATAAATTTCAAATTTGGTAAGGGGGGGGTATTTGGGTATTGATTTAGTACCATAACTATGATATAATATTCATAGAAGGGGGTTATAATATGACCGAAAATGAAAAAGCTAAAGCCAATGCACGCCGTGTTTCACAGTGCCTTGAAAGAAACTATAAGCAGTATAAAATCAATGTCCGAAAGGAACAGTTCTACGTCTGGACTAAGTACGCAGAATCAAAAGGCTTGTCAGTATATGCTATGCTTAAAGAAGCTGTCGAACGATCAATTGCAGCTGACAACTTCACGCCTGACGTTCCTTACGAAGACGCCGATAAATAGAAAATCCGGAACGTGTGGGCGCTCCGGATTCTCAGAAAGAAAAAGTTCCTGTGCGTGAATAATAGGGGTGACTATCATTCACACTAAATTCGAGAAGATACTGAGAAAAGAATACCTTGCTGATCAAACTGGTATTACAATTCAAAGTAACAGCAGACGTTTGTCTGTAACTCCTATTATATCACAGCTTAAAACATTTTTCATTACAACCTTATCAAACAAAAACGCCCGTCAGTGCTCTGAGCTGACGGGTGTTCTTGTATAGGGATTTTTGGGTTTGTCTTCTGGCAATTCAGAAGATTTCAGTGTTTTTGTTTGTCCGAAAAACAGAATAAGTTCAGCGGTTCTGCCAGTGACGAACGAATCACCGGCATAATCCGTAAAAGGAGTTTAACATCAATGAATTCGTAAGAAACGCTCACAATGATGAAAATATGACCGCTGTAATGTATAGTAACATAAAATACACTTCGTTTCAAGCGTATTATTTTCCATTTTTCTCTGAGCTGTCAAGTAATTCGTTCATCTTCTTCGACAGCTCCCCCATTAATTCTGAAATGTCATGCTCCAGCCGGTTTACTTTGAGTATCAATATAAACAGCCACGCAAAAACAATACAGTCAATTATTAATTGTCCCATGTTTTTTCTTCTTCTTTCTCGCCTTTTTGATTTCGGCCATTACCTGTGTAAAGTCTTTCGGCTTGTCTTTCTCTTTATCTTTTTCCTTTACTTTTCCTTTCATAACGTTGCCCTTATCTCTGATATTGGTATACCCTTCATGTGAAGTCTGTTTCTTTGTGCCGGACTGATCTTTTTTCCGCTCCTTAAGGTTCGTCTTACGTCTTCCAGCAAACAGCACTCATGATAGGACTGGTTGCCACGTGCATTGATGATAGGTTTTCCGCATATCTCACAGATTGATTCTTTTCTTCCGTGCCGCTCATGCCATTTCCGCAGCTGTGTTTCGTTTATAACTTTTCTTCTGCATTCCGCTCCACAATAAATCCTGTTACCATGCCCTTCAAATTCCCTACCGCATACAACGCAGCATTTAATCATTTTAAATTATTAATCCTCACTTTCTAATGGTTCGATCCATATTTCCGTTCTCGGCTTTTCCGGATCTACAAATACTCTGGTTCCGTCATGTCCTGCAATTATTCTGTAATTATCATCTTTCACAGTGCCGTATCTTACAAAGCAGTCGTCTATGCACTCTAAAAGATTAACTATATCCACCTTCTTTCTTGTCTTCATATAAAAATGACATCTTATATTTACTGGATAATCTATATAAGGCCGTGGCTTTGGTAAGAAATAAGCAACCATAGCGCTGTATTTCTCACTTGCTGCTGACGGCATTATAAACGGCCTTCCGGTTTTACGGTTAATCAGAATTCTCTGACTGTTCTTCTTCGATTTTGGCTCGAATGGTATCGTGAAGTGTCGTGTTTCTTTCATTTTTCCAACCCCCAAGTATTATTGTCAGTAATAAAATAGCTTTCTTATGCTTCCTGAATACAGTTGATGTATTGTAATTCAGTGCTGCAGCTATTGCTTCAAATGTCATATAGCATAAATAACGCATTTCCAGAACTGCTTTTAAGTCCGGTGACAACGATGCAAATAAGCTTTTCTTATATTTCCTTCTTTCAATCAGACGTTTTCTGTACTGCTCAATACCTTCGTTCACGTCATTGACCTGAGAAATCAGATCATCTTCCTTATCTCCGAATGTATTGATAAGTTCAATGTCTTTGTTCTGCAGTGCCACCTGAGCTTTTATGGCATTGAACCAGTGAAAGTCTTCGTTAAAGAACGCAATCAGTTCACGTTCTTCATCAGTTAATTTTTGCTTCATTAAGTTCATCCTCATACTCGCTTATAAATTCGCCTAATGTGTACCCTCTCGAATAAAGTCTTGCTTTTTGAAGCTTTGAAACTTTGAAGCCGCTCCGGATTGTAGTTATTATATCATCATAGACACATTCATCATGCATATGTCCGTGATTTGCCGGAACGCTCCAGTCTCTGAATATCGGCCTGCCGCAAATCTTACAGATAACGTGGCCGTTTTTCTTTTTCCTTAGCATTTCCCTCTGAGCTGCTAATATCCGCTCTCTGTTATCGACGTATTTCTTTTTAGCGTATCTGTTACGCCAGGCGTGACGGCATTCTTCACTGCACGTCAGCTGCTGCCTGTAAGTTCCTCTGTACGGTTCATATTCCTTTCCGCAAACAGCGCATATTTTCATCATTGTTAAATATCCCCTCTAAAATCACTCTTTCAACGTCACCTTTGCTAAGTCCACGCTGGTAAAGACGCTGCTTTTGTTTATTTGTCAGCGTATTTCCTGCTAATATGGACTTCACACAGTCACGTATAACGCATTCCTCATGCATCTGAGAATTTGAAACCCTTGCATTAACATCAGCGTCACGGATCATCGGTTTACCGCATATCTTACAAACCGGCTTTGCTTTTTTGCGGAAACGCAGTTTCTGTTCAAGCTTTACTTGTTCTCCGTATCGCTCACGCTGATACCGTTTCATATACTCTCTCAGACATTCCTTGTCACCGCATAAATGCTGTCTGTTTACCAGTGCATAGTACGGTGTGAACTCCTTGCCGCATATCGGACAAGTTTTAATAATCGTCGTCTTCTCCATAGATCCTTTTTTCAATCTCTTTGACATTAAGCCGCTCCGACTTAAAAATCCAGTGGTCAGCAATAATTCTGATATAATGGATAATCAGCGCTATTGAACCGATAAGCAGTAAAGCAGCAAGGACGCATAAAAAGATTTTAAGTGCATTATCAACTAAATTATAAGCGTCCATCTGTTTCCTCGTTCTCCTTTGCCAGGTATTCTTTAATTTCTTCCTCAGTAAAATTCAGACGTTTCAGTGTACGTCTCATTTGCTTTGCTTCATCCACCTTCCGGCGTATATCCTCTGCCTGTTCCGGCGTGATGATCTTCGGTTTCTGATAAACTATCATTGCTCTCTCCCCTTTCCCTTTTATGCGTATCCTGCATAATCGCCAACCTTATACCACTTGTCACCGTGGTTGCCGTACTGCAATATAATTCCGTTCATCGGTGAATCAATAAATACTGTTACCATAACATAATCCATACCGATATCTTCGATATTGATTTTTCTTATCTGGTCAACGATTTCTTTAAGAGTTATGACGTGTGCTTCTATGCCAAGCATTTTATTTGTCTTTTCATCACAGTCACGCCACTTTAGCCTTTTATTCATAAATTCAAGGGAAGGCATTGAACCGCAGTATACATATGCTGCATCTACTCCGTCGAAGTCCGTCAGCTCAAATGAAGGATCAATTTCCGTGAAGTTTGGTTTATTATAAAAATCTCTCATTGTTCCACCTTCTTTCCAAAAACAAATGTTCTCCATGGATCTGTTTTTCTTTTAGCCGCTCTGGCTTTAACTAAGCTTACGCAAACTTTTTCATAACAGTCTTTGCAAAGCTTTTTACCTGGTAAAGGTTCTTTCCCACACATGCTGCAGTGATAACCGTCGCCCATGATCTCACGTGGCATTCTGCCATTTTCCCTGTTGGTTGCTATATGCCGCTTTCTTTCAGCTGCAAGGCAGTACGGACATAAAGCCTTTCCGTTTGAAGGATATTTCCTGCACTTGACGCATATACCCTTATCTTTGAATTCGTGGTATTTCTCCGCTGCTCTTTCGTTTGCCTTGTCTCTTTCCGCTCTGCTTCTGCTGATGCTTCTGAGTCTCGCTTTTTCAGCACAATCAGAACAATACTTTTTCCCTGGTATTACTTCTTCCCTGTTACAAGCAACGCATACATGATGTTCTCTGCACCACGCTCTGAGTTCACGCATGTATTCACGGTGTGTTTCCTTAGTCCATGCCATTTTTGAATTTACCTGTATCATGTCTGTCCATAAGGACTTCCATATCTTCACTCAGAATATATCCTTTGACCGGATATGAAACAACAGGAGTTTCTTCAAATATATCATTCAGACACTTTATAGCGTCTTTGTAGGTGTCTTCTACAAAACTTGTTGACATATCAAGGCTATTCACAGTAAAAACATAATATTTAGCCATTGCCTTCATCCCTCTTTTCGTGTTTACTGATATATGCCGCTCTTGCTTTCGTTATACTCACAAGAAGTTTATCATAACATTCAGAACATACACGCCTTCCGTTTTTCAGTTCTGTTTCTTTACAGCACATTGAACAGTGATTATCGTCATGCCTTGCCTGATTTGAAATGACACCTTTTTTCTCCATTCTGGTTTTATTCAGATTATGACACATGCTGCATCGTACTTTCCCGTTTTCAGCAGGACGCCAGCCGCATGAAACGCAAAGCCCTTTTTCCCTGCATCCGTAATATCTCTGTTTATTTCTTTCAATTACAGCCTGCTTTCTTTCGGATTCTGTTTCATATTTTTTCGGCCTTGCCATAGTCTTCATCCCTTTTCCGTTCGTATTCTCTGTCCGGATCCTGTTCGTCTTCTTTTAATCGATTTTTTTTTGTTTATTTCTAGCTTGTATCTCCTATAGAAAACCTTTAATTCTTTAGGTGAAAAATAGCTGCCCAAAAGCAGTGTATACTTCTTCTTGATGCGTTTCTTTCTACCGCACCACCATGAATAACTTTTGCTCATTTTTAATCACCACCTTCATCGGATGTGATATGTTCCGGGAACAGCTGCCAAAGATCTTCTATTCTAACGCCAGCTGCATCTTTAATTTTGCAGCCGCCCCAATTATCATAAAACGGGCAATAATTGCAATTGTTATGAGTTTCACAGCAATCCATGATTATTTCACATATAGACCATAATTTCTTCATGTCCTTTTCTTGCATGCTTTCACCTCACCATGTAAACAGCGTTATGAAAAACGTTACTGCTGTAGCCGCTCCGGAAAGAAATATCAGTGCAGTCAGAATGAATATGTAAGCAGGATATCTCTTTGTTACATACCATTCAAGACGCTTTTTACTATTTGCCATTGCCATACAGAAACGTAAGACAAGTATAAGAAAAGCTGTCAAACATAAAAGCTTCACACACGGTTTTGCTAAGTTCATACTTTCACCTCGTTAATATCATTGAATTCTTATTATGACGAACGTCATTGATATAACGCAGCGTCTGCTGTAATTTCTGATAGTTCGTCTTATCACACTTAATGATAACACCGTTTATTTCTGTATTTGTAGCATTCTTTACAAAATCGTCGTTCTGGTCAGAAAGCATCTCACATATTGTTTTGTTTGCATGTCTGTAACTGCTCATTGAATAGCAGTTAAGTGTGAAATCATTAATCATATCACGCTTTTTTATATAATCCTGTATGCCCTTCCAGTAAGTAACAATCATCTTTTCAAGTTCCATAGTTTTCTGTTCAATCAATGCTTTCTCCATAGTTTTCATCCCCATCATCATCTTTTGCAAATAAGTCTTTCAGCTGCCATCCCGGAAAGCCGGTACCAGTGCGGAATTTACAAATGCCGCTCCCGTCGTCAAGGACTTTCTCAAAAGGACAGCGTTCACAGCTCACGTCTATGCCGTTGCAGTAATCGGAAACTGTTGCTATAGCGTTCTTTATCCTTTGAAGCCGCTCCGTGTCTGTCATTTCATTCACCCCTTTTTCTGTCAGATCATATACGCTGCAGTCATAATCACATGTACTGAATATGCAGCCATTGCATAAAAGCTGTTTCTTACAGTGATCTCTGACCACTTCATGAAGCTGTTTTGCTATGTCGTAATCTGCCTGCTGCCGAAAAGCAGCGATAATTTCCTGCATCATAATGAAATCTTTCCGCTTTGTTCGACATACTCTTTTTTCTTCTTGTAAGCGTCAAAGCCGTGTTCATAAAGCATCTTTGCAGCTAATTCCGGATTGTTGCCTAATGCAGGTGCAAGCGCATCTATAAGCTCTGCCATAAGCATAACCGCTTCTGTAAGGCATACCAGCTTTTCACCCTGTATATTTACTTCTGTTGTTTTATCGTGGACTTTAATTTCGATCATTAATTCTTCACCTCTCTGGTAAGGACATTAGTGTCCCTCGCATTTCTTACAGATATACTGGTCAGCACGTTCCACGTCAAAGAGCTTGCCGCAAACAATGCATAATCTCAGTTTTGGCAGTTTTTCACTCATATTCTCTTTCCTCTAAAGGCTTTTCAAGTTCATGATGTTTACACGTGTTTTCCCACAATGCAGCGTAAAAGCCTATGTAATGATTGTCGATATCGCAATAATTATCCGTGACATACCACTCTTTAGGACTTCGTGGAATAGCGTGCCGGTGTATGCAGCTTATGCACGCTTTATCATCATGGTTTTCATCATCGTCATAAAGATCCTCTATAAACTGAATGTCAACACGTTTTGTAAGATCTACTTTGTACTTCTTTGGCCGTCCCATATCTCACCTCACAAATTGTTATTTCCCCACTGGTCAGCCATAGCAGATGCAATTCCTTCAAATGTTTTTGATCTGTTTTTTGCCCTGTCAGTCGTGAACATTCCTCTATGCTTTGAATCATGCTTGTGTGAATAACTTCCGCTCGGACACCAGGACGCAACGGGATCAACTATCTTTGTAGGTTCAAGTTCCGGAAGTCCCTTTAACCATAAGCACGTTCTTTTTGTGTACGGATGTCCGAATTGATAAGGCTGGATGATCTGTGTGTATTTCGGAAGACAGTATACAGAAGACGGTATTGGATTTTCAATTGCTATCCGCTCACAGTCTGCCCAGAGAAAACGCAGAAAGAAATGTGTTGCTCTTATTCCCTGTTTCAGACGTTCTTCATTAAGTGTATGTGTACCGCCTTTATACAAGTGCCTTGCTCCGGCATTGCTTATGTAAGTACACGGTGGATGTGCAATTATTAAATCCCATTTGTCTTTTACTCTCTCTCTCTCTCCATTTTGTAAAATAAATTCACAGTCTCCGTTTAAGACCGGAAGAACATCACCAAGTATATGCCATTCAGGGTGACCGCCACTGCATTCCTGTATATCTGCAGAAAACGCTCTGTGGCCTTTTTCTCTGAAAGCCATACAAACACGCTGTGATTCTTCACAAGCAACTAATACATTCATTGTCTCACCTCATATCAATGGGTTTTCTCCCCATTGTTCAGCCATTGCCGCCGCTACTCCTTCATACGTTTTACTTCTTATTTTTGCTGTTCTCGGATCATTCCAGGATAATATTTTCCCGTTTTCGTCTCTCGCATAACAAGCAGAAGAACCGATATTGTGTCTTTTTTTGCCGTTCCGTGTTACAAGATATTCACCAGGATCAACTATCTTTGTCGGCATAAGTTTCGGCAGTCCTTTAAGCCATAAACACGTTTTCTTGCTGGCGTTATGGCCAAACATCCACGGTTCAATTATCTGTGTCGGTTTCAGCGGCAAACCGTATTTTTTGGCAAGCTCCGGAAACCATTTTTCTAAATAGTTTCCGCTGATGATATTAACAGGATTTTCAACCGATATTCTTTCGCAATCCGCATTGATAAACTGCATGAAAAAAATAATAGCTTCCCTCTGTCTGCCATCCGCTCGTTTCTTTTCAAAGTGCGCTGCACCGGAAACTGCAAGATGTGTACAAGGGGGAAATGAAATAATCATGTCCCATTTACCGTCCTGTCTCTCTCTCTCTCTATTTTGTAACGTAAAGTTACAATTGCCATTTATCAAAGGTAATACGTCCCCAAGTATGTGCCATTCAGGGTGACCGCCTGAACACTCCTGTATATCAGCAGAAAATGCTCTGTGTCCCTTTTCTCTGAATGCCATACAAACACGCTGTGATTCTTCACATGCTATTAATACATTCATGTTTTCCCTCTTATTTCCTATTAATCAAAGTTTATGAATATCACAAAACTTTTCAAGATGTTATTATAATATTCTCTGTTTTCCACCTTTTCGACAGCTTTTTCAACTCATTTAGCCTTCCCTGCTTCGTGAATCATCTGTAGTACATGAATCAGTTCTTTTGTGAGTTTGTAAGTCGCATCAGCAAGCGAACATCTGTAACTGTTGGTAAGATCTAATATATACTGCTCATTGTTGATCATATCAAGCGCATAATCCGGAAAAAGCATTTCAATTCCCTGCTTTACATCGCCGTCATATTCAGGATGATCAACAAATTTAACTTCAATTGACGTTCTTATCTTCATTAATTTCAATCCTTTCGGGAATACCAAGCCACATTCCGCAATAATCGTTCGGATCTGCACCGTCTTTTTCGCATTCTTCAAAATGCACACAGTTGATGCATAGCCGCTCCGGATAAACGAGCTTGTATTTCACTGGTTTCAGTTCAGTCGTCTTCTTCGTCTTCTTCATGTGTGTAATCTACATACAAATCGAGAAAATCAAGAAGTTTCTGAAAATATTCTTCTCGTTTTTCATCGTCAAAGTATTCCATATGACCGGCAATAACGGAAACTGTTGTTGCAATAGAGCCTTCATCGTCTCCGATGTAATGTGTTTCAACCTGCTTGCTTTCTTCCGTCGGATAGACGAATGTCAGATCTATGCTGATACCTTCATCCTGCAGCTTCTGTCTGGTTTCCTCTGATTCCAGCCACTGACAAACCGCTCTTGTTTCTTCAAGTGCTGTCATTTTTCCGCTCCTTCCGGCTCATAATCAGTCCATGCAGCAACATTCAGAAAGCATCCGCTCTGATATTTTTCAAATTTGAGTTGATCGTAGAAGTCGTCGAATTCAAATTCTATGTAGTTGCCGTTCATACTGATCGAATGTATATCAAATTCCTTGCAAAGTTCATGCAGCTTATTCAGAAATTCTTTGTTGTTCTTCTTCATTTTTACTCCTTCAATTCATCCGCATAGTCTTCCCGGAACGTGGCCAGTGTGTATCCTCTTAGTCTTAATCTGTTGTACTGAGAATTGGACAGCGTTTTGTGCTGCTTAAGCGTTTTCAGACAGTCGTCATAAATGCACGTGTCATGCATCTGTGATTTTTCTGTCCTGTCGCTTCTGTAAATCGGCTGGCCGCAAATCTTACAGTGTATGAAACCATCAGGATTATATCTGTAAAATGCAGCTTCCGTATATTCAGCACGTTTTTCAGGATGCTTTTCAAAGAAATTGTGCATCCGCTCCACATTCCGCTTTTTTCTGCAGTCTTTTGAACAAATACCGACCTGTTTAGGATTTAAGCCTTTGTATTCAAACTCTTTTCCGCAAACTATGCATGTCTTCTTCATTTTTACTTCTTCCTCATAAAACGCTCTGTAACGCTCAATAACCGCTATCTGAATTTTAAGGGTAAAGTTTACGCTTAAAACATCAGACGTGGGTTATTGAACGTCACAGACGGTCATACAGCGTTTAATTATGCAAGCTGTTCAGCAAAATGAACTTCCTTGTCTGATGAAAAGCAAACCTTGTCAAGGTTAAACTCAACCATTCCGGAAGTCATTTCGTGGTCAGCGTTTATCATTGCATTATATCCGTTGTACTTGACAACAGCATCCGGGTTCTGATCCTTAAGGATCTCCATTAATTCTTTAACTTTCATGATTTTTTAACTCCTTCTGTGTAATTTATTTCCCTTTCGGATAAAATAACTTTGCCCCATCCCTGATCTATGCACTCAACAGCGCCTTCCGTGCGTCTTTTCATCCGCTCCGGATCGTTCTTAAAGGCTTTTATCATTGGTGCAGTGTCATAAACAACCACGTTATAGGGATCATAGCGCTTAAGAAAATCTATCAGCTCACCCACTGTCATATTTTCACTCCCTCTCTGGACGTTCTGTAAAGCCTGTTTTGCCACGTCTTTATTTTTAAGGGTAATTTCACCCTTAAACTATTTCACCCACATTCACGGGCATTGTAGCCGTCTGTATGAACGTGTAAGGAATATTCTGATTTATTTTTTTCTTTTTTTGTTATAAGCGACTGTCGGATAATGTTTCAGCACTTTCCGGTATTCTTCCGCAAACATGCCAAGATCATAACCACGTGCTACAAGCTGCTGATATTGTGCATCAGTCATTTTCTTACCGGAATTGATACGCTTGACAATCTCGTTCAGAACACATTCGTCATGCTGTACGGGATGTTTTGTTTCACTCCAGCGAATAGGTTCACCGCATATTTTGCAGAAGTGTTCCGTCTGGTTTGGATTCCTGACATAAGTGCCACGTTGCCGCTCCCGTACTTCTTCTCTGTGTTCTTTTCTCCAGCGTCTTATATGCTGCTGCTGATTGATCTTACTGCATTTTGCACTGCAGCACTTGTAACGTCTGTCGTCAGTCTCAAACATGTTACCGCAAATCTTACATTCAATCATCGTCGTCAATCGCTCCGAAATAATTTCTGAAATTGTGGTATGCGTCCTGCTCCGCTGTTATCCAGTAGGTTGAAGTGATTCTGTATCGGCTTCTGATCATCCATACCAGGTAAGCAACCCTGCTTGCAAGGAACGCTTTCTGATCTGCGTCTGGTTCTTCTTTTTCCATGCTCTGCATCTGCTCTGATAAAACAAGCATGTTATGCATAATCTGTTCTGGTGTCGGTCTCATATGTTTCCTCTTTTCCATGCCATATAGTGACCATATGACATCCCCATTTCACTTGCTGCCCTTACGTCCTTTTCAAGCTGTGACTTTTTGCGTTTACGTCTAGGCTGGAAAGCTGCTTGTATTGCCTGATCATCGTCAAGCACCATTGCTATGCAGTAACGGCACATAGTGTTGCCGCTCTTTGTAGTGAAATAATCACCACATCGTGTACAGATTTTGCGTTCCATTTCTCATATATCCCCCTGTATCATTGTTTCAACACTTTCAACATAATTCAACACGTGATTATTTTCAAACTTTCTTTTGTTTATTTTCTTTTAAAAAGATAATCTTTATCTTTTTCTTTATCTTTATCGGGTTTTTTCGGTTTTGTTCGGTTACGACCGCTTACGTTTGGTTGCGTTCGCTACCGTTCGTAACCGTTCGGTTTTTTGTTTTACAAATCACGTATTTGCGTTGCTTTCAAGTGCCTTTTAAGCTTGTTCTGAGTTGTTTAAAGCACTCATGAGTTCTTCTAATCTTGAAAAATCATAAGTTTTTGCACCTTCAAATTCACTCGTTTTTTTTGTTTTATTTTGCGTAATATTTTTGTCGCTACCGTTCGTAACCGTTCGGTTTTTTTGTTTTTTTTCGTTTTCATTGGCGTTTTCAACAGGTTTAGCCGGGCGGCCGCCTTTTTTGCCGTTTTCGGCGTTGATCCTGCACCTTTCTTCCCACTTCTTACCGTCACGGTCAAGCTGCTTTGTCATCATTATGAAAGCCATTTTTAAAGCGCCCTTAAACTCTGCAATTTCGCCACGTTTAGCGAACGCAAACAGCGCCATTATCAGTTCTCCGGCTTCTTCCATGTTGTCTAAGGATTCAAAGTAATCTTCCCATTCCTTATACATCATAAACGCCTGATTGTCTTCGTGATAATTCTTCATTGTAAAACCCCTTTTCAGATTAAAATAAGCGACTAAAACCGTTCGGTTTTTTTGGTTTTTGATTTTTCAGTTTTACCGACAGAAACCGTTCGGTTTTTTCGCTTTTTCTTTTTATGTTTAACCGATGAAAACCGTTCGGTTTTTTCGGTTTACACTTAAAACATAGTTTCATACTTGTCAGCAAGCTTTACGGTCTCAGCTTGTGCTGACGGACAACTCTTAAGCGGTCTGCTTATCCAGATAAAGCCGTTGTCTTCATCCTTTGGCCTTATCCCAAAGCATCTGTAGTCGTCCTCATAAAGCAGTTCAGTTACTTCAAACTTGCTGTTACGGTAAACAACGCCCACTTCTGTCACTCTATCACCTCAAATCATGTAGTAATCGTCTTTATCATCGACTTTGACAATGCACTGCATCTTTTCAAGGTGTCTGACGGCCTTTGTTATCGTCGCAAGACTGACATTGTACAATGCAGCAAGATCTTTCTTAAGTTCTGGTGCAATAAACACAGTAGAGTAATAGCTTGCAAGTCCAAGCAGTTCACTGTAAATCAGCTTTTCAAGCGGCGTCAGCTCCGGATTATGTCTGACCTTTGCCGGAAGAACTGTAATTGCTCTCAGCCATTTCATGTTATCACCAGGAACGTGTTCTGTAAGTTCTTCTTTTTTCATAGTTTCACCTCAAAACGGAACTTCACCGTCTGCAAGAATTTCTTCATAATCTGCATAACTGTTTGTGTTTGGTATCTGTGAAGGTGCTGCAGCTGGTGCACTCTGCGTCCATCCGGTCTGATTCTCTGCTTTACTTCCGCAGAACTCCACATGTTCAACCTGTACTTCAAAGCCATAGTGCTTGACGTTGTTCTGATCTGTGTAGTCAGCGTTATGCAGCGCACCTTCAAGAAGGATCTCTTTGCCCTTGCTGAAATACTTAGAAACAAGTTCTGCTGTATTTCTCCATGCAATGCAGCGTATAAAATCAACTGCTTTCTGTCCGTCTTTCGTGTACTTGTCAACTGCTATGCCAAAACGGCATACTGAAACATTGCTTGTGGTCTGTCTCAGCTCTGGATCTGCAGTCAGTCTGCCCTTAAGTATGATTCTGTTCATAGTAACTCCTTTATTTATGATATTCTTTCATGAATCGTTCATAATCTATCATGAATTGCTTACGTATCTGTTCCCGTCTTTTCCTGGATGCTCTGATCTGTGATACCTTACGCTTGTAAACGTCTATTTGTGCTGATACATAGATATAAACAAGCAGTATCGTCAAATAATATACACGGAACCAGGTTGTATTTATAACATTGCTGCATATCACATCAGCGGCAAACATCAGCCAAGCAAGAACGAATGAAGATGTGATAAGTCCTGAAAGCACTTTCTTACGCATCAGCTTCACCCTCTTTTATGTACTTTGAAAGTTCTCTGTCTACAGCGTCCCACCACCAGTAAGGCTTTACTTTCTGCTGTTCATACGGTACCGCTTCATCATTCACTGTAAGAAAGCCATAATCAATATTGTCTACATATGAGATGTATTCAATGTACGCTGTCAGCACCGTTACTGGTAAACCGTCTTTGTCGTTCTTTGTTCTGCTGTAAATAGTCAGCTGTACGGAATTACCATGCATTATCAATACATTTCCGTCTGCCTGTCTGAACTTTGAAATTAGAAGGTCAGTTTGTGCGTAGAATCTTTTCAGATTATCGGTCAATTTCATATTATCTACCTCGCATCATAGACAAGTTCCGAAAGCTTCACGACAACTTGCTCTTTATCCGCTCCGGATCTGTTCAGTTCATCGTAGAACTGCTTAGCTATACGTTCAGATGTTGTGTTCAAGTCGAATGACGTTCCTTCAAGAAATCTCTTAAGGCCTGCAGCCGGTATCTTCACCCTGTTACCGATGCACATAATCGGAAAGCCTAAAGTTTTACGCTTTTCAGGATCCCTTGCCTTAATTCTGATCAACTGAGCGGTACAGCCAATGACTTCCGCTGCTTCTTCTGCGGTCAGAATCTTCTTGTCAGTTGTCAATAATTCATCGTAAGTCACATTCCCTGCTCCCTTCTCCAGTTTTCAATAATTTCTTCTGTCGCTTCATAAATTTTCTGCATTTTCGGCGGTCTCTTTTCTATGTCGCTAAGTGCAACACACAGTTCAGTAGCCTGAACCTTAAACCCTCTGCGTTCCAGCTCTGGAATGAGCTGCTTCTGCTTTTTCCCTAAAATCACCAAATTAATTTTAATTTCTTTCGGTGTCAAGTAGAAAACTCCTCTCGAACTATTGATTATGTCTTTTTATTCTGCTATAATTAGTACAGTTAATTAATTAACTTTAGTTTACGATTATAATTATACTTGCTAAAACCTCAAGTGTCAACCACGAGTTTTAGGTTTTCTCAATCTTTGTACACAATATTGAAGTTTTAAAAAGCAAAAGGGGTGACTTTTGGTGAATACTGACAATGTTGTACCTAATATCTTTAGGTTACTGCAAGAAAAAGGGACAAGACAAAGAGACCTTGCTGATTATCTCGGAATAAATGAATCTACTATCGCTAACTGGAAAAACGGAAAAAGTAGATCGTGGCAGAAATATCTTTCTGAAATCTCAAATTTTTTTGGAATTGAAATTGCTGATTTGTTAAATTGCTCTGGTCAAGTGAATGAGCAAAGAATAGATAGAATTGACGGAAACTCAAATTTTGTTTGCAATTATTTCAAGTCACCGGCTTATGACGGTATGCGTTTTTATCGAAACGCTAACAATGAAGTAATGGTTGAAAGCATGGATATAGATTCATGTAGTCCCCTTCCGGCTCAAATTCAAACTGTCTATGATAAACTTTCGGAAAGATCAAAATTGCAGGTTCAAATGTTTATACTTGACCAAGCCGAAAAAGAAGAAAACAATTAAGGAGTTTATCAATGAGAAATCCAAACGGATATGGTTCTGTTGTCAAACTGAGCGGTAACAGACGTAAACCTTATTGTGTCAGAAAAGCCGTGACACAATGGAACGAGAAAGGTTATCCGGTATATGAAGTCATTGGCTATTATCGAAACCGCAAAGAAGCCCTGCAAGCTCTGGCTGACTTCAATGCTGATCCATATGATCTTTCACAGAAAGAAAAGACTTTCAATGAAATATATGAGTTATGGTCTGAAAAGCACTATGAAACAGTTTCCGCTGCTGTAGCTAATCAGTACCGGCTTGCTTACCAGCGTCTTAAGCCGCTCTATGATTATCCTATGTCACAGCTTAAGATAACACAGCTGCAAAACGTCATTGACAATGCAGATCTGAACCCTCAGAACAAAAAAATGATGCTGTTCATCATCAAAATGATGTATAAATACGCAATGATGAATGAGATAGTAAAAAAGGATCTCTCACAGTATCTTACATGCCCTCAGTACGTCCAGAAGAAAGAACGTACATTCTTTACGGAAGACGAAATAAATACTTTGTGGAACAACTTAGATGTTCCATACGTCAAAGATGTGCTTATAATGATCTATTCCGGCTGGCGTGCCACTGAATACTGTGAACTGAGAACTGAAAACATTGATCTTAAGGAAGGAATTATGAAAGGCGGCGGCAAAACGGAAGCCGGCAAAAACAGAATCGTTCCGATTCATCACCGCATAAAGCCGCTCATAGAATCAAAGTACGATGAAAACAGTGAATTCCTGACTAATATCAAATATCAGATGTTACGTGACCACTTTAAGGCTATAATGGCCGGACTGCACATGACACACACGCTTCACGAAACACGTCACACGTTCGTCACCAGACTGGACGACGCTGGCGCTAATCCGACATCAATAAAACGTCTGGCCGGTCACGCTTGCCGGGATGTTACGACTAAGACTTATACACACAAGTCAATTGAACAGCTCCGGAAGGCTGTAGAACTTCTTCCCTGATTAGATAATACCGATTTTCAGAAACAGAAATGTTCCACGTGGAACATTTGTACTACGATTTTTCGCAAGTCAATTGTTCCACGTGGAACATTTTAAGGCTATTATATGTTACTAATGAGCTACTATTATGTGACTAGTATGTTACTAATAGAAAATTTCATAAGGCATATTCAGCGTAATGACGAAGGGTTTTATATAACACGGAAGGCACCAGCTTTAAACGGGTTAAAGCCAATGCCTACGTGTTTTCCAGCTAATTATTAATATCCACACTATATTAAGTATTGGGAATACAAGTGCGAAAAGAAGAATTCTATACATATTATTTCGGTATACGAAATACTGAGTTTGGAGACTGTTTTGTTACTAATACGGTACTATCATATTTTTGTGGAAGTTGCCACTTGCTTATTTTTCCGGTTGTTTTAGTGCTGCAATACCTTCCTTTAACTCACGGTCAGCTGAATACAATTGTGCTGCCATGTTATCAAAACACTGCTTCAATTGTTCTTCTAACCCTTTGTTGATCTGTATGCTGTTCTCTGTAATTCTGTTTAAATACTCTTGCCGCTCTTTACCTTTTGAATTAAGTATCTCATTCATATTATCTTCCCTATAAAAATCAAATTTGGTTCGGTTTATTTTCTGACTTTGTGTATATTGTTTATGCTCATGATTTGTAATGCTTCGCTGTTGTCTGCGTTGTGTTGAATTTGGATATGCTTTGTTTTACCAGTGAGTTTACCTATTGTAAAACCAAACACGAATCCTATAACTAAACCCAATCCCAAAAACATTAATTACTCACTTCTTTCTCTACAAAATTAAATTTTGGTTCTGCATAACCGATATTTTTTTTATTATATCACAAACAAATTAAGCGTGCAATACAAAAACGGCCACTTTTACGAGTGACCGTTTCTGTGGAGGCTTACAATATATCAACAAATGATGATATCAATGGTTTCTGACCTGCTTAAGATCATTCTCTAATGAGTCAATACGTGCGTTCATCGTTTTAAATCGTTCCTCAATCAAACTTACACGTTCTGCTACGTCAGCAAGCTTCTCAATCTTTTTTTCTAATTGCTCTATTCTATAAGTAGTCAGCTTACTTGAAACGATAATGCCGCCAAATGTAGCCAGGAACGATGATATTACACTGATTATTCCTGTAATATCCACGTGCATCACCTCTTATTATTCAAAGAGTTTGTTATCTGCTGCTTTGCCTGTTCATAGTTTATCCCACGGTCAGCGCATAGTTTCTGTGCCAGTGCCTGTGGGTTCGATATGTCCAACCCCTGCAGCTGTGGTATAGATGATAAGAACTGCTGTGGTGTCTGGCCTGACATCATTGCTGCCATTGCTCTTTGCATGATGTTCCCGGCATTATTGACAGGAACATTATTATTAAGCATCTGTATTAATGGGTTCATGTTCTACCGCCTTTCCTTGTTGTTACGGGTTCTTTTTCGATAACTTCTACAGCTGGAGTGTCAAGCTTCTTTGTCAGATCTGATATCTGAGCTGCAAGCTTGTCGAAGTCAGACTTAAGCACATACTGTGATTCTGTTTCCTTCGTCGCTTCCTGTCGTTCATATGCGTCATATGCTTTGATAGTTGCTATTCCGTTAGAATCAACCATTTTTACATATACTATCAGCTTATCGTCAGACGAATCAGCGTCAAGTGCAATAGTGCTTCCGGAAGGCGGCACAAAGAATGACTTAATACCTTCATATCCGTGAACTGTCGGTATCTGTGGTATCGGCTGTAACGGCATTGTCTGAACCGGCTGTACCGGCTGTGGGACAGCTGTATTTTGCAGCGCTTCTATCTGACGCTTAAGATCATTCAACTGGCTAGTATATGGATTGTTCTGTAATCCAGTATTGTAGAACATTATTGTTTAACTCCTTTATCCTTATCAAATTGAGTGCCAAAGTAGAAACTTAGCACGCTTGTATATATCGGCATGAAGATCTCAGACTTTATTTCGCCAATAACAGCTAAATAAATGAATACCGCTGTCAGTGAGAATGTAACGATTGATTTGACTGTTAAAAGGCCGCTCAATCTCTGCTTAAGAGTGATCATTTTCCTATCAGCTCCTCGAAAGTCTGTTTTCCTACAATGCCGTCAATCTCTAACTTATGATCTCGCTGAAAGTTTTCGACGCATTTAAGCGTTTTATTACCGAAGTCGCCGTCGTCAGCTCCAACAGCGTAGCCCTTCATGAGTAACAGCTGTTGAAGCGACTTCACAAATGCGCCTGTTGAACCTTTTTTAAGTATACGTCGTTCTTCCGGCTGGAATGTAGTTTCGTTCGGGGGATGTGATGTGTCTCCACAATAGCGCATCCAGTAAGCTATATTCTGTGAAGTAAAGCTTATGGTCTGTTTCGTTACACGTGTTGAAGATGAACCGTTTCCGTTAGCATATGTAATAGTATCACCGTACTTTGACAGAACTATTCCTACATGGTCAAGCGGTTTTGCTTCGTGGATATCCCTATCCCAATCGAAAAAGATAATGTCTCCCCTGACCGGCTCTGTTTCAGGTTCATCCCATTCATCAGAATCAGACATCTTTTTCTGCATTGATGTACATGACCAGTCATACATATCAATACCTATACTTTTCAGAACTTCTGAAACCCAATTGGCGCACCATGCATGATCTCCGCTGCAGCCTACTTCATATCGTGTTTTTCCAATGTCTTCTTCTGCACGTTCAGCTATTTTCTCTAACATCATAAATATTCCCCCTGTCCTTGAAAACTAGTCTACATCTACTATGCAATTATAGTATGCAGCTAGCTTGTTTTTCTTTGCGTCCTTGTCTTTCAGGAACGCTTCCGCTAAATCCGCATAAAATTCCGGTACATTGACGCCGTGTGCCACTGCTACGGAATAGTAATCGCTGTACATCATATTCATAGCACATTCCCATTCCCAATCTGTCACGTCAAGGCTTTCCGGTTTAAATTTCTTTGTTGCATCTAAAGACCAGTGGCCGCCTTTAGATTTATCTTCATTCTCCATCGAAACTAACCATTTTTCGGCCTTTTCCGGAGTGAATTTAAAATTTTTCTCTAGCGTGTTCTTCATCTCGGACACGTGCATATAGCACTGAACCATGCTGTCAACTGCTGCACTTGATCTTTCGTTTGCCGGCATTTGCATGTAGTTCATTAATCCATGCTCCAGCTTGCCTAAATAATTGTTTATATCCTCACACTTCATGTTTTTTCATCTCCTTAATATTAATTGTATCGGGAATAAACAGCGTTATCAAGCGTATTTATTCCCAATACCATAGTGTGAACAGTTAGCTATTAATTAGCCGGCTGCAGCTGGAGTATTAAGAACGAATTTACCAATCTGGCTAAGAATGTACGCACTCTGAGCTGAATTGTTTGCGATATCGTTTGCGTTCTGCAGTGCTGCCTGTGTGTCTGAAAGTCTGTCCTGCAGCATCTGTGTCTTGATTTCGCAGCAGCACTTATCCATGCGATAACCAAGATCTGCAAGGTTCTGATTAATAGCAGCAAAGCCCTGGAACATGTTCTGATTGATTGTATTTGTGTTGTTACACATGTTCTGGTTTACTGTATTAAATCCGTTGGTGATCTGACCGGAAAGCTGATTGAAGTTTTGGATTCCGTTAATCAGATTTGTATTGTTCTGCTGGCTTAAGAACATCGTCTGATCGTTTGTGTTCTTAAGTGTTTCATAGTTATTGTTTGCAGAACTAAGCATGATGTTTTCTAATGTTGCCTGGTTAGTCTGAGCGTTGATCATGCCCTGAACGTCAGCCTGTGTCATTGCAGCAGCAGCTGCTGCATTGTTACCAAAGCCGCCAAAGCCGCCATTGAAAAGAACTGCGATGATTAAAAATGCTCCTAACCATTCTCCGTTAAAGAAACTATTATTTTCGCCCATGATTATTTCTCCTTTACAATAATGTTTTCTTGAATATCCCCATTTATTAAATCTCCATCGTACTTCCCTATATTTGATCTTACTTCATTGGTATCACCTTCTTTCATGTATCTTAAATTGGATAGTACCATATTTAAAGATGTTCTTCAAGCGTAAAGTTTGGTATTTTTCTCTAAGCTGTGAGTGAACTAATTTTTTTAACCTACCAAATAAACGTTTGGCAGTGGTACTAATGTATTAAGCCGAATTGCTTACCGTACCAAATAAATGTTTTGCAGTGGTACTAATGTATTAAGTTGAATTGCTTACCGTACCAAATAAGATTTTGGTACTGAATTTTATGAAATCGAGTTATACTGTTCAGTTTCGGCATCATGTAAAATATTACTGCTGTACTCCACTGACGCAAGATTACACCCGATAAGACTAACTCTATAAGCCTGATTATAAGTTCCGGTGTTGCCTGGTTCGGCTGTATAAAGCACTTTCGGTACTACGCAATTATTAAGCTGCACTTTTTTGATCTGAGTACCCTGTACAATCGTAGAAAGTCTTAAAGTTCCGCTTAACACAGTGTTGTTAAAAACAAAGCTGCTTTCGCTATATGCATCTGTAGGCCAATCGTGTGTTGACCACGGCACGGTGTCTGTAGTTATAAATTTGCAATTATCAAATATATAGCTGCTGTTTTTGCCATGTCCTGAACCATAAGCAAATCCTGTACCGTATGTTCCTCGTGTATGCATAACAGTTACGTTTTCAAGAATACGATTAATATTGCTGTATTCTGCACGGCCACTTGATTCATCGTGAATGCCATATCGGCAGTTGCCGCTTACAATGTTAATGTTTTTGATTTTACAACTGCCTGATAAGTTTAAAGGTGAAAACAGTATTGCTATATCTCCGTTTTTAATCTGCTGATCTGTTGGAGTGAATTTAAGTGTAACATTACCGACACCGATAATTGTTGTGTTTGGTGGAACAATATCACTAACATCACGCCAATTGAGAGAAGCAGGATTTTCAATAGAATCAATATAATCAAATCCGCCTATTTCTTCGTAAATGTCGTATACTCCACCTTCAACATAAACTGTTTTTTCGCTTATATCATCTTTTAGCGCACGAAGCATCGCTGTAAATGTTTCAAAGTCTTTACCTTCTCCTACTGTATATTCTTTCTTATAACGCATCCACTCTATATCAGCATCGTCAACAATCCAATATAGATATTTATAGTCACCGACTGTAGGATATTCCTGCAATATTGCAAAATATTCATCGGGTTCAAAATTGCCGGTTTTAAATTCGTAAAAACGGTGAAATCTAAGAAACTTACCGTTCTTGTCAAATGTAAAAGCACAAACAGCGTTTGTTCCTGAATTCATCATTTCTGAATTTGCAATTGAAAGTTTAGGGTAAACTGGATCACCATTATCATGTTTAATACGTATAGGCGGAATAGTTTTTGCAACTGATGAAGTAGCCGGATAATTAAGATAATCCTGTACATAATCATTTGTGTCAAATTCATAAGTTCCATCGTTGATAGTAAAACTATCAAACACTTTTTTTGTTTTTATCTGATAATTATTGAATTTTGACTGCATCATATATGCTTTATTCTGTTCAAACCATTCATTTTCACATGATCCAACCACGGCCCAATATAGATGATTATATCCATCAACTGTAGGATAAGCGTTTAATATTGCAAAATATTCATCATTGGAAAATTCATAGCCTGAATTTTTGAATCCTATAAACTGAATTATACGCAGGAATTTTCCCTGCTTATCAAAAGTAAATGCACATGGTGCATTTGTCCCACTGTAAATATGTCCACCAACCACTCTTAAATTATTATAAACTAATTCCCCGTTATCATGCCTTATTCTGATAGGCGGAGTGTTACGGGCTGCTCCTGGCGGATTATCAGCATAATCAAGATAATTATAAATCGTTGCGTCATTACTGAAATTGAATGATCCTTGATGAATCGTAAAACTATCGAATGCATTTCTTGTTTTAATCGCAAAATTATTTATCTTAGACTGCTCAGAATGAATCACATTATATATACCTGTCACCTGACTTCTTACAGCGTCACCTGCACTTGCCGCTGTTGTTCCGTCAGCTTTAGTTCTAATATCAACAAGCTCTGCATCCGCTGTTGTTGATCCGTCAGGTAAAGCGATAATGCCGTCAATACGTGCAGTCTGTGTTGCAATATCAGTTTCATTTGTGCTCACACGTTCTGCAAGTGAAGTCACCGCAGAAGCATCCGCTTTTGTTGCCAGTCCCTGCACTAAACTACTGTTTGATGCATATGTATCTGCTACAAGCTTCATTGAAGGTACCGTGCCGTGAGTTGGTGAAGCTGGTATTGATGTTGATATTTCTGTTTTGTTCGCCTGAGCTTCTATTGCTGCAAGCTTGTTCTTTTCCGTTGTTGTATAGTCATTTGTGCTTAAGCCTTTACCGCTCACCTTGTCTACCTTGTTTCCAAGAGCTGTATTGACGTCTGATGTATTGGCTTTGGCATTTAATGCAGCTGTAAGGGTTGTGTCGCCTACTGCTACGTTTGGCGCTGATACTACTGGAAAATCGCCCTTTGGCTCGATTTCTGCAATTACTTTGATTTTACCCATAAATAATCACTCCTTATCTGACGTTTATCAGCGTTGTTCCGCTGATCTTGTTTTCTGATCTGTATACATAATAATCCTCTGTGTAACCAGCGTGATTATCAATTGAAACTGTTGCCGGTTCTGTGAAGCCGCCTTCAAATCCTTCTGCGCTGAATACTGATGCTCCCAATCTCTTAGGATATGCATAGTAAATGTACTGATTATTTGGATTTGTTGTGAATTCACGTGCACGCTGTTCTGACAGCTCTGTGAAGTCAAGCGCTTTGACAGCTCCTTCGTCCATTGCAGGTGAAGCGTTCACACCCCAGAAGATGTGGTTTGCGAATTTGACTTCTATTGTCTTTGTTACACTTACACCGTGTTCCGGAAAAACTTCAAGCGTAAAGCTTGTGTCGTCGGTTACTGTTACCGTGTATGTGTTGCCGGTTACTACTGTATTGTTGATCTTCATTGCTGAAACATTACCTGTAGCAATCCATGTAAGTATTACATTTTCAGTACCGCCCTTTTCACATACATTTGGTGTTGCTGTAAAGCTTCTGATCTCGACTGTATCATCACCGGTTATTTCATCAATTCTTCTGTTTACGGCTTCAAAGCGTGCGTCTACAGCGCTTGAAAGTCCTTCGACATCTGATCTGACATCTGCAATATCAGCACGTGCTGTTGCTACTGTAGAATTAGTTGTATCAATTCTACCGTTTACAGTATTCATGTCAGCTGTATGCTGTGTCTGAATACCTGCAATTGCTGTATTTGTGTCAGTAACACGCTGGTCAACGCTTGCAATGTTGTTCTGCAGTGCCTGTTTGTCAGCTGTCTGTGTAGCTGTTACAGAATTGATATCGCTTGTAAGCTGTGTAACCGCTGAATTAATCGCTGTCTGTAAAGCCTGCTTGTCAGCTGCTTCTGTTGCAGCCAGTGCGTTTATATCACTTGTCAGTTCTGTTTTAGCGTTGTTTATAGCCGCCGTAAGTGTAGTATTGACTGTTTCTATTCTTGTGTTTACAGCGCCTAATCCTGTGTTTACAGTGTCAATTCGTGTGTTCACAGCATTGACGTCTGTTGTGTGACGTGCGGATAAATCAGCGATATCTGCATTTGCTTCACTTATCGCTGCATTTAATGTTGCAGCTGTCGTGCTGATAGACTGATTGACACTTGCTATATCTGCCCTCTCTGTAGCAGCAAGATCGTCAATCCTTGTTCCTAATGCGCTGCTTACACTGTTAATGCTTGCTGTCAGCGTTGATGTTGCACTTGAAATACCTGCATTGAAGTTCTGAACTGCTTCTGCCACTTCTGCTTCAAGAGCTGCTATGTCAGCTGCTTCTTTTGTAGACTGGACAGATAATGCAGTTTCTGCAGCATCTACACGATGCTCAATCGCTTCAATATCTTCTTCAATGCCGTCAACTTTTGTTTCCAATGCTTCGACAGCGCCATATATTGTGCTTAATTCTCCGCTAAGTGCTGCTACGTCAGCTGCTTCCTTTGCCACCTGAGCTGTAAGCGCTACCTGAACATTGTTTGCTGTTGTCGTCACTGCAGCTACATTGTTTTCTGCTGCTGTAACACGTGCTGTAAGGCCGCTCACTGCAGAATCAAGTGTACTGATGCTCTGTCCCTGAGTTGTTACAGTGCCGCTCACAGTGCTTAAGTTAGCGCTTACAGTGTCTAATTCTGCACTGACTGCAGCTATCGAGTTCACAGCATGTTCAGCGACTTCACCGACATTCTGAATGCGTTCTGACACGTCCTGCATGTCTGCATTGTAAGTTTCCTCTGAAACAGTGCCGAAAGGAAATTTCTTTCCGTTCTTCACTATGCCGATAAGCTCACTACCGCCTACATTGGACGTAAATGGAACGTTACGCATATTCATTCCCCCTTGTTTTTATTCTTCTATAACTAGCCGGCCGTCTGAAACAAGCGTATGCAGTTCACCGTCAGCGTAGTTATAGAATAATGTATAGTTATAATAGCCGGCAAGAAGCGTACTGCTGACCTTTATTTCAATACGCTCCGTCTCAGCTGTTATAGGTATAGAAGTTTCCTGCACTATGTTGTTATGCCGGTCTCGGATGTAGAACGTAACAGAAGATCCTTCTTCCGGTACAAGTGCATATATGCCTTCTTCCTGCTGTGTATACAGCTTGACACCTAAAATATTATCGTCGCCCTGTGGTATTACTATTTTTGTACTTGCCATAATATCACTCCACATACTCAAAGAAATTCCGCTGTCTTTCAAGATTAGCTATTCGTTTCGTTTCAGCGTTATATCCGCATATTCTGGTATTGAATCTTCCCGGATGTAAGTTTTTGCTGATCTCAAAGTTTGCTATCTTGACATTATCGTTTTTCTCCGTCAGATCATTATAATCCGTCGAAACAACAGTCTGATATGTTGATATGCCTAAAACGTCGCTGTCAATCCATCCGCTGTCGCCTACGTTTACCCTTTCAAATGCGTCCCATCCGGTTGAACGTGAACTGTTTGAAAGGCTTGCTATGTTGCTGATCTCATATGCTGCACGTGGGTTGCCGTCAAGAGCAAGGCCGTAAGTTGCAAAGTATGCATTAGCGTCTGTCCCTAGTGACGACTGCTGATCATATGAGAATTCCAGCTGCGCACGCATCTGATAAGGGAAAAGGCCGCCCCAATGTGGCGTGATAGAATTTCCGTAGGAATTACCGAAATTGTCCGTTGCTCTGATTTCAGTTATCTTGTTTGAATAGTCAATTGTTTCAACTATGTCAGTAACATTCCATCCGTGTAAAGCATGAAAAGCGTTTTCCTGTGAATTCTGCATTACTCTGTTTACGGAATAATGAAAATTGTCACGGTATAAATGACCGCTCCATGTGTCAACCGCTTCAAATACTGCCTTTGCAACAGATATCTTATCAGCGGAATAGTGCCGCCAGTCTCCGATATCTGATGTGTGTGTAAAGTCGTAGTAAATAAGTTCATCAGTTTTGATGATATCAGCGTCAGCGTGATTATATATATCATCCATGATCGTCCAACAGCTCCAGCCGTCAGCTCCCTGACTCTGTACATTGTACGTTATACGGCCATTCAGTATGTAGAAGATATGCTTTGCTTTTGCTATGACCGTAGGTATGCCGTTTACAAGCTTACGCTGTACATAGTAAATCGGAAAAAGCTGACCTTTGCTGTTTTTGATTATGTTGTAAGGTTTTAAGAACTGGTAACAGTCGTCTTCTGGTGTAATCGGCTGGTGAAGTTCAATTGAATAATCTCCGTTGTCTTCATGATGTGTTACACAATACGACGGGTTAAGGATCCTTTCACCGCAAGTATTGAATTCATCCTGCCTTGTCCAGGCACTGAAAACACAAATCATCAGCGCCACCTCGTATTCTTCTTGACTTCTAACTTTGTACACGTCTTATCAATGATAACGTGCATTCCGTCGGTAACTCTCAGCTTTGTGATATCACCTGAGACTGCATTTAAGATAACGTGCCCTTCACTGTCGTAAACTCTGCGTGTCGGAACGTCTATTGTAGCGAAATTTGTCACGTTTAAGAGCTTGACGAAATTACCGCCCCAATATATGCCGATTTCTCCGCTGCCTGTAACCTTGATCGTAGGCTCTGACGGTTCTGTTCCGTCATAAGGTATATTTCCGTCATAGCTTTCAGCACTGTAGTTCCTCAGTGTAACTTCTTCAACTTCGTTTTCCAGCGCATATCTGAACGGCATACATGTGAACTGTACCGGAAGACGTCTTAAGCGCCTTGACATTCTTTCAGGGACTATCTGTGAATTACATACTGCATTCCAGTATTTATCATCATCGTTTGAGAAAGTCAGCGTTCCGGCACCCTGTAACCAGTTATATGTACTGTCAAACTGTAAGTTCAGTATTTCGTCTTTACCTAATGCTATGATCTCTGCATCACTGGCAAAGTCTGTACCGCCGTACTGATTGAAGAAGTTTCTGTCAAACACTCCTGGTCTGAAACCTAAGTTAATATTAATCGGTACCGTCTTATAACCGTTTGTCTGATATATAATAGGCGTATTGTTTGGCATTTCAAGAACACTGGTGACACGTTCCGCACGGATAGGAGAAGGAGTTTTTTCAAGGATCAAAAATTTAGGCATGAGCTGCCCTTTCCATTTTAACCATCCCATCGTCTACACTCCCCTTCCTATCTGGCGTTCGTATATGCGTGTTTCAATGTCCTGAATAAGGTTGTCTATATCTCCGTCACTGTTATTAAGCGTGATATTGCCGTAAAGGTTGACGCTTACGCCGCCAGCTCCTGCAGTCATTGCAGCTGCATCCTGTGAAAGGATCTTTCCGAATTTGCTTAATGAACCGAAAATGTTGATTGATTCTTTTTCAGCCGTTTCTTCGATACCTTCAATCTGTCCAAGGACAATGTTTTTACCGATTTGCTCTTTCGCCCACTTTGACGGTGAGTGAATGTCGAAACCATTTGTGAAGAAATCCTTGATACTCTGAACAGCGCCGCCGATTTTCTCACCGGCTTTTGCAGCCATATCTGAAATACCGTTAAAGATACCCGTCATGATCGAAACGCCGACAGCTAACCAGTCAGTTTCCTTGAATTTCGCTGCTACCTGATCGCATATATCCGGAATTACCGTCAACATAAGATCAATACAGTCTACAAGCGCCACGCCTAATGCTAACATGATGTCAACCGCTGCTTCTACAAGCAATGGCAGATTATCTATCAATGCATTAACCAGTGCTGATACTATTTTCGGTACATACGGAAGGATCTTGTCAAGGTTATCAATTATCGCTTCTGAAAGAGCAATAATAACCTGTAATCCTGCTGCTATCAGTTCATCCAGATTGTCAAGTATAGCGTCTACAAGCATAAGCAGAATATCTACAGCTGTAGAAATCAGTTCCGGTAAGTTTTCTGCAATGCCTGTTATGAATTCTACAAGTGCATTGGCTCCCGTCTGTAAGAGCTGCGGCAAGTTGTCCTTTATGCCGTTCAGCAGCTCCGTAACTATCGTAAAACCCGTGTCAATCAAATCCATATCTTCTATCAGTAAAGAAAGCAGATTGTTTGCTCCTTCAAGCAGAAGATTCAAAAAGGTTGGTAAACGGTCAACAAGTCCCTTAATCAAGTCGCCAAATCCTGTAACCATTGCAGGAAGCAGTTCATTATTTATCTCCGGCATTAAAGCTATGATCTGATCTGCTAAAGACAGAACAACCGTATTAAACCCTTCAAGGAAATACGGAAGATTTGTTATCATCTCCTGAATTGCCCTGCCTACTTCAATTCCTATGTTGTTTGCTACGTCCTTGATAACAGCGTTCATATCATAGCCGTTTTCTATGCCGTCATGAAGCTTGTTTACCATCTGTGTAAGGAACTGTGTACCTTTTCTCAGCTTTACGCTGAATGTATCATAGATAGACAGTCCCAGACCTTCTGTAGCCGATTTAAGGATAGTAATGTCACCCTGTAAGTTATCGAGTTTGACATTTGCCATCTTTTCAGCCGCACCAGCGCAATTTTCAATTTCCGTAGCAAGTGCCGCTACATCTTCATCGCTGGCATTGATAAGTGCTAAAAGACCTGACATACCAGGCTTTCCGGCAATAGCTTTTGCCGCTGCTGCCGCTTCTGCTTCTGATAATCCCTGAAATCCTTCACGCATGTTTTCAAGAAGTTCGGCAAATGTTTTCATTGTTCCGTCTTCATTTTCAAGGGAAATACCCAGCTTTTCCATAGCCGCCGCTGAATTGTCAGTAGGTGCTGAAAGGTTTGTCATAATACTTCTAAGTGAAGTACCGGCCATTGATCCTTTAATTCCGGCATTGGCCATAAGGCCTATTGCAGTCGCCATATCATCAACTTTGTAGCCTAAAGCTCCGGCAATTGGTGCACAATACTGGAATGTTTCACCCATCATTGCTACATTGGTATTGGCATTGGATGAAGCCTGTGCAAGGATATCAGCATATCTTCCTGCATCATCTGCACTCATTTTAAAAGCAGTCAATGAGTCGGTGACGATATCAGATACAAGTCCTAAGTCTTCACCCGAAGCCGCTGCAAGGTTGATTACACCGTCAATACCTTCCATCATTTCTTCAGCAGACCAACCTGCCATAGCCATGTAGTTAAAGCCTTCACTTACTTCCGTTGCCGTAAACTTCGTTGATGAACCAAGTTCTTTAGCCTTTTCAGTAAGCATGTCCATTTCTTCACCTGTTGCATTCGCAATAGCTTCAACACCGGACATGCCTTCTTCAAAGGACATTCCCACGCCTGTTGCAAATTTGGCTATTCCTGCAGCAGCTGCAGCTACCGCTGCTGTATATGCCGCAAGTCCTTCCGCTGCAAGCTTGACTTCTTCCGTCACTGCCTTCAAAGACAGTTTCATTCCGTCAAGGCCTAGCTTGCCTATTCCGGTACCAAGCTTTACGACATCCTGACTGAATTTCTGATGTTCTTGTGAACCTTTGTTAATTTCAGCGTTTACGTCTCTTAAAGCCTGCTGGTTCTGCAGCAGTTCAACGTTTGTATTTGCTATCTGCTGCTTATAGCCGTTCGTTCTCTGCTCTAACTTAAGCAGACACTTTTCAAGACGCTGCGCTTCCTCACTGTCTTCACCGTACAGCTCACACGCTTCTTTGTATTCGACATTTGCTTTGTCATAAGCATCCTCAGTAGCTTTAACAGCGTCCTTTAAGATCTTAAGCTTATCAGACAGCTGTTTGGACTGATTCTGCAGTAACTGTTTTTTATCTTTGAGTGTCTTAATAGACTTTCCGTCTAATTCATACTCCGCTGTAAGCTGTTTTACATTGGCTTTCATCGTAGCAAGGACGGAATTGCACTGAGTAAGTTTCTGACGGAATTCTTTTTCGCCGTCTAAGGCAAGTATTGTACGTATTGTTTTATTTGCCACCTTGCTGCTCACTCACTTTCTGTAACCATAACTGCAGCACGTCTCCCGGATATAACGACATTATCGTTACATAGTCAAGACCTACATACAGTCCTTTGGATATTATGCGCAATCGCATTTTACGACTGCGCCCTACTGGTTTTTTATTTCTTCGATTTCAGCTAAGACCTCATCTTCTTCTGCTATCTTCACTCCATCCGGAATGATAACTGCAGTTCCTTTGTTGATCTCTGCAAACACAGAAGACATTATTTCCTGCATATGATCTACGTCAATATGTGCTAAAAAGAAGTCAGCTGTAAGAAACTTTCTTTCCTCACCCTGCTTAAAGCCGCATTTGATGTCCTGATTATGTGTAAATACCGCCCCATTGGCAAGACAAGTAAGAATATCTGCTACTCTTTTAAGTGTTTCTCCTGTTGATACATTTTTATCACCGATATAATCAGCAAGCTTCTCGACATCTCCACCGATAAGAGTTTCAATGTCGATCATAGCTTTACTGTTAAATCGGATAGGCACGTCATATTCTCCGATTTTCATGTTTTACTCCTCTTAATTATTTTCCGTCGCCTGTTGATGCACTTTTAGCAGGTGAAGCTGTGTTTCTTAAAGGTGTTGTTACGTTCAGCTTACCCTTAAGCCATTCGTCAGCTGCTGATTCTGTAGAGAATTCAGCTGATTCACGGTATCTGTCGTTTTCATAACCTTCGACTGGACTGAATGAACCTTCGATCTCTTTTCCCTGGAATGAGATTGTCTCACCCTTTGTTTCAGCAGTTTCGCCCGGCTCTGAGAACATAACTCTGAGAAGAAGAACTGCTTCATATACTCTTGATCCATTTCTCTTATGTGGGATAACGTAACCCAAGCCGACATAAGGCGCTTCGTCGTTAGCAGCTTTGCAAAGTACCTTGATTGTACTCTGTGTTTCTGTTGCATTTCCGAAAATGCCCTTCTGAGTGTCCTGTGTAAGATCATCAACACCGACTGTGATTGTACCGCCTGTTACGCTGTGTTCTTCTTCTGCCTTGATATCATCAGCATAGAAGTCAGCGTCTGCTTTATTTGGTGAGTAGTCCACCTTTGTAAGCTTTGCAAGTACAGCGCCTGTTCCGTAAGTTGGACGTGAACCGACTGTGTAATTTGTGATAGGTGCATACATCAGATGCTTTACGCCTATAATTGCCATTAAATATCATCCTTTCGATTTTAAATATTGTTCATAAATTTTTTCCATTACCGCTGTTGCTTTGTCCATTGCTTCTTTTTCGACATCATCAACCCAGCCTACATGATCTCCGTAAAAGCGTCCGGTTCTGTGATTAACAAAACCATAATGCAAATAGAAAGCCTTTTCTGCGTTTCTGACACGTGGTTTGCCGGTTTCAGGATCCTTTTCCACTCCCCATGGGTAGGTACTAAGGAAAGTACCATAAACGTTGTGTTTCGGCTTTGTGGACTTTACATTGTTCTGCATAAGCTTACTTCTTTTCAATCCACGCTTGTCAATTACTTTTTTCCACGCTTTTTCGACTTCTACTTTTCCAGCGTTCAACATGTCTTCGGCGGCTCTGCCCTGATCCAATGTGCTAAGTTCTTTGAACATCTTTTCAAGCTGGTTCATACCTTCACATCTGAATAGTGCCATAGTCAATCCACCTCACAGAATGTAGAATATATTCCGTACTTAAGATCTGTTATGTACTCATACTCGAAATCTTCATAAGCTATGTCATTCTTCATGAGTGCTGCCTTAAGCTTTGCCGGAAGTTCGCTGTTTCCGCTTTTTGTGAATATTCGCACGTTGATTCTTAAAGCACATTCAGTTTCAAGATTGTCAGCTCTGAATGTCTTATCAGATACCATTGTCCATACTAAATATTCATCCGGTTCCTGATTAGCTTCGTCTTGATAGACAGAAGGAGTAACGCCGAGAAGAACATTTACAAATTCAGATAAAATCATACGACACCTCTGTTCTTGTCAATGAAAGCAGCGTTGTAGCCGGCCGAGTTTCGGTCTTATGCTGTATCTGCTTTATCTCATACGTTACTCCTGATATCCTGCATATGTCCTGTGTCGATATGTTACGATCACAAGGTATACTAATCAGTTCGTCTATCTTTACATGTGACTGAGCTGCTTCATAGTAACGTTTCACGCCTATGGTTTTGTACTTAAAATGAAACTTCTTTGAAAGTTCCGGTCTAAGCTCCGGCTTAAAACCCGGCTGTGAAACGTCCTTTAAGCAATATATTTCTGCTATGCCGTCATTAAAGGTCTCGAATACGTTCTTTTTGTAGTTCATTCATCATGCACCACTTTCATCATCATACTCGATCATAGCTTCAAGCGCTGCAATGCGTGCTTCAAGCTTTCCTATGGCGGCATTAAGAGTATCAGTAGCAGCAACAGCAGCACCTGACGACGGTTTGCTGTATCCTGTAAGTGTTGTCTGTGAACCAGTGTGGCTATGTGTTGCAGGTGCAGCACCTATGCTTGCTGGTGTAAGAAGATTATAGAATTCTTCCAGACGCCTTACGGATACAAATGCCGTTGATGTGCTTGCCATATGCCTTCTACTCCTTTCTCAGATATCTTATGAGAAGATACCGTTGATATCAGTAGAAGAAGCTTCAACCATACCTACATCAGCAGCAGTAACTGTAACATCACCAGAAAGTGCATGTCCGTTTACCTTTGTAGTTGTAGGAACAGCAGATACATCAGCAGCTGTGAGTGTAACGTCAGCTGAAAGTGCGTTGCCGTTGATAGTACGTGTAGTTGGAACTGCACCAACATCAGAAGCACCAAGTGTAACGTCAGCTGAAAGTGCGTTGCCGTTGATAGTACGTGTAGTTGGAACTGCACCAACGTCTGATGCGTCAAGTGTGATATTACCTGAAAGTGCCTTGCTGTTGACTGTTGTTGTAGTCGGAACTGCACCAAGGTCAGCACAAGTTGTGCCGTGTGGGTTGCCGCTTGAAATCTGTGAATGAGCGTAAGCTGTTGCACCGTAGTCACCACGATATGCTGTACTACTTGTTTCACCGAGTGCAAGTGAAGGTGAAATTTCTACGTATGCAGTGCCGCCCCATCTGTAACAAAGGTTAGTGTCAAGTGCAATGTAGATAATATCTGTTGCACCTGTTTCAGGGAAGTTGCTGCGTGAAGCTGCTTCGTAGATCTGATCTACGCTGCCCGGAAGCTGTGAAGCTACTACATGACCGTTTTCATCAAGAGTAGCAACACCTGATGCAACGCCAAGCTGTGAAGTAGCTACTGCGGAAACATCAGCTGCTGTGAGTGTGATGTCAGCTGAAAGCGCCTTGCTGTTGATTGTTCGTGTCTTAGGAACATAGTTAGAAAGAACGTCGCTCTGTAACTTAGAATGGTACAGCGCAAGAGCGTCAACGGAAACATAATTTGTGTTTGCCATAAGTTATTTCCCCCTTAATTTTCATTGAAAATATCATCTATATCAACTTCGGTTGCCGGATTGTCACCGATGTTGGTATCTGGTTCGTTATGCAGCAGCGTCCAGTTTACGCCGTCAATTTTCTGTTCCGGATTCTCGACCTCACAAAGGATCATGTCACCGTAATGTGTATACAGTTCGTCACCGTACTGAACACCTGCATTTGATATATAGAAATCGCCTTTTTTCGCAGTAGTTGAAAGCTGTTCAATACTGTCGATATGTCCCAGATAAGACACACGACCTTCTTCACTTTCACCGTTTTTACGTTTTACCTGGTATCTTGTTCTGATCTGAATTAACTCCTGTCCGAAATTATCTTTAAATTCTTCCTTTACGTTATTCCAAATGTACCTTGCAAGGTCAAGCACCAGCTGACGTGCAAAAAGGTCTTTTTCATAATTTATTTGCTCACCGGCATACTCGTTAATCTCGAATCGGGCACGGTCAAGAAGTCTCTTTAACTTCTTGTCCGTGTCGTCGTCTTCCCAAGTGACGTCCAGTGTAAGCTTTAAATCGTCAAGCAGTGTTGTCATTGAACATCACCCTGACTTTCTATTAGTCGCCGTCTTTTTCGTCTGTTACAGTCTTGATTTCAGGAAGAACAGCCTTTACGTTTGTGATGTCAAGGTAAACGAATGAGTTGATATCTACAGCTCTACCGTTGCCGTGAAGCTTGATCTTATATGTTCTTAAATCTTCCAAGAACTTGTATTCGTCAGACTTTTCAAGCTTGCCGCCCTTGCCGGTACCGATGCCCATGAAATAGTTCTTTGCAATACCTATAACAGCATGGTTAGCAGGAACTGCAGTTGAACGAATTACTGTTGTTGGGAATGGGAATATATCATTTACATATCTTCTTTCAGGTGTAAGAGCTGTTGTAGCCGGCATAACCTTTGTGAAGTAGTCAGCAGGATTTACAACAAGAATTACAGATGATACGTCTCTCTTGTTGCCAAGACGTGTTGTGCTGAGTGTATCGAGAATTGACGCATATGTGTCTACGCCGAAATCTGTAACAGCAACAGCTGTCTTACGTGCATAACCGGTTGTAGGATTGAATGAACCTGTGAAGTTTCTTGTCATACCGATAGGCTGCTTAAGACCGTTACCGTCTACAATACCAGCTTCAAGGCCGACAGCAAGCGCTTCTGCAAGTGTTGCTCTTACGTAAGCATCAACCCAAACCGGACCAAGGTCAAGCATATCCTGTGTAGCATACATAAATGCTGTAAGCTTGCACATTGTGAGTTCAAGGATGTCGATTTTACCCTTAAGCTCTGTTGTAATAGCTGTGTTGAGTTCATCCCAAGTAGCACTCTGACCAGGATTCTGATTGTTGAATACCCACTTAATAGCAGCAGCTGTGTTCTGGAAATCAATTGCAGCTAAAAGAGGATGATTCTGACGGATTTCGTCAAGAACTGATGTGATAACAGTCTGTGGGAGTACCTTCATAGTGTTTGTCACAACACCTGTTACTTCCGGATCATCCTGAGCACGTGCAGCCTTGATGAAATCTTCATAGAACTTTGTTTCTTCAACTGTAAGCTGTCTTGCACCACGTGCAGCAAGAATTGTTCTGTCTGCTGTAGCTTCAAATTCAGCCTTAGCTTCGTTTACTGATTCTGCAAAGAAGTTCTGCCATTCATCAAGGCTTGCTTTCATTGCATCTGCATCATTTGCAGTGATGCTTTCTGTCACTTTGTTAAGAAGTTCATCCTTCTTAGCATTGAACATGTCTAAGTTCATCATTTTAATTTTCCACCTTTCGATTAATAAATAATTTCATGAATGTTTCAAGTGTAGTTTCATTTTTATCTAAAGGATTTTCTCCCTTAAGATCATCATTAACAGGTTCTTCACCTGTCGGCTCTGCTGAATCGTCTGTTACCGGCTCTTTTTCTTCTACCGGCTTTTCTTCTTCCGGCTCTGTCGGTTTTTCTTCATCAGACTTTACTTCATTTTCAGCAGTCAATGTGGCATTTTTGCCACACGCTTTCATGTTAGCAATCATAGCAGCAGTGTTTTTCATTTCTGCTACTGCTTTTTCAGCCGAATTTGCGGAATTTTCTGCAATTTCGTCACATAAACCGTACTCAAAACATGTTTCAGCCGGTAAATATGTTTCATTGGCCATAAGTTTTCTTAGCTTGATTTCTTCAATCTTGCCGCCTGACTTTTCCATGTATGCCTGAGCTATGGTATCTGACATGACGTCAAGATCATCAGCTGCTTTTCGCAGCTCTTTTGCATTTCCGACTGCTACAGTCCATGCATTGTGAATCATCATCATTGAAGCCTTTGGCATTATGATCTTATCGCCAGCGCATGCAATAACGGAAGCGATTGAACATGCAAAGCCGTCAATGTGAACGGTCTTATATGCTTTACTTCTCTTAAGCTGATTGTAAATCGCAAGTCCTTCATAGATTGAACCGCCAACTGAATTAATAAAGATATTGATGTTTTCGACATCTTCATTCTCTGAAAGCATTTCTCTTACATGACGTGATGACGCTTCTGCAACCTTGATTTCATCATTTTCAAAATCATATTCATAGTCAGTAACTACGTCATAGATATATAAATCAAGGCTTTTCTTCGTCGTTTCCGTCTCCGGAATTATTTTCGCTTCCATCCTGGCTAATCTGATTTTGTTCATCTTTGTTCTCACCGCCTTCCGTTCCTTCGTTCATGATAACATCAGCAGTTGCGTAATTCTTTGTAATATAATGCTGCTGTGACCATGGTTCATTGAGTTCCTTAAGACCTGCATGGTGTCTTACTTCGTCGATAGAAGCAGCACCTGATGCAATGAGCTTGTCAGCTCCAGAAGCAATGTCAAACAGATCATTATGCTTCACGTTTGTAGTGTCGATAACAATACTGCAGCCATTAATACGCTGATCTGAACTGAAAAGCTTGCATGACAGTTCTTTCGAGACTTGTTCAGCTAATGGATCTATACAGTTTGTCAGCATGATATCGTAGCTGTCCTTTATTGAAGCTACGTCACCCCTTACCAAAGAAGGCGGCACTTTATACGCCTGAGCTGCTCTGATAAGTGCATCTTCAAAGATCGCTCTTACGTCAGTAATTTCGTTTGAGTATTTCTTTGTAGATTCTGCTGTACCAGCGTTATAGTCATAGCCTTCAAAAAGCGGCAAAATGGCATTGCCTTTTCCAAAGTATTCTTTGAAATAGTCCCCCATAAGCGCCTTGAATGTTTCTTCATAGTTTGGATCGCCCATGGCTCTTGCTGAGACTTTCAAAATGCCTTTTTCTTCACCTGATCTTCTGTACTTGTTTGCAGCTATGCCCATCAGCTTTGTATAGAATTGAAAAATGTTCTGCAGGTACTTGTCGTGAAGTGTGTTTTCATATCTGCAATAGAGAACATCTTTCATGCTGAACTGATTAACAAACGTGAAATCGTCAACTGATACTTCCGAAAAAACATAATCTTTCATTACCTTCTTTTCAAGTTCATAAGAATCTGCGATAATGAACTGATCTTTTTTCTGAACTACCAGTACCGCTTTTTTGTAAAGCAGCTTCGTGAACAATTCTTTTTTCCATTCAACAGCGTTTTGGTTTCTGTTTGGCTGAAAGTTCAGAATGTCATACATCTGCTTTTTATATTCTTTGCCGCTCTTATAGACTTTAATTTCACACTTACTTAAAAGTGTTGCTATAAGATCAATGACGGTAAATAAAGCGTGCGCTTGTATTTCAACGTAGTCTTCCGGATCAACGCCACGATATGTGCTTATATCATAGCCGTCTTCCTCTTTGTCTCTGTCAAGGAAATCTTTGAACCAATCAAGGATATGCCATCTCATTAGAATTTAAACACTCCCTTCGGGACAAAGTTCTTGTTCTTGTCTTTGAAATCGTCAAGGACGTGTGAAACACATTCAGCGGCCACAAAAGCCTTAAATGCGTCGGTTTTCCTAGACTTTGCTTCAATCTTGCCGTAAGTTATGTTACCGGCATTACTCGTTATAGTCTTGCTGTTGTTCGTGCACCATCGCATCAGCGGATTATCGCCCCAACAGAAGCGCTGATTTACAAAACCACTGGTGATAAGCGGTATGTTCATCATTTCATCAGAAGGTCTGATTTTAACTACATTTTCATAGCCTTTATCCGCTGAAAAATTGATCTTGCGTAAAGCGTTAGCAAGCAGCTGATAACGGTAATGGTCAATACCGATTTTGATAATCTGACTATTCCGCTTTGCCGCCTGGATCGCAAGCCAGCAAGCCGGCAGTTCCGGGGAAATCTCAGAAGCATCCACGAATGTTAGTAGTCCCATTGCTTCCCACTGCCTTAAAGGTGCCTTGATTCTTGACAAGTCTTTGGACTTTGTGCATACCCATGTGTGAGATATCCAATAATCTTTGTCCCCAACTCGATAAAGAAGTCCTGCACCAAGGAAGTCAGTAGTAGTCATATAGTCAATGCCGCCTACCGCTGGCATTCCGTAAATGGCCTTTTCGTCAATTTCCTGATTAGTCGCTAAAATGTTGTCCCAAGATGTTACAGCGCATTCTAGTTCTTCTGGCGGTAAGTTCATTCTTTTGGCCACGAACGATATATTAGCTGTCGGATTAGCCTTATAGTCTACATACTCCATCCTCATTGTCTGTAACAATGTAGGAAGTTTGTAAAGTGACGGGTTCGCCTTATACCAGCAGCTTTCATCATGGACTTCTTCTTTGTCGTCTAATTTGCAGACAAACGGAAGTATTCCATTATCGTCCATCTCGCCGTTTAGAATGTCTTCCCATATTTGCTTAGAATCATCGAGAACACCGCCACGAATCAAACCATCTGTTGTGATAGTTGTCATACGTGGGTATTTCTTCTTACCTAAACCCGTTTTTGCTACGTCTATGAGTTTGTATGATTCATATGCGTGCTTCTCGTCGAAATTAACCTTTCCGGGACGGGCGCCGTCTTTTGTTTTCGGACTGGCCGTGCAAAAAAAGTAACTCGAATCGGTATCAGTACATGTGATTATTTCCTTAGTCCACCGGAAGTGTTTTGACATCTTTTCTTTGTTGTTTTCAAGTACATCGTAAACGTCACCCCAGGACTGGTGTGCCTGATCTTCCGATGTGGCAAAGATGTAAATATCATATTTCCTAATACCATTTGTTTTGGTAAGTAAGCAAAAGTCCTCAAATCCTAAATAACCGTTCTTGCCGCCGCCACGTCCCATGAATATGTCAAGTGTTGGCCACCTTAATTCTCCGTTTTGGCGGTAAACGCAATTATGAAGTGCAAATACAAACTTTTCCCACAAAAGCAGTTTAAACGGAAAGTATTTTTCGTAGGAAAGATACTTGTCAAGCTGTGTCTGATCTATCATCAGATCTTCTTCTTCAAAGATCCTTTCTATCATGTCACACAGCTGAAACTGTTCCCGGCAAAACTTGTATTCGCCTGACCTTACAAAATTAATATAATCATCAATCTGTTTACAGTTCGTCAACTTCGGCTTCCTTATCTTCACCGACGGTCGTCTGTTTTACTGAAATTTTTAGTGTAGCAAGTATCTTGCACATCTGAGTATTCGCTTTAACCATCTTGTCAATGGACGGGTTGTCTGTCGTTCCTGACTGTGTATAGCCATTCTGATACTCGACGTATACGCCACGCTTCTTGATATCCAGTGCACAAAGTTCCTTCGTCAAATAGAAATCCATGTAGGTTTCTATCAGTGATAAGAATACTGGTGTGTCAGCTCCTGCTTTGATGATCTGTTCTGTAAGGTCTTTCTTTACTGCTCTGTACGTTTTGGACTTCATTATCTTAGCGCTAACTTCTGAAACGCTAATGCTTTCGTCATACTCGGTTTTAGTTGAAGCTTTTTTCTTTGTAGTGCCTGCCACGGCCATTACCACCTTTCCTCATTGTTGTAATGATTAGTGTTCATATTCATAAACGCAAATTCGCCACGTTCATGAATACGTTCATGGCATAGCCAGCACAGCGGTACTAACTGTTTATGCAGCTTGCCATTTTCATCAGTGTAAGTTCTGCTGTATGCAAGGTCGGGGCGCTTCTTAAGTTCGTTCACATGATGTGTCAGAATAGCTTTAGAAACTCTGCCCTTCTGTTTGCACATCCAGCACTCACTATGGTTTTCCTCTATTATCTGGTGAGATAGTTTGCGCCACTCCCAGGAATTATAGAAAGGTCTCAGATCGTTCTTCTGAACCATAGCGATGATCTCTCCGACGCTGTAACGCATGTGGATCACTCCTCATGATAAATTGTATAATATTAGAATTTTGCATTCTATGGCGTTTTTTTGCATTAATTTGGATAATAAGTAAGTTTAAAGCCTTTTTCCTTGACCAAACACTACACTATATGGAAATCAAAGGGTAATCCATCTGAAAAGTCGTGCAGCACGCTCGGCTTTTACTTCTCTGGCAATGGCGT
>ERZ809504.13-NODE-13-length-33335-cov-6.839694_pt1 | contig 33335 bp, 13 predicted proteins | sample MGYA00521273_ERZ809504 | MGnify/ENA primary metagenome ERZ809504 (study PRJEB31581, sample SAMEA3312979) | metagenome | study: EMG produced TPA metagenomics assembly of the PRJEB8939 data set (Metagenomic analyses of Rumen microbiomes reveals...
GAGATCTACACTCTTTCCCTACACGACGCTCTTCCGATCTAGCTATAGTGAATACCAATGGAAGACCGCTGGTGAAATAAAGACCGCATTGAATGTAACTTTGCCAACGGTCGACGAAGACTGCAACCTCAACAATTTCCCTGTCAATTTCAATCTGCCAAACGGTTCTGTCATCCTGCAATTTGATATTACACCAAAAGACCCTGGACCAGGTTTTGACTTTGCTTATAACTACAAAGGTGCAGTCGCTACATATGCAATGGGGGATGAAGATGGCTCGTTCAATCCGCTGAACTATGTCTATCCGGCTGAGTTGTGCTATTTCGGTAACAGTGCTATTCGCGTTTCTGACCAAACCAAGGCAGCCAACTACTATCCTGATGGTGTCACTGACTGGGATAATGATGACAAATGGACTAACGACTGGGTGAAAGATTCCCATGTGACGAATACTACGCGTAGTGTTGCCATGAAGGATAACATAAACTACGGCACTGCTCTGTTGGAGACGAAGGTGAAGTTTGGTGCTGCCACCCTTCAGGACAACTATGGAGCCCTTGACAAAAGGTGGAATAACAAACCGGAAATCACGGAGTCCAACAATACGATAGATGCAACAGCTGATAGAGATCACTTCGTGCTGACGGGTGTGCTCGTTGGTGGTCAAGAACAGGAGGTAGGCTGGAACTACATCGCCAAGTCAACGACCCCTGGTTTCGGCAACATGGTGTACGACAAAGTCGGTGAAATCCATATACCTCACTTCGACAGTAACAGTGCCACGCAGTCAACTTCTGCAGCCAACTATACACTGCTCTGGGACAACTGGGAAGCAAAAAATAAGGGCAGTAAGCAGCGTGATGTCTTTGTCGCCTTGGAGTTTGTCAATAAGGGTGTGGACTTCTATGGTCAGAACAACCTGATCCGTAATGGTGCTACCTTCTACATCGTTGGTAAGCTGGATCCTGACAAGAGACCTTCATCGCTGACTGATGTGACAGACGCTGCATATGCAGCAAACAAATCACTGGGTATCACATGGCCTACGAACTATGCCTTGCCGCCCTATGATACTGACGGTACTACCATCATGGAGCGTCGTGTATTCATGCAGGACTACCTGACAAGTGCTACCTTCGTCATTGGTGAGAACTCGTTGCAGCATGCACTGGTATCAGTTCCTGACCTGCGTTCCGGACAGATTTCACTGGGCCTCTCTGTTGACTTGAACTGGCGCACTGGTCTGGTCTTTAACGATGTCATTCTCGGAGAACAATAATCAGATACAACGAAGGTGAAGAGCATAAACCTATTCAAGATATGGCTCCTGCTGTCAGTCTTATGGCTGACGGCAGGCTGCTGCTCGTACATTGACGATGACCTGAGCGACTGTCCTCCTGAGGGACAGGAGTATGAGTTGACTTATGAGCTGCGGCTGGTGACGAATATCACCACCGAGCTCTCAACTCAGCTCAGTACCGCGACGGATGTCAATGTCGCTAACGCCCTGCGTGACCATCTGAAAAACATCTTCACCGACTTTGCCCATGACGTGGACCTCTCGTTCTACGATACGGAGAACGCACAGGAGCGGCTAAGTCACGACCAGCATGTGATGAACGCCAGCGAGCAGAGCTATACGCTCTACCTGCCAATGCGGGAGTACATGCACCTTGCCGCTGCCAATATCCAGGACAATACGGTGGTGGCATTGTCAGGCGACGACAAATGTCCGACGGCACAGCTTGCCACCATCCCGGAGGGGGAGGAGACCATCGATTCCCATACCACAGGTCTCTTCACAGCAAGATATCCGTTGAAGGTCCTGGAGGGTGTTAGCCAGACATTCCACGTACGACTCTATATGGCGAACTGTGCGGAGGCTCTGGTGATAGACCCTCGGGGGCACTCCTACAAGGATATCAAGGTCTTTGCCACAGGCTTTGCCTCGAAGTTCCATATCAATGACAGTACCTATACCTTCCCCGAGAAGTATCCCTATGTCCGTGCGACAAAAGTCAATACGGGAGAGGATGAGAAACTGTGCTTCTGCGCAGTGAACTTCCCCACAACGGATGTAGAGGGAATGCGTACCATCGTTGAGGTTCCTTTCGACGAGGATGAGTCTGAGACGGTATTCTGGCAGTTCCGTGTCTATGTTACCATGGACGACGGCTCTGTCACGGAGTCCGTCCTGAGTGTCAGGTCTCCTAACAAGGCTGGTCAGCTAAGGATCATCGGAGGCTATATGGGTGATGACGGTGATATCCGTCCCAAAGATCATACGGTGGGTGTCAGTGTCACATTGAACTGGAATGACGGTGGACATCATGATATAGACTTATAAATGAGGATGAAGATCTTTCGTTACACATTATTTATAATAATGCTGCTGGGCATGATCATGGTATCGTGCTCAGACAGCAGTGATGTGGCGGAAGATACATCATCACCTGCCCTGGAGTGTAAGATTCTCTTCAACGTAGAGAAGCCTGCCGGTATGCGTATGGCTGATGCTGTAGTGCAGACGGAGGGGCAGGCGTTCAGAGGACTGCAGAGCCTGCTGGTTGTTCCCTTCAAGACCAGTGGCGATAATGTGCCAGTGACAGCCAGTGACGTTCCGTTGCTCTCGTCAGTCACCAATGCGCAGAAGGTCACCAACGCAAAGAATAACAATTTCTATTATGTCGTAAGTTGTTCCCTAATGAAAGGGGTCAACCGTGTGTTGGCCTATGGAAGGGCAGCTTATGAAGAGAATCTGGCGGCAGCGGAAGATAACGGTGCGCTGGAGATAAGATATAACGGTGCGCTGGCGACAAGTCTCAGGGATCGTATGAACCCCTCGGAACTGACTTTCAACCTGAAGTCGATTTGTAATACGACGGATGCTCATGATGATGCAAAGGCGTTAGCAGCCTACCTGACATCCATCGCCAAGACGGATGGATGGAGTACGACCACGGATGGACAATTGAAAGACTACTATCGTGATTTCATCCATATCGACGGTGAGGGTACGGGTATCATTGCTGGGTCGGCAACGAATGTCAAGGCGTATGCGGATGCATTAAAGACACAGATTACAGCCATCAAGGACCTCAGTACAACGCCAGAAACAAGTAAGACGCTGTGTGGTAAGATCCTTGCATCGATAAATGACAATACCGCGATATCTGGCAATACCTACCCGGTAGCACTTGGTCTGCCTGATGGTGTTGCCGCCCTGCGTTGGATGGAGGATGTAACGGAAACAGCTGAGGATAAGTATAAGTTTATGGTTCGCACACAGACGACCACGATGGATAACATCAACGGCATCAATCGTTATACCTATCCTGCAGAGTTGTGGTACTATGCCAATAGCGGAATCCAGACTTCGACAAATGAGGTGAAGGAGGAGGATTATAAGAATGCTACTTCATGGGGTTCGTTGTTAAATGCATATCAGTCGGGTACTGTAGTAAACGATAGGACGAGGTCGGTAGCCGTGAAGGATGCTTTGCAATATGGGGTTGCTCGCCTGCAATGTACGTTGAAATCTATTAATGTACAACTGAAGGACGCGAAGAATGAAGTTGTCAATAATGCCATCGACGACTATCTGCCGCTGACAAGTGTTATCGTCGGGGCGCAGCATATGGTGGGGTTTGACTTTAAGCCGCAAGGTGTTCAGAGTGATGTTGATGGTCGCTTTATCTATGATGCAGGTGTGGGTTCACGTGCGACGAATGGCAGTTGGACGGTAAATACTCTTGTACTGCAGACATATGACGGAGAGAAGGTGCCTGTAGTCCTGGAGTTTCAGAATAATATAGTGATTGAGAACAACGAAAGGGTTGCATTCACAGGTAAGGATGGTATCATCTACCCAGGGTGTAAGTTCTATCTTGTTGCCATGCTTGCCCCAGCAGATTATACGAATACTAATGCACCTGACGCTGCTAAGGGCCGCGTGTTCACACAGGACTATACTACGGCTGTGGAGATGAATATTACCTCGCTGGCGAATGCCTACTCGTGTATGCCCGACCTGTTGTCACCACGTTTGGAGATCGGTGTGCAGGTACAGACGAAATGGATACAGTCGACGACAACGACGGTAAAACTGAATTAGTGAGAAATGAGAAGTGTTATACGACATATATGGTTATGGATGCTGGTCATCGGCTGTGGACTGATGACTGTGGGCTGTAGCTCTTCCGACGGTGAGGCGGGGGAGCCACAGGCTACCTATCTTACCATCTATGTGTATTCACCTGAGCGACCTATACTGATGCGTGGTGATGTGAGATATGTCGATCCCAGCACTGAGGAGGGTACGGTACATCGTCTGCAGATATGGGTATTTGAACATCAAAGCGGTGATCTGGTGGGTTATCACAGTACTGCCACGACCACTACTTTGAATACGTCACAGGGTGATACCTACCGTATTGCCGTGAGTGATGACTTTGCCCGTCAGCAGCCTGACGTGGATGTATATGTGTTGGCAAATGTCACGGCAGACAACTGCGGACTATCATTTGACCAACATACTACTCGTGATCAGTTGGATGCAGCGCAACTTGATGAGAACCATTTCGGACTGACATCATTGACAACCGAAGTCCCGCCCGACGGACTGCCCATGTCGGGTATTCTCCTCAATCAGGATGTTGTAGGTGATGCACCCGTATTGCGTGTCGGTTCGCTGAGTAATATCGCCACAGTACATTTGACGCGTGTCGTATCGAAGATACGTTTCGTATTTTCGAATATTAAGCTGACTGAAAGTCCAGAGAGCTACAAGAAACTGAGTATTACTGGTATCAGTCTAGATGCTAATACTATGCGAACTGCAGGCTATCTCTTCTCTCGATCATCACTCAATGGGTTGGGGAAAAACAGTGAGGTGTCGCTATTATCATCACCGGATAAGATAGATGAAGTGAAGACAAATGAGAATCCTACAGAGTATATATACAATGACGAAGAGGCACAAGCGTATGAAAACAAGATCAATGCAGCAGTAAGTGCAGGTGAGTTGACCCAGGTAGGACCATTCTATCTGCATGAGTCTGACATGCAGGTGACAGGAAAGATTGCGTATCAGATAGATGAAACCGAAAAGCCACCGATGTCGTTCCAGATGGAACGAGCCGGTGAGTTCCTGCGTAACCATACATGGATAGTCTATGCCTACTATCTGGGTGGCAGCTTCTTGGAGCTGAGTTCAATATATGTCAAAAACTGGAAGACAAATGATGACTTGAATTATGAAATATATAACTGGTGATGAATGGTTAAAGGTTATTGGTTATTGGTTTATGGTCATAGGCCTTATGCTGATAGCCGGTTGTTCGTCGGATAGTTCTGGCGAGCAGCAGACTAATAATAACCAAGTCCTTCATATAACAGCATATACCACATCATATCAAGATATAGCAGCATCCAGACGTGCGGCGCCAAGCGGTTTTACGATATATGCTCCTACCACGGATTTCTCCGTGGGACTGTTTATGATGTCGAGTGAAACTCCCACGCCATCAGTACAGTATATCCGTAGAAGTAATAACACCTGGCACTCCTCAATCCTGGTGAAGGGTGGAGCAAATTATGAGATATACGGTTTTATGCCGAGGTTTGACGGAATGACGCCCACCATCAGTAAGACCGATGGTACCATCACCATGACGCTGCCAAACATTGACGCTGTCAGTGCACAGGATGTATGCGTCATCACAGGTGTGAGCGATGCGACAGCGAATGTGACTCCTGTAGAGGGTTCTTTTGCATATACAGGAAGATCGGATGTTAATAATATCAACGTGTTGATGGATCACCTCTTTGCGGCGGTGAGCTTTAACTTCTCTGTAGATGCTAATTTTAATAACTTGCGTAAGATCAAACTGAAGAAGTTGGAACTGCAGGCAACAAATGAAAAGGCCACTGCTACTGTTACGCTGACATCCAATAATTCAGGGGCAAGTCCAGTGACGACAGTCAGTTATAGCACCTCAGGAACGAAAGCCACAGCCACCTTCTTTGAAAGCGAAGCGGGTGAGCAGTTGCCAACGTCTGATATCAAGAACTCCCTCTGCTATTTTGCTCCTACTCTGAGCAATGGTGGTAACCTCACGCTCCTCAGTACGTACGATGTGTATGACAGGACGGGGACAAAGTTAATACGTAAGGATTGTCAGGCCACGAATAAAGTCCCCAACCTTTACACCTCGCGAGGAGAGTGCGTGACGGTCAATCTGACAGTCAATCCGACATATATATATCAGTTGTCGGATGCCGACTTGGATAATTTGTTTACGATTGAGTAGTAAGAACGTTATATATAATAAGGTATAGGAAATTGAGACTGAAAGATACGATAATAAGCTTGTTGGTGTTGCTGTTGACAGTGGTCAGCGGTCAATGGTCAACTGTCAATGCACAGATAAAGATTGGCGGTAACGTCTATGGTGGCGGTAATGCCGGCGACACAGGTGGTAGTACCACAGTTACCGTGCGTGAAGGTAATTTCACAGGTAACGTCTATGGTGGTGCTCGTATGGCGAATATTGCAGGTTCAGCCTTCGTCAATATCGATGGCGAGAATACGCCTTCTACTTCCTATATATTAATTAATAATGTATATGGTGGTAATGATATCGCTGGAACGATTGGTAATATCAGGACTGTTTCAGGAGAGTCAGCTCCATTGCCCACTACCTTGACAAAGGTTGGAACAACAGCGGGACAGAATAACATTGACAATACATGGAATGCCTTCGTACGCGTCAGTTCAGTAAAAAGCGAGACGACGGGTGAAGCTCCTAATCAAACCACAACGACAACCAACCATAAGGTGTATATAGGTAATCTCTATGGCGGTAGTAACGGTGACTATACGGTTAAGAATAAAACTGTCAGTGAATCTCATAAGTGGGAAATATGGACAAAAGATGCTACTCCTGTTAAGGTCTATGAGAATGATGACCAACCGCAATTGCCAGAGCTTGGCAAGACCTATCTTGAAATTGTCGGAGGCTCTATCGTCTATGTCTTCGGTGGCGGTAACAACGCTACCGTGACAAATAAGACGGTGATCTGTACGGATAACCCCAGTGAGGTGGTGAACCATATCAAGGTTGACAAAACCACAGGTACTCTTATGGCTGATGATGCAACAGGAGACAACGTAGAAGAGTTGTTGTCCGACGACCGTATCACAGAGATGGGCTTCAACCCCTATCTGAGTTATGCCACCAGCGCATCCTACCAGATGGGTAGTGTGTTTGGCGGAAACAATAAGGTTGCGATGGCCATCCGTCCTACATGGAACCTGATCAAAGGCAAGATCCGTAACCTATATAGCGGTGGTAATGCAGGTAACATGACCCATGATAATGGTCTTCTGTTGGCTGTTACCAGCAATGATATGGAGATTGACAACGTCTATGGCGGATGCCGTAAGGCAGATGTCAATCCGGATAATAATCGTATTACTGCGGAAACAATCAAAGTTGACGGTGTGGATGTGTCCTTCCCAGCTGATTATGCTGCTCGTGTCTATATTACAGGTGGTAACATCAATAATGTCTATGGCGGTAACGATATCTCCGGTAATGTCTATGGCGGTAATGCCGTAGGTATCCACAGCAGTATCAACCAGAATGTGTATGGTGGTGGTAATGGCTCGTATGCCTATACCGACAATCCGAACTTGGCTGGTACAGTGGAATGGGGCGACTATTACTATGAAGTTGGTACAGGAGAATCTTCTGTTGAAAAGCTCAATGATTTCCGTCCCAATGCAGAGTCGGTGTCTATCCGTATCAGTGGTGAATCAGCAACAAAACCTGTTGTCATCGGTGGTGCCATCTATTGCGGCGGAAACAGTGCCACACTGGAGAGCGGAAGCAGTAATGCAGCGGCACAGTTGAAGGTTGGCTCCTATGTCTATGCCGACAACGTGTTCTTGGGTAATAACGGTGAGAACATGGTGAAAGAAAGCATTCTACAGACGTATGCTGGAAATGTGACCGTTGGAGGAACTGCATACGACTTCAGTCAGATTGATCTGACCGATGCCACTCAGATGGAAACCTATATGGATGGTGCTGCTATGGGTATCCGTCCTCAGCTGGTGTTCGATAAAAATGCTACAGAAGATGCAAAGCCTGAAGGCGAAAGGGACTACACGATAACCTATAAGCCATACTCTACCTATTTCGGTTCGCTCTTCGTAGGAGGTAACGTGGGTAGTCTGAAGATTCCGAATGAAAGTGACAAGAAACTCATCGTCGACTTCGACGATAAGATTGTAATATATAATAAGGTGGTGGGTGGCTGTAACAATGCCTATATCAACAGCGGGACCTATAATGCTGCCTATCAGGGTGGTGTACTCTTGCCTGCGGACACCCATGGCGACAAGTTGGAGCTGAACTTCAGCGGTTTGAAGATTCAACCGAAGCGCTGGAAGATTGAGCGTAATACTGACTACACTCCGAAATTGACAGATGGTAAGCCTACCTATATTCTTGATACAAACAATAACCGCCAGTTGGAGTGGAACACTGTTGACAGCCGTTATTACGATGCTGATACAAAGTCGTTCAAGGAAGTAGACAATGTTGCTCCAGGCGTTATTGGAGGAGAAGGCGTGGACGCCAGCGAAAACGACCTCTACCGTCGTCTTGCCGGAGGTAACATCTACGGAGGCTGCTACAGCAGTGGTATCGTCAACGGTAACGTCATCATTAATATCAATGCATCTATTGTCGACCGCGACATCGTCTTCGATGATGTGGCTTTCGACGACAAGACGGGTGAGGAGAAACTCTATGGCAACACCTATAAGATTACAGAAAGGAAGACTGGTGTCATCCTTGGTCAACAGGGTATGGACGTACTGGGTCGTGCGCTGAATGTATTCGGCGGTGGTAAGGGTGTTGAGACAGAGATATGGGGTAGTACTACGATAAACCTTAACAGTGGCTATGTATTCCAGATCTTCGGTGGTAGTGAAGAAGGTGCCATTGGTAAGCGCAAGACTACAACGACGAACAATGTGACCACCGATGACAAGGATACTTATGGCAGATATGTCTATGAGTATAATGGCGACTACAGCACCTATGTCAATCTTGCAGGTGCCAGCAACAAACCCGGTGTGCCTAAGTCGGCTGATCCAAAGAACTCTGACGGTACTCCGAAGGTCGACGAGGCCTTGGCAGAGTGTGAGTTCATCTATGGTGGTGGCTTTGAAGGTCCTATCGCCGGCGACACACATGTCAATCTGGACAACGGACGTATCTTCAATAGCTTTGCAGGTTCTTGTAATGCCGACATCATGGGAAATACCGAGACATATATTGGTGCCAATGGTTTCCCATACGTCCGCGACTATGTCTATGGCGGTAATGACCTGGGTGGAAAGATCTTAGGTAGTAAAGACTTTAAGAGTCGTGTGCGTACTACCGCCAATGGTGGATATGACGCCATCGGCAAGGTGCATAATACGGAAATGTTGACGGCTTCGGCCTATATCGAGTATATAAAGGGACGCGCGGAGAAAATCTACGGAGGCTGCTATGGTGTGTACGACTATACCAGTGAGTTGTATGATGCCTATTTCCATACAAAGAAAACAGGCAGTGAGGGTACTACTGCAGCAAATATGGGTACGGCCCGTACTGACAAGGGCTACTCCAAACCATGGATGGATAATGCCTTCATCAACTTCCGTCCTTCGGCAAGTAACAGTATCTATACCTATATCGGTCAGATCTATGGCGCAGGACAGGGATACTTCACCGAGAAGGAAGAGAACCTGTTGCAGAACCGCAGCTACATCCTTATCGACATCCCCGATGAAATGGAGTATTATCAAACCACTCAGGTCTTTGGTGGTGGTGAGTGCGGTGGTGTCGGCATGGGTGTTGACAAGACAATAGCCAATGCTGCAGCTACGGCTCATAAGGCATCGGCCATCATCGATCTGGCGCGTGGACAACTCAATGCTGTCTATGGCGGCAGTTATATGGAGGGTATCACCCGTCGTACAGTGATTAACGTACCTGCCGGTTCTACCTTCCACGGTAATAAGATCTTTGGTGGAGCCTATGGTTACATAGAAGAGGTAGAAACAAAGGACAATCAGAACAATACCGTCATCAATAAGGTACCTCGTATCGACGTGGCATGCGACGTGTACGAGGCAATCGTCAACTTTAACAGTGACAAGGCAACTATCGACGGTGCCATCTATGGCGGTAATAACGCCTGTCGCCGTACGCTCTATGGTAAAGTAAATATCAATGCTCCAGTGAAGGGTGGTACGCACTGGACGGGACTGGTAAATGTCTATGGTGCCGGTTATGGTGAGAACACGTGGTCGCAATATACGGAAGTCAACCTGAATAATGGTGCACGGGTTCAGGAGGTTTATGGCGGTGGTGAGAACGGACTGGTCATCAATAAGGAGTCGGTTTCAGCATGGAAGACGTCGTTAGGACAAGATGCCAATGGAAAAGACAAACTATTTACTGGTTTGGAGAGCTATACCGACATTGGATTTGGCGATAATGAGACCCCAGCTCCGGTAAGCAGCAACCGTCTGTGGGAGGTTGACAACACTCGTCCGAAGTATTATAACACCAACGTTCATATCAACAGAGGAGCGACTGTGACCCGCTACAGCTATGGTGGTGGTTTAGGTCATGGCCATCTGGCACATAGTGGTAATGTGTATGGTACAACCTATATCGACCTGTTGGGTGGCATCGTCGACTTCGACCTCTATGCCGCAGGAACATCAGGATCTGTGAAAGACTCGTTGGCTGTTGGTACTGCTGAGAATAAATTTGTTGCCAGCTCAACTGCCTATATCGAGGGTGGCAAGGCACGTAACGTCTATGGCGGTGGTTGGGCCGGTTCTGTAGGTCATCACATGGGTACTATCAGCGATGCAACCACAAACGATATTCCTGGTGAGACACATGTCATCATCGGAAAAACTGCAGGAACGAGTTTCTTAGACGGTATTCCCGCTATTGAGCGTAACGCCTATGGTGGCGGTGAGGGTGGTGCTGTATGGGGTACGACCAATATAACGCTGCTTAACGGCTTCATAGGTTATCGTCATTTCGATACTGTTCCCACAGGTAATTTCAATACCATAAAGGTTGGAGACGACTACTATCAGGAGAAGATTGATGACGAGACTCGACAAGACGGTCGTCTGGGAACTCTCTATGATAGTGGATGTATCTTTGGTGGCGGATATATCGATAACAGTAGTGTGGATATCTCTAACGTCACGATGTATGGTGGTCATGTGCGTAACTCCCTCTTCGGCGGTGGTGAGATTGCTGCCATAGGTCGTGGGGTCATCCATGAGGAAACAGATGCCAACGGTAAGGCAAAGCGCACACTGCAGGGTCTTTATAAGGCAGGTAGCACCAATGTCACGTTGTTCGACGGTCATGTACACCGTAATGTATTTGGTGGTGGTCGTGGTTACAACAACCTAGGTAGTGGCGGTACGCTGTTCTCAGATGGTTATGTGTTTGGAAAGACACTGGTGAACATCCACGGAGGTATAGTAGGTACTTCTGAAGGTGTCTCTGAGATGAATGTTAGCAATGGTAACGTCTTTGGCGGTGGTGATATCGGCTATGTATATGGTGCCAGTGAAGAAGACGGAAACTTCTATGTTGGCATAAAAGACGGAGTACGTTATGACGATAATTATGAGGGCTATTATTACAAGTTTAAGCTAAACGCTGGGGAGTCGTATTTAGGAGAGTCTGCTACTGCCGTAGAAAATAAAGGTCAGTGGGTAATGGACGGCACCGAGTACATCCTCACCGAGGACTGTAAGGTACTTGTTGAGCCTCGTTGTAAGGTATTGACTGCTTTTGGCGAATATAAAGTCGGTGACTATGTACCCATTTCTTACTTAAACACTCTCGGCAACAAGAACGATGCCGCTTGGAATAACTTAGACAAGAAGGGCATCATCATCTACAATGCCGTATTTGCCGGTGGTAATACTACCAAGGGTTCTGCCAATGAAGCCGCCTTCGCTAACAGTACCTCGGTATTCGGTAATGCCACGGCTTCTATCCATGATGTTTATAACCTCGACCTCATCACACTGGGTTCCGGTCGTATCGGTGGCTTGTACGGAGACGGTAACCTGACCTTCGTGGACGGCTATCGTGGTCTGAACATCACCAACTACGGAACAGACTATTATACTATCCAACAGAATCCACAAATTGATATAGCCGATTATAGGTCTGATAAATACACAGATCGAGAGCGTGCCTACTATCAGTTGACTTACATCTGTGTGCAGGATTGTGAAGACGATGAGGGTACGGCATACTTTGCGGAAAGCACTGACCATCCAAAAGCTTCGACGCTGACGGGTGATGATATTCTGACACTGTTCAAGAATCAACCAAATATCGTCTATGAAAATGGTAACATCAACGCAGCCTATTGGAAGGAGAATGGTGTATGTACCATCTATGCCGGACGACCTATGAACACAATCCAGCGTGCAGACTTCTGTGGTGTGTTTGGAAGCCGTATGGTGATGCAGGGTGCACAGGACCGTGTGCCTGAGGTTATCGACTACACGAAATATACCATCAACCGTGTGCGGGAGGTGTCGTTGAACAAGAAGAAATGCAGACAGACAGATCCAGAAACTACAGAAGACTACCATGGCAACTACTTCGGTATCTATAGCGTTGTGAACTATCTCGGTGCGCTGACCAGCGATGTAGACTTTAAGACGGCAGTGCGTAAGACCGACAATAGTGACGATTCCTATAAGCAGACAGTGGATGATAAGGCATATGGAGTGGCTACTTATGAAGACTGGAAGAAGGCTAACATCGGTAACCGCAAGCGTAACAATGGTATCAGCCATAACAAGGTAGCGCTGGCATCAGGTGTCTATCTGGAATTGACCACAGAGCGTGGCACAGGAGACGAGTTAAACGAGAAAGACTGGGGTCTGATAACTGGTGTCGTAGAACTCGACTTGATCAATGTACAGACGGGTATCGGCGGTGGCTTCGTTTATGCGAAGAACGAGCATGGTGTACGAAAAGCTACTGGCAAGACTCATATCACGCTGACAGAGCTGAACCGTGGTGCCGTGACCAGTGATGACTTTGAGTACAAAACGCTGACGACCTCAGAAGATAAAAAGACAGAATGGCAGTCGTCAGGTAACTTCGTACACGGAGAGCAGACCATTATCGACGATTGTTACAATATCAGTGGAAAGTACAAGGGGGCTGATGCCGTACCTGCCCACTACTGGTATATCCAGGGTCAGGTTTATGTTTACGACCAGCATATCTCCGTTTATACCGGTGTTCCTAATGCCTATAGTGAGACGGTGGACATCCCGTTGACCATTACGGCTGCCTCACACGGAACGATGAAACTTCTCGACGTACGCTCCAATAAGTATGCGTACTATAGTTCTAATGGTGTTGATAGACTGAAAGATGGTCAGAAACTCAACATCAACGACGTCACCTATCAGTTGAACGACTCTATCAGCTACTGGGATTGGTATAAACTGTCGAAGGCAGAGCAGCGACTGTTCGTTGACGAGACATACGTTGTTGTAGACGACTGTTGGATTGGCGAGAAGGAGTATAAGGAAGGATATGTACTGCTTCCCACAGAATACGATGAGTTAAAGAGTAAAACGGTCATCCAGAAACGTAAGAATGACAATGGTGTTGTAGAGGATGTAGAAGTACCTTTCACCAAGATGTTCCGTTCGTCCAATAATATGAGTCATGAGACGGGTTATATCCTAACTTATAAGGTAAACAACCCCACGGAGTGGAACACATGGTACACTCCGAAGAGTGGTGACTACACGTCTAAGAACCAGACGGGAGGTAATGACTATGAGAACGGACCGACCTATCGCCTTACCAGTGGTGCAGGCCAATTGCTTGGACAACGAGCATATAAGATAAGCGATGTCATCGCTCAGGAAGTCTATGATACCTACCAGACAGTGAAGAATAACCATAGCAGTGATATCCCCTCAGAAGGACAGGCTATATTTGAATCTGCCTATATAGTTACAGAACAGATAGATATAAGTGGTACAACTACTCACCTGTATCCTGGTGCTGTGCTGCCAAAGACAGAAGCTGATAAATATACAGGTAAGGTGAAAGACGCCTATGTCTGCGGAAAGACTATCCAACTGAGTAGTACGGAGTTTATCTATGTTAACAGTAAGATGACCCTCGACGAGAAGAACAACTACCTTAACAGGGTCAATACTGATATTACGGCTATTGCTGGAAAGGTCATCAGTAACATGAACGAGTTGACTGATGAGGAGATCAACGCCCTGACATACGACCAGAAGAAGGAACTGCGTACGTTGCTGCAGACAAAGCGGGATATCGCCAACCAGATTACACCGGCTTACTACTGTACCAAAGCCGGTCTTTATGGCGGCGACTACTATGTAGGCAACAAGAACTACCGTGGTTTAATTGCCTGGAGTTCGATGTCGCCCGAAGACCGCACGAAGTTCACCTTCAACTACGATGCCCTCGACCTGCTTATAGACTCTAAGTACGGTAAGCGTGAAAACGGTACGCAGCAACCTGAGGGTGTAAAATATCAGTACGACAGTGAAGCCGCAAACTTGGCGGGAGCACAGGATAACCCTGCCGGCTACTCCTTGGAGCAGCGTGTGGATTACGAGGCAACGTATAATGGTAGTGAAACGGCAACTTATAATGGCGTGACATTGAAGAACGGTGAGACTTATAGACGTGTTGAATACGAGTCTCTACCTAACGAACAGCGTCATTATGCACCTATCAATGTGACAGACACAGAAAATGATATCTACGTCGTCAAGAAGTCTGTCACTATTGACAACAAACTCTATGCTGTCGGTGCTACTATTGATAAGACAACCTTTGACAAGTTGAGTACATCCGATCAGAACGACAGAATAAGTACGCTTCGTTTCACTACGGCAGGTACTTATTATTACTGTCGTGAAGTATATACCATCGGTGAAAATGGAGCCCAAACGCCAGTAAGTAGTGCCTCTGGTGTATCGGGTGGAACAGGCGGTAATTATGCTAAGACCGAAGAGGTGCCTGTAGGTGTGGTCATCGATGATGAGATTTACGGTAACCTTGTTAACAAACAGGTAAACTTCACTATCCACGGTATCGCACCGACGGAGACATCTACGCTTTATGTCAGTCGTGACTCAGACATCGACGACTTATCGAAAGGTAAGGTTATCACAGTCATCTATGAGTATAACTACGAAGAAAGCGATGAGTCAGGACTGCATATCACTCCTGTCACAGAGCGCCATGTGGTAAACATCCATATTACGTTCAAGAGCGGTAGTCCTACTGTACCCGATATTGATGAGTTGCCGGTGGTTATCCCTGGTGATATGCTGGGTCTGCGTGAACCGGATGTCATCCCTGGTGCTACGGAGGTAACTGGTGGCGGCTGGGAGTTGTTTGAGAGTATGTCGGATGCAGAGAGTCATACCAACGGTATTCCTTACACACCAAACACCGATCCGCTCTATTGGTATCAGGACGGCTACCGTCTGGCCTACTACGCTTTGTCGTACATCGGTGGTAAGACGTACTCGAACCATGTACAGGTGAAGGTGGCCAACTACCACGATTTGAAGAAGGTGATAGAGGATAAGGAACATCACTACTATGTGGATATTCCTGACTTGGAGCGTCTGAAGCGTAACCCGAAGATTTATATCAATGATGCTGCAAATGGTGCCAGTCAGTTGAAGAGTCTCTTCGACCTGAGTGTGCTGAATAATCCTACGCTGGATAGCAAGGGTCTTATTTCTGGTGGAACCTTCGCGGGTCATGCTCCGTTGGCTGAACAGGTGAAGAATTGCGATAACCTCGACTTCATTCTGCGTACGAACATCAACCATACAGTCGGGTGGACATCAATCGCCAATAACGAAGGTGAGTGCTTCGAAGGTACGCTGCATGGCGACGGTCACTACATCAGTGGACTCTCGCAGTCACTGTTTAACCATCTCTGTGGTAGCGTCTTTAACCTTGGAGTGACAGGAACATTCACAGGTGCAGGTATTGCTGAGACGGGTAGCGGTTATGTGGAGAATTGTTGGATAAAGAGTACTGCAACAGCTGACCGCACGTCGAAACCAGTGTTTGGTACACCAACCGGCCTGACAACGGACCGTCCTTACCGCATCGTGAACTGCTACTATCAGGAGAACGACGATGCCACTTATAAGTATACGAATCACCAGAGTACTTATGGTATACCGACCCGCAAGGCCGAACACGGCTTCTACAATGGTGAGGTAGCTTACGATCTGAATGGCTTCTATCTCTATAAGCGTTATACCGACAAGCATCAAGGTACAAGTGAACCATATAAGTACTATACAGTCAATGAAGACAACACGCTGTCTGATCCGAAGGACATCAAGTATGGTGATAATCCAAACTATTGCTATGCAGGCTATGTGGAGAATCGTTATGCTGACGGTGACTTCCGCTATGAGGCAGGTATGATACCAGAGACCAAGGAGGATCGACAGCTCGTCGACGAAGACGGTGCGTCACACTTCTATCCTATCTGGCCCGATGACTATCTATACTTCGGACAGATGCTGACCTATCGTTGGAATGAGTCTCGTCCACATGAGGATGTACCGTCGCCTATCGTGAAGAACAGCGGACGACTGCTTGACAATGACTTGAATAACCGCGTATACCGCGCACCGGCTTACTTCGGTAACAGTACGATGTCGGTTGTCCACTTCAATCCGGCTGCCAATCTCGTGGCTTACTCAAAGCCGCTGAATGCTACAGACACCAACTTAAAGGAGGCTTATCCGGGTATGACAGCTATCGACTTCGCCGGACATACAGAGGGTCATAGTAGTGATGCTTATAAGTTGGGACTCAACGGTACATGGTTCTATCAACCGTTGCTCGACGATGACGGACTACTTGGCATTTCCAATCGTGACGAGACGCCAAACTTGCTGGCTTATGCTCCAGCGGCATACTTGGAGAGTGGTTATGCTAATAGTAAGACGTACGACGTACTGAACAGCTACTTTAAGGAGCCTGACTATAATAACTATTATCAGGATGGCAACTACCGCTGTGTAACCGATGCGACGAAACCTTCGTCACCAGATATCTTGGGCATGTCGGGTGTTCATGGACATCTGGTACAGAGCAACATGCAGGCAACCACTGACCATCTGCTCGTTGATAAGCAAGACTTCAACGCGCCATTCGGTTATCAGTTCGATACTATGCACCGTATGTGGTACCAGCGCACTCCAGAAAACTTCGTCGACACGTCGAAAGGCTGGGATGTGGTCAGTCTGCCATTCTCTGCAGAACTTGTTACCACGCAACAGAAGGGTGAAATCACACACTTCTACAGTGAGAGTCACTCAGAGGATGGAACAACGAAAGTTGGTCATGAATACTGGCTCCGTTATTATAAGAGCGGACAGCCTGAAGGTACTGTCTTCAAGGGAGTGTTCAACTATCCGGATGCCATAACTAATGGCGATGCGAAGACGGTGAATAATACGTTCCTTTGGGATTATTTCTATAAGGCTGAAGCCGGACATAACCAACAGGATAAGCATACGGATACATACCAGACGTATTATAGTGAACCGCGTACGTTGTCACATTATCCTTTGTTGGCAGCAGGTACTCCATACATTATCGGCTTCCCAGGTACGACCTATTATGAGTTTGACCTCAGTGGAGAATGGAGGGCTCAGAATACGTACGGTGCTGCACCTGCAAAACTGGATAAACAGGTGATTACCTTTGCTTCGGCAACTGGTGCTACCATCGCTATCAGTGATGATGAGCAGGGTGTAACGCAAAATGATTATACCTTCAAGACTAACTATCTGAATCAGACGCTGACTGCAGACTATCTGATGAACGACGACGGCAACGCCTTTAAGAAGGTACCTGATGGACAAACGGGTAATGCCATCGCCTTCCGTCCGTATTTCATTGCAGGCACTTCTTCTGCTCCGTCACCGTCCCGCAGGGCTGTCCAGCAGATTATCTTCGACAGTGACGAGTCGTTCGCCTTCAGCGATCCTGACCCGTCGGAAGAGGAGATTGGAGAAGGTGGCCTGTCGTTCTTCACCAAGCTCCACCAGATTGGTGTCAAGTCGTCACTCCGTGAGACTGCCGATGTACGTATCTACAGCACCTCTGGCAATACCATCGCTGCATTCACCATCCAGCCTGGCGAGACCATCGAGAAGTATGTTCCTATTGCCGGTGTCTATATCATTAATGCTGCCCACGGCCGCTATACGAAGAAGATTTCTGTCAAGTAACTTAAGCGAATCGAGATATGAGAAACGAGATAACAAGTTATAGAGATGCGTCCCAAGAATCGTCCCACCGTTTGAGACGAGTCGTCCCATGCCTTGGGACGCATCGTCCCATGCCTTGGGACACATCGTCCCATGCCTTGGGACGCATCGTTTCCTTGCTCCTTCTCTTCCTAATGCTAGTATTGGGAGGTGGAAATGCATGGGCGCAGACGGACTATTCGGGAACGTATTATATTAAGAGTGAAAGTGCTAACAAACAGACATCAACTGGTGATTACTATTTATGTCCTACTGAAAGATGGATATATTATAAGGCCACTAATGATTTTCAAGAAGCTAATAATGGTCAGCCGTTTCTTACTACATATTGTAAGACCAGTGAAGATGAGGCAAAGTACAAATGGATATTAGAAAAGCATACAGTAGATGAACATGATTATTACTCTTTCAGATATGCCACGGATTACAATAGTCAAAAGAGATATTTGTCGTTTAATGGGAAAATAGGCAATGCTGGACAGGACCGTATTAGATTACATCTCGAGATTAAAGACACCCCAGGCGAAAACGAACTATTTGAATTTTTCTCATATAAGACATCTCCATATTTAGTCATTAAACCTAAGTTAAATGATGTTGTCAATAATCAAGAAGTCCCTAAGTATTTAGTTGTTAATGGCGGAAACAAGGATTCTTATCAGGGAGCGTCAGGCAAGGATGGCGGTCCGTCAAACAAATATAAAACCACGGCGGGAATAATTGGCATTTTTAATGATATAGAAGATCCGAATGCACCTTTTTCCTTAGAAGAAATTATTGACCGTCCGACTTTTACCAGCACCAATAGTCAAATTGTAATAAGTCATCCTGAAGGGAATAATGCTACCATTTATTATACTACTAATGGCACTAATCCTACAACAACGAACTATGCAGGAACAGGAACTGCCCCTCATCAAATTGATATGCCAAAAAACGCTGTTACTATCAAGGCAATAGCGGTAATAGATAATCTGCCATCGTGTATTTCTAGTATACGAGTGGTGCCTAATGCGACTGTCACTTTAGGGGCTTCCTCATTTACATATAATGGCTCAGCACAAGAGCCGACAGTAACGGTAAAAGATGGTAATACAACTATTTCTTCCGATGAATATACGGTTGAATATGGTGAAAACACCAATGCTGGTGATGCAACTGTTACGATTAAAAATGCCACAGGTGGTAGTTGTATCGTCTATGGCTCTACGACATTCACTATCAATAAAAAGGATCTGACGGTTACTGCCCAACCAAAGACTATTACTTATGGTGATGCTCCAACGAATGATGGAGTGTTATATAGCGGCTTTGTAGAAGGAGAAAATGAAAGCAAACTTACTGGAACTCTTGCCTATGCCTACAATTATTCTCAGTATGGCGATGTAGGTGATTATACTATCACACCCAGTGGGTTGACAAGTAATAATTATAATATTACTTATGTTGATGGTACATTGACAGTCGGTCAGAAGGATGTGGGTCTCTCTTGGAGCACAACGACTACATTCCCCTATGACGGCAGCAGTCATATTCTTACTGCTACGGCTACAGATTTGGTGAATAACGATGAAGTCGGTGTTACTGTAACAGGAGAGCAAACCAATGCAGGTGACCATACTGCTACGGCTTCTGCTCTTACAGGTACAAAAGCAGGAAATTATAAACTACCAGATGCCAACACACATGCATTTAGTATTACTAAAGTTCCATTGACAGTAACAGCCAACAATCATAGTATTACCTATGGCGATGCTCTTTCTAATAGTGGGGTAACATATAGCGGCTTTGTTGGAGGAGAAGATGAAGGTGTGCTTGGTGGTATGCTGGACTATGCTTATAGTTATAATCTATATGACGATGTGGGCGATAATTATACCATTACGCCCAGTGGACTGTCTTCTACGAATTATACTTTTGCTTATAACAACGGAATTCTGACTGTCAACCCCAAGGAGGTTGGTATTGATTGGACGAATACAGAATTGACCTACAATCGTAGCGCACAGGCTCCTACCGCCGCAGCTACTGGTGTAGTGAATGATGACGATGTTAGTGTTACAGTGACAGGTGGTCAAACTAATGCTGGCAACTATGTTGCGACAGCCTCTGACCTTACAGGCGCAAAGGCAGGAAACTATTTATTGCCTGAAGGTCTTACACATTCTTTTATCATCTTGCCCAAGAGTATCGGTGATGGTAATAATCTTGCGGAAGGTATTTCGGTTATACTGACAGAGGCAGGAGAATTAGATAAAGTGACAGATGGCGGAGTGGATTTGGTTGTTGACCAAGACTACACTTGTTCCATTGAAACGGTTGGTGCTGACAAGGTGGTGGAAGTGACAGGCATGGGCAACTATACAGGCTCTGCCAAAGGTATTTATGCATGTCCTAAGTTTACTGATCCTGACGGCACAACAGGTTTATCAAAGGCTGCCGCAGTCTATATGGCATTACGAGACTATGCAAAGCCTGCCGGCATCACTCCGTATATTGTCAGGAAAGTCAATCCGTCGATAGGAACAATGGTTATCAGCGAAATCGCATATATCCCAGAGGGCGTACCCGTACTGCTGCTGTCTGATACGGAAGTGTCAGGCTTTACGGTTTCTCCTAAGGACGAGGCTGTTCCTGAGATATCAGCAGGGACAAAGAACAGCAACCAACTGAAAGTAGCCCCGGAAGAAGGTGTAGCCGTGGAGGCTGCACAGGTCTATATGTTCTACAAAGGTGAATTTGTGCTCACGAAGAAAGGAACACTGACGGAAGGGAAGTTCTATCTCTATAATCCGAACTATGCGGCGGTACCTGATGGACAAGGAAGCGCAAATGGATCACGAGGCAGCTTGCAGATTGTCATAGAAGATTGGGATGACTCGGAAGAGCCGACAGGGATGATCTCTACCACCCCTGACCCCTCCTTCCAGCAGGAGGGGAGTTGGTACACACTGGATGGTAGATGTCTTAGTGGTGAGCCGACGAAGAGCGGAATCTATATCCGTAAAGGACAAAAGGTGTATATAAAAAAGAAATAAGATATGAAGCATACGATAAGATTCATCATTCTACTCTTTTCACTCGTTATGACGGGTGTAAGCGATGCTTGGGCTGACATCACTGAAAACGATATTATCATCAATGTGTTGCCGAATAAAACCGCAGGAACAGTGAGTGTAACCAATATATCTGGTATGACAGTGACCATCACTGCTACTCCTGCTACGGGCTATACGATTGATGCAACTCATATCTTGGTTGAGAAGATGGTGGATCCTATGGCTGCGTCTCGTCGTGCACCAGGTATGGCTCCGGGGCTTGAAGTGACTCCGGGAGAAGGAAACACATACTCTTTCACTATCCCAGAAGGCTTTTCGGGTGCTTATGTCACAGCGACCTTCTACAAAAAAGCAGAGGGTTTTATTCAAATTACATCTCTGTCAGATATTACGGATATGAATGGTAAATACCAGTTAACTGCTGATGTTTCTGGCATTTCCAGAAGTTTAGCGGAGTTTAAAGGAACACTCGATGGTGGATTGCATAAGATTATCGGTTCTTCTGCACCATTGTTTGCTTCAACAGATGGTGCTATCATCCGCAATATCATCTTTGAAGATGTGAATATCTCATCAGGTGACGGCGATGGCGATGCTGGTGCAGTGACATCTAAAGCTAAAGGCGCAACCCGTATTTATAACTGCGGCATCCTTCCCACCTCGGTTGAGCGCGATGATAAAGGTAAAATCACAGGCTTCTATGGCAGCAGCGTAGGTGGCACAGGCAATGTAGGAGGCCTTGTTGGTACCCTTAGTGGCACAGCTCGTGTTATCAACTGTTTCAGTTATGCAAACATTACGGGTGGAGCCAATAAAGGTGGTATTGTCGGGTCTAATGAAGAAACTTCTACTCAAGCTAGTTTTACCACCATGGTGATGAACTGTCTGTTCTATGGTGATATTTCAAACGGAGGAAATATTTCGCCTATTTATGGTGGAACAGAAATCAATAATGTTACAGGTGGATTAAACAACTATAATTACTATCGTTACAACTCTTCTTATAGCACCAATAAGCATATAAACAAGTATAATCGTGCGCTTGCAATGGAAGAAAAATTCATCACTCGCTTTGAACGTTATCGCTTGCTATTGAACAGCAACAAGAAGTTGGCAGCCAAATATACTTCTACAGCGACTGTTACAGTCGAACCTAATGATATGGCAAAGTGGATATTGGAGACAGCGGATAGGACAATAGAAAATCCCTATCCATATCCTATCCTAAAAGCGCAGGGCTACTATCCTTCCATTATCAATCCAGATATTAAGAATGCCCCAGATAGCGCATCAGTAGGACGTAATCATGGAGGAAAACTCGGTAAGACGCTAATCGTTCACATTGCTGGTGTGGGAAGCAATGCACCAGATGGGGCCAAAATCTTAAGACGTGGTCCCATCACCCTGCAACGTACCGATAAAGACACTATCCGTTTTAACTTCAACTACGACAAGGTTCAGTTGCCTTACTATAATGACTACGGAACCAAGAACTACACCGGATATCGTGTGGTGACAGGATGGAAGATAACTTCTATTACGGGAGGTACGGCTGGAACTTTCAAAGAAGCCGATGAATGGGGAGGCTATAATTTTGCTGATCGTAAATGTACTAATAAAGACCTGTACAGCGTAAGCAAGCGTGTATTCTCACAGGGCGCATATTGGGATGTGCCAGAAGGAGTAACTGCTATCACAATTGAGCCCAACTGGGCTGTAGCCAACTATGTGTCTGATGAATATTACGATGTGGTATATGATGCGAGTTATAACAAAAAGTCATATACTATGAATGGAAAGCAATATACTAGCGGTAAAATAGTTGTCGATGGTAGTGAACAGACAGTTTATACCAATATAAGTAGCGCTCTCGCTGGTTTTAGTACTGAAGGCAAAACAGTATATGACCAGGCAGTGGTGTTAGTGGGTAATGTGCATCAGTACGATAATCCAACGAATACGAATAAGCCATATACTGTTATGTCTATCGATATGAACCATGATAATGAGCCTGACTATAGTTATATTTTTACTCATGATAATAGAAAACCTATTGATCCTATACGCTATGACTTCCTTAATATAATGGGTATGGCAGAGGCTCAGATACCTAATGGTGCAACATTATTACGCAATGTGTCTATTTTCAATCTGAAAGGGTGGTTTGAGATTACTAATACTTGTTTGGTGAATTTCTCACAATTTGAAATAGAAAATAGTCAGGCTTCTCAAAATGCTGTTGCGAAATCTCCAGCTCCTTTGATTCTTCTCGGTGGTACCTATGAGCAAATTGCATCCACGCAAAAGACTTCAAAACCTGCTTCTACACAATATATACATGTAGGTGGTAATGCGTGGTTTGCAAAATTCGGTAATGGTACCCATAGTGATGGATCGGGCTTTACACCTCATATACCTATCTCGGTCACAGGTGGTGATTATGACGAGTTCTATCTGTCAGGTACTTATCAGCCTAACATTGATGAAATGCAGTCTGATAATGCTGAGTGTTATATCAGTGGAGGTCGTTTTGGTGAAATGGCAGGTGCTTCTTTGGAGGCAATATGGGGCGATGTACGTTGGGATATAAACTGGGCTGACATAACCAACTTCTATGGTGGAGGCGTGAATGCTGTAAATCCTATCACAGGTAACATTAGGATTGACATGACGAATAGTTATGTAAATCGTTATTGTGGTGGTCCGAAATATGGTGAAATGACTGATGAAAAAACAGTAACCACTAATGCTACTGGCTGTGTCTTCGGCACTTATTTTGGAGCAGGTTATGGCGGTAATGCTTATAACAGGGTAAAGTATCGTGATGAATCAGGGAAAGCACCAGCTGATAATCAAAATCTTTACACGAATGAACGTGGTAAATATTACGATGGTATTACTACAGACGCATACTCTGCCCACCCTGCTTATGGTAAGAAAGGTAAGGGAGTTGCTACCGACTTTGATTCCGAGTTCTTTATCTGGTCATCAGGTGTAACAGGTGCACGTTTCTATATAAAGTTTATTTCTTTCTCACTTGCAACCACTCATGGTGTAACCTCTAACCTGACAAAATGTAAGGTAACAGGAAATGTATATGGTGGCGGTAGTTTGGGAAAAGTTGAAGGTAATGTTAGCACTAAACTGAAGGATTGTGAAGTAAGCGGAAATGTATTTGGAGCAGGATTTTCTGCTACCATCCCAAAGGTAGAGGTAAGAAAAACTCCAGCATTCATTGCAGGTAAGGAACCTACAAAGAATATGAATATCGGTATGTTCGAGTCTGGTGAGATAAATACCACAGAGGAGTATGAATGGAAACAGGTTGCCACCTCTGATCTCAGCAACGGAGGAACTGGTATGGTTACTGAGAATGGCAAGAACTATGTATATACCGATACAAACCTTTCTGCTCTGGGAATTGTAACTGGCGATGCGACCTTGGAAATTCAGGGTACAACCACCGTTGGCGGCAGCGTCTACGGAGGCGGTGAGGAGTCTGGTGTGGAAGGCAATACGATAGTGACCGTCACTGGCGGTACGATTGGCACTACCGGTAAGGGCGGTGTCGAGTATGGTAATGTTTATGGTGGTGGTAAAGGTAAAGTGAAAGATGTTACTGCCGGATTTGTGAAGGGTAATACCAGTGTTACTATTAGTCAGGCTGAAGGAAAAACAACTAGGGTTTATCATAATGTCTATGGTGGTGGCGCCTATGGATCTGTGGGCGACTTTAACTATGATGCCAATAACATTCCCACAAGTCTGAAGAAAGAGAATACAGGTACTACTAATGTTAATATTACTGGTGGCACCTTCGGCTGGAATGGTAGTGAGAATGGTATGGTGTTCGGTTCATCACGTGGTGATGTGGCTAAGCCAGAAGGCACTCCTGCCGTTGACCCCAACGATCGCATGGCTTGGGTGTATAGCACACAAGTGAATATCGGCACAGAGAATGCTACTGGTCCTACTATCAAGGGTTCCATCTATGGTAGTGGAGAGAATGGTCATACTTTACAGAATACAGAACTCAACATCTTTAGCGGGACGATTGGTATTCCTACTGGTGAGATAATTACAGATGATAATGGCACGCCTGATGACGATACTGATGACATTGAATATTCTGGAGCCAACTATCCATATCGTGGCAACGTCTATGGTGGCGGTTGCGGTACGGATACTTACAAAGATGGTACCGAAGACAAATACAATCCTCTGGCTGGTATTGTGAAGGGTAAGACAACTATCAATATTAAGGGTGGTCATGTGGTTCGAAATGTCTATGGGGCTGGTGCTATGGGGTCTGTAGGCGGTGGAACAACTACCGATGCTGGTAAGACGTCCATTAATGTCACGGGAGGCCGCATAGGTTATGATGGCAACAGCAACAATGATGGTTGCATATTTGGTGCTGCCCGCGGTGAGAATGGTATTAGTACCGCTACGTCAAATTTGGCTAACGTACGTGAGACGGAGGTGAACATCAATGCGCATCCAACAGATGCCACAAAGAGTCCCGTCATTTGGGGTAGCGTCTTTGGTGGTGGTGAGGCGGGTACTGTTAAAGAGGGTGTCGCTGTGAATATGACTGGTGGTCTGATTCATAAGGATATTTATGGCGGTGGTGCCTTGGCTGACACGCAGACAAGCAACTGGAACACTACAGGTGGTACTTGGGCTGATGCACAAAAATCCGCGCTCCATACAACAACCGTCCGTGCGACTGGTGGGCGTGTCGTGGAAGAGATTTTTGGCGGTGGTCTGGGAGAAGACGGTAAGCCTGCCTACGTCTTTGGCGATGTAACGGTAGAACTGAACAAGGATGTTGCTGACAATTCCAAGGGCTGTGCTGTCGGACAGATCTTCGGTTGTAACAATGTGAACGGTACACCAAAGGGTGACGTGATGGTGCATATCTACGCTACGCAGAATGCTGAGGCCGACAAAATTGCCAACACACCTGCAACAGGCACAGAAGGTGAAGAAGGCTACAAACCAGCCGATGAAACGCAAAAGGTCATCGGACGCTACGACGTAAGCGCTGTCTATGGTGGAGGTAATATGGCTGCTTACGAACCTGCAGACCCGGATAACAACAAGTCGGAAGTGATTATCGATGGCTGTCAGCTGACAAGTATTAAGACTGTCTATGGCGGCGGCAATGCCGCTTGCACGCCTTCAACTAACGTGACGGTGAACGGTACGTTTGAGGTTGAGGAACTCTTCGGTGGTGGCAACGGTCTGGACGATATCGTTGTCAACGGTGTCACGAAGCCTAACCCTGGTGCCAACGTTGGCTACAATAACTACTCGGAGTATTACCAGGAAGGCAGCGTATGGAAAGTTCGCGACAAGGCCGATGCTGACACGAAGGAGGAACGACTTGCCTCATCGTATGTTTATGGTACGGGAAAGGCTTCCGTAAATATCTTCGGCGGCACGGTTCATCGTGTGTTCGGTGGTTCGAATACCAAGGGTAATGTACGCCAGACAGCAGTGACGTTGCTAGATGAGAATAGCGGATGTGATTTCTGTGTTGACGAAGCGTACGGAGGTGGTAAGAGTGCGGAGATGGATGCTGAGGCAAAGTTGCTGATGGCTTGTATCCCTGGCTTGGAAGCTGTCTATGGCGGTGCTGAGGCAGCCGATGTTCGTGGCAATGTGACGTTGAATATTACCAATGGCACCTTTGATCGTGTATTCGGAGGTAACAACCTCAGTGGCACCATCAGTGGTTCCATCACTGTAAATGTGGAGGAAATAGGTTGTAAACCAGTTAAGATTGGTGAGCTGTATGGCGGTGGCAACGAGGCTGGCTACTCAGTTTATGGTTACGACAGCGATGGCAAGCCTGTAGAATCGGGTACCACCCCGCTCTATAACGACCCGCAGGTCAATGTGATGTCGTTTACCAGCATTGGCAATATCTATGGTGGTGGCTATGGAGAAGGTGCCACGATGGTGGGTAATCCGACGGTGAATATCAATGTGGCCTATGGCAGATGGTATGATAATACTACTGGTAATACTTCGTCTGTTGTCGGTGAGAATGCGAAAACCCCCAACAACTATCCTATCCCCTCACATGCCACAGGAAAGATAGGTGCCATCAGCAATGTCTTTGGTGGTGGTAATGCGGCCAAGGTTATTGGTAACACTACCGTCAATGTTGGTACCCTTTCTGAGGTCTATGTGGTGAAACAGGTTACTGTAGGTGACGACGTGAGCAGTCTATACATCCGTAACAATAATGGGACCTATAGTAAAGCCTCTGGTACGGCCCAAGACGGAACTACTTATTACGAAGAGCAGGATGTTATTGGTGCCGACATCCGAGGCAATGTCTATGGTGGCGGTAATGCCGCCGAGGTGACGGGAAATACGAACGTAACGATTGGAAAGGATGCGACTAATTAGTAAGATGCTGCTATGCCTCCTGGTGATGGGGTGTAGCAGTATCAATGAGGATAATGACGTGGTAGAACGAATTGTTGTGGGGGATCATGTGCCCTCCTTCTCTGTCGGTGTTGTGGATCATGGTGCTCCCGCAACATTCTCTACCAGTCATTTAACAGGGGAGACAGTCATCGTATTCTTCAGTACGAAGTGTGGTGACTGCAAACGGGAATTACCGGAGCTGAACGATTATTATCTGCGGCATAAGGACGACCCTGGTTTTCAGATGGTTGCCATCAGTCGTGCGGAAGGGGAGGAACTGGTAGCTCCCTTTTGGGAAGAATATGGTTTGGAGATTCCCTATTCAGCACAAACAGACCGTCATGTCTATGACCTTTTTGCCTCGTCAATTATTCCCCGTGTCTATTTCGTGTCAGCGCAGGGAATCGTGACGAGGGTTCTTATTGAAAATTTTGAGGTAGGCGAGTAACATTCCCAAAAGAGCCCCCAGGGTGACCCCGGTAGCGTTGGCGGCAAAGTCGAACCATTCTCCACCGCGGGTAGTCGTGCAGTATTCTTGTAGGAGCTCAAGGATACCACTCATAATGATTGGAGCAAGCCAAGCCCAACGGAAAAGTTTTCCTTTATCTAGTATGGTGTGACAACGCAGATACTCTATCCAGATGACGGAACAGGTGCCGCCATACATCACGAGGTGTGTCCATTTGTCGATGAAAGCCACTTCGTCAAGGGGTGTCTCTGGAAAGAAGGGGATCAATGAGAGTATCCAGATCAGTGCGATACAGAGGATGGAGAAAGGGTATTTTCTTGCAATTTGAGAGAGTTTTCGCATATTTATTTACTATTTGGGTGCAAAAGTAAGAAATATTTTATACTTTTGCAAGCGGAAAGAAAGATATTATGGTAGAGAGGGCGAATTTCGGGAGTAAGTTAGGTGTCATTCTTGCCACGGCGGGTTCTGCTGTCGGACTTGGTAATGTATGGCGTTTCCCCTATATGGCTGGTGAGAATGGTGGTGCTGTGTTCATCATGATTTATATTAACTGTGTGGTTGTACTGGGTATTCCCTGTATGATCAGCGAGTTTATTGTGGGTCGACACGGACAATCGAATACAGCACGGGCTTATCAGAAACTATCTGGGGGTACACCATGGACGTTGATTGGCTACATGGGGGTGCTGACAGGTTTTTTGATTACAGGCTATTATGCGGTGGTCAGCGGGTGGTGCCTTCAGTATGTCTGGGCATCGCTGATAGGACATCTGCAGGGTGACCCTGCATATTTCAAGACCTATTTCACGGAGTTATCGACGGATCCCGTCAAACCTGTGTTATGGACGGTGATTATTTTGGGTGTCACCTATTTGATTATTGAACATGGAGTGAGGAATGGTATAGAGCGCGCGTCGAAAATGTTGATGCCTACCTTATTTATATTATTATTAATCATTGTAGGAGCCTCGTGTATGCTGCCTAATGCCGACAAGGGTATTGAGTTCCTCTTCAAGCCAGATTGGTCGAAACTGACAGCGGAGGTGTTCTTAGGGGCATTGGGACAGAGTTTCTATTCGTTGAGTATCGCTATGGGATGTCTGTGTACCTATGCCAGCTATTTCTCACGGACTACCAATCTGACCAGGTCGGCGTCACAGATAGCGTTGATAGACTGCCTGGTGGCTATCCTTGCGGGACTGATGATATTCCCCGCGGCTTTCTCAGTAGGAGTTAATCCCGATAGTGGACCGTCACTTATCTTCATCACATTGCCGAACGTTTTCCAGCAGGCATTCTCCTCCTTGCCTGTCGTGGGCTACTGTATCTCATTACTCTTCTTCATATTGTTGTCATTGGCGGCACTGACCTCCCTGATGTCACTCCATGAGGTAAGTACGGCGTTTATCCATGAGGAGATGAGGATGAGTCGTAAAAAAGCGGCATTGGTGGTCACTATCTCTACCTCTATTATCGGAGCTTTCTGCTCCTTGTCGATGGGAGCCGTCGATGGTCTGACGATTTTCGGAAAGTCGCTCTTCGACTGGTTTGACTTCATCACAGGACAGATATTCTTGCCGATTGTTGGTTTCCTGACCTGTATCTTCATTGGGTGGTTTGTCCCACATCATATCGTACGAAGTGAGTTTACGAATAATGGGGACTTGCGGAGCAGAGGGTATATCCGTCTTTTCTATATCTTTATTTTCTTGGTGAAGTATATCTGCCCTCTTGCCATCTTAGTGATCTTCTTGCATCAGTTTGGACTGCTGAAATAATGGAAGGAATAATAATTAAAGGATGAAATGAAGGAGCGAGGGAATTTTGGAAGTAAGATAGGTATCATTCTAGCTACGGCGGGATCGGCTGTCGGACTGGGCAATGTATGGCGCTTTCCCTATACGGCAGGAGAGAATGGCGGTGCAGCCTTTATCCTTCTTTATATCGGATGTATATTATTGCTGGGTATCCCTGGTATGGTGAGCGAGTTCATCGTGGGTCGTCATGCCCAGGCAAATGCTGCCAGGGCTTATGATGTGCTGTCGAAGGGACTTCCATGGAAATTCGTGGGTTATCTAGGTATCCTTACCTCCACCATTATTCTCGGTTTCTATGCAGTAGTGGCAGGTTGGTGCCTGCAATATCTGTGGGCTTCTATTGCCGGACAACTCAATGGAGACGCTGACTATGTGAGGAATTATTTCATGACCTTCTCCAGTGATCCGTTGAAACCGACGCTCTGGGGTGTCGCTTTTATCATGATTACACATCTGGTAGTGGTGCGTGGGGTACAGAAGGGCATAGAGCGGGCTTCCAAACTATTGATGCCCATCCTTTTTATCCTGTTATTGATACTGGTTGTGTCCTCTTGTATGTTGCCGGGAGCCATGGAAGGTGTACGCTTCTTGCTACATCCGGATTTCTCCAAATTGTCGGGTAGTGTCATGCTGGAGGCATTGGGACAGGCTTTTTTCTCATTGTCATTGGGAACCGCTTGCCTGTGTACCTATGCCAGCTATTTCTCCAAACTGACAAATTTGTTAGGTTCTGCTGGACAGATAGCCATCTTGGATACCCTGATAGCCGTCTTGTCAGGACTTCTTATATTCCCCGCAGCTTTTTCTGTAGGTGTAAGTCCTGATAGTGGTCCGTCGCTTATTTTCATCACGTTGCCGAATGTGTTCCAGCAGGCATTTGCTGCCATGCCTGTCGTCGGTTATGTGATTAGTATCATGTTTTATGCCCTTCTGGTGTTTGCGGCATTGACTTCCACCATTTCCATGCATGAGATAGGGACAGCTTTCTTCACAGAGGAATTTACACTCCCACGTCAGAAATCAGCATGGATAGAGACCGTCGTCACCATGTTGATCTGTGTGTTCTGCTCACTCTCAGTTGGAGCCATTCCTTCCATTAAGCTTATGGGTTTCTCCCTCATGGATTTCTGCGACCGTCTGACCGCTAATTTCCTATTGCCTTCAGGTGCCATGCTTGCCTGTCTGTTTGTTGGCTGGTATATTCCCAAGCAGATTGTGCATGATGAGTTTACCAATGGTGGCACGTTAAAGGGAAATCTCTTCAGTATTTACCTTTTTGCCGTCCGTATTGTCTGTCCTATCTGTATAACCCTTATATTCCTTCATCAGCTGGGCTTTGTATGAACCGTAACGACCGCCGCGTACTTATTGTCACTATCATTACAGGAGTCTTAATCCTCTTAGGGATTTTTTTACTGGGCGAGGATACTAGTGGTCCTGGAGAGTCCAGTAACTCTAGAACCCCCAGGAATTCTAGATATACAAGACATTCTAGAAATCCAGAGATGTCCTATGCTGTACCAGTGCGGCAGCCAGAGACTTTTTACTTTGACCCTAATACAGCGGATTCTACGCAGTTGTTAAGGCTAGGGCTACAGTCTTGGCAGGTACGAAATATCTATAAATATCGTGCCAGGGGTGGAGTTTATCGGAAAAAGGAAGACTTTGCAAGACTTTATGGGTTGACGGTGAAAGACTATCGACGGTTGGAACCATATATCCGTATCTCTGAGGATTATCTGCCAGCTGTCACTTTGGTGAGAAAGAGAGGTGGGGACGATAAAGATGATAGGAACTATAGTGTCTATAGTAACTATAGTGAAAATAAGAAGAGAGACAGTGTGCGTTATCCTGTCAAGTTGAGGGAAGGGGAGCATTTAGTGCTAAATACGGCAGACACTTCCTTGCTTCGGCAAGTGCCAGGTATTGGTTCCTATTATGCCAAGGAGATCGTGCGTTATGGGAAATGGTTAGGTGGCTATGTGAGTGTCGACCAGCTGGATGAAATTGATCATTTCCCCAAAGAGTCGAAAAAGTATTTTGTGATAACACATGCGAATCCTCGGAAACTGAATGTCAACAAACTCTCCATACAACAACTTCGGCTGCATCCGTATATCAACTTCTATCAGGCGAAGGCTATTACGGATTACCGCCGGTTGCACGGGGATATCAAGAGTCTCAACGACCTCCGTTTCTCGTCCGATTTTACGGAAGCGGATATTCGGAGACTGATTCCTTATGTAGAGTATTAGATTATTTTACTTTGGCTACCAGCTCGGCAGGATACTTAGGCATCGCACCGTTCTGGGTGCAGACGTATGCACTCACCTCTACGGCGATACGATGTGCCTCTTCAACGGGTTTGCCATTCAGGATGGCTGCACAGAACGAACCGGTGAAAGAGTCACCAGCACCTACGGTATCAGCAACCTCCACTTTCGGAGTAGGCTGGAAGGAGTGCTTGCCGTCAGCTGTAAACACATGACTGCCATTAGTACCACACGTCAGGACGAGCATCTGCAAGTTATATTCTTTCACCATTTTCTCACAGATCTTGGCATCGTCTAATTCCTGATAACCAAACATACGCGTGACAACGACCAACTCCTCATCATTGATTTTCAAGATGTTACAACGCTTGAATGAATCCTCCAGGATCTCCTTGGAAAAGAAATGCTGACGTAGGTTGATATCACAGATCTTGATACAGTCCTTGGGTGTTGCATCCAGGAACTTCTGGATGGTCTGACGAGTGACGATGTTACGCTGAGCCAGAGAACCGAAACATACGGCGCGGCAGTTTTTGGCAGCTTCCTTGATTTCATCTGAGAAAGGTATGTTATCCCAAGCGACATTCTCCTTGATTTCATAAGTGGGAATACCCTCACCAGACAGAGTTACCTGTACAGTACCAGTAGCGTATGGTACTCGTGGCATCAGGTATTTCAATCCATTCTTCTCCAATGCCTCAATGGTCTCTTCAGCGAGTTTATCCTCGCCTAATGCACTGATAGCCATAGTGTCCAGTCCAAACTGTCCTGCGTGATAGGCGAAATTGGCGGGTGCACCACCCAGTTTCTTTCATAGCT